>JAEEGL011931380.1_pt1 | contig 23326 bp, 16 predicted proteins | sample 9134231 | NCBI WGS metagenome assembly JAEEGL01 (sample SAMN16246548, study PRJNA631951) | gut metagenome | biome: gut microbiome; feature: rumen; material: fiber-attached | host: Bos | place: Iran: Karaj | collected 2018-10
AGCGAGGAACCCGCCGCACCGGCGGAGGAGCCGGAAGATGAAGGCGGCGGGGAACCTGCCGTACCGGCGGAGGAGCCGGAAGATGAAGGCGGAGGGGAACCTGCCGCACCGGCGGAGGAGCCGGAAGATGAAGGCAGCGAGGAACCTGCCGCACCGGCGGAGGAGCCGGAGAACGAAAACGGTGAAACGCCTGCCGCTCCGGCAGAAGAGCCGGAGAGCGAGCCCGAAGCGGAAAGCCAGGAATGAAGTAAGCTGTGGGGAAAGGCCCCGCAGCGGAACCGGAGCGTGAAGAAATGGAGATCTATCATCCCGAGGAAAAGGAAGTGCTGCGTGAAATGCGGCGCGTCCGCAGGTCGGACCGGATCCGCCGGCTGGCCTGGGGGCTGCTGATTTTCACAGTGCTTGCCGTCGCTGCGGGATGGTTCACCTTCAACCGGTATTTCACCCTGGCGGAGGTACGGGGCCCCGGCATGGAGGAGACCCTGTACAGCGGCGACCTGGTGCTGTGCAGACGCACCGCCGCCGAAGAAGCCCTGCGCCCCGGAGACCTGGCCCTGTACAGCCATGGCGAGGCATGGCAGATCAAGCGCGTGATCGCCGCGGCGGGAGACCGTGTGGTCGTCAGCGGCGACGGCGAGGTCCGTGTGAACGGAACCGTCATTGAGGAAAGCTACGCAGCCGGAAACGCGCTGGACACGGGGATCCCGGCCCGCCGCATCAATCTGGACGCGGGTGAGATCTTCGTGCTGGGAGACGAACGCAGTCTGTCCGTGGACAGCCGAAGCGCCGAATTCGGCGTCGTCAGGGAGGAGGACGTGATCGGGACGGCGGAGTATGTACTCTGGCCGCTTTACCGCACACGCTCCCTGAAGCAGTCTGAGACTGCGGAACAGACGGCAGTGGAAGGCGGGAGCACGCCGTGAAGAAGCTTGCGATCACCATTTTCCTTTTGCTGCTGATCACTGCCGCGGCCATCTGGCTCCTGTATCCGGTCTACAGCAGGGAGACCGCCGCCATGAATCAGGACCGGGCAGTCCGGTATTACCTGGACCGGGCAGCAGCCCTGCCGGCAGCGCGGGTGGGCAATACCCTTTCCAGGGCGGAAAGATACAATGCGGCGTTGACGGAGCTGACCGTAACGGACGTGTTTTCCGTTTCGGCGCCGGAAAGTGACCTGGAGGTCCCATTGCCGGAAGAAACGGCTGAGGCGACCCCCGTACCGACGGAAACCCCGATCCCGGAGCCGGACGTGGAGGTTTATCCGGATTACGGGACGGACGCGCCGGAAGCGGCGCTGACCCCGGAGCCGACCCTGACTCCCGGCCCGACGGAGATCCCGACGCAGACCCCGGAACCGACGGAAACACCGACGCCCTTCCCGGAGTATCCGGATCAGACGGAAGACATCATCCTGCACACGCCGGTTCCCACGGCGGAACGGCAGACGCTTGTGCCGCAGGAGCTGAACCCGGAGACCCCCGCGCCTGCTGATCAGGCAACGGGCCCGGCGGAACTCCCCGACGTATCCGAGGAGCCTACGACAGCGCGGCCGGATCAGAAACCGGTGGATGCCGAGGGCGGCTCCGAAGGGATCCTGCTTCATCCGGAAGCCGGACCGGAGGGCGCTTCCGGCAGCAGCTATCCGCTGCCGGCCGTCCGGGATACGGAAGAGGAAGGGCAGGCAACGCCTGAACCGCCGAGAACGGAGATCCTGCGGTATCAGGATCAGCTGAAGGACGGCGGTTCCGTGATGGGCGTGCTGGAAATACCGAAGATCTCGGTGCGCCTGCCGTATTATCACGGAAGATCCGGGAGAAGCGCCAACACGGATACGGTCCATGTGGAGGGGACGAGCCTTCCCATCGGAGGTCCCGGCCTGAGCGTGATCGCGGGCCCCGGCGAGCTGCCGGCTCCGGACGGATTCGCCCGGGACCTGAAGCTGACCGGCGCGCGGATGCTGGAGGACCTGGGCAAACTGACGGGCGGCGACCTTTTCATCCTGCGGACGGAGGGACGCACCTTCGTGTACCGGGTGAGCCGGGTATGGTCCGTCTCTCCCAACGCGCTGGCGGAGATCACCGCGGACGGGAACCGGGACCAGGTGATCCTGATGACGGCCCGGGAAAACCAGCGGCTGCTGGTCCGGGGCGAAAGGATCGAGATCCCGGGCGCGCAGAAGGCGCTGGACGCGGCGGACAGGACAGAGGTCCCGCCGGACTGGCAGAACATCCTGGTGCTGGGAGCGCCGGTGCTGCTGTTCGGACTGCTGGTGATGATGGCGATCGAACTGATCCGGCGGAGAGCCTACCGGCTGCCGACGGAGAAAAAGAACAGGCCGAAAAAGGCCGCTGTTTCCGAACAGATCCCGCAGGAGGCGGAAGCTCCCGCGGAACAGGAAACGGCAGAAAAAGAAGCAAGACGGTAAAACAAGACCGACGGAGGTTCCCGGAATGAAGAGATGGACGGTGTGTCTGGCGATCCTGCTGGCGGGTCTCCTCTGCCTTTCTTTCGCGGCAGCGGAGGCGCGGACGGGCAGGCTGGTCATCCGGATGGGCGAAAACACACTGCTGCCGGACCGTTCCGGGATCAACATCGCGCTGTACCGGATCGGCAAAACCGAGGGCAGCGACGTTGACTGGGTGATGGACGACGCATTCAGTGACGCGGAGGTGCTGGAAGCCGGGGACAGCGAAGAGCTTGCAAGAGCCGCGGACCGGGTGGCGGACAAGATCCGGAAAAGCGGATACCAGCCGATCGCGCAGGGAACGACAAACAGGAGCGGCAGACTGATTTTCGCCGGGCTGATCCCGGGAGTGTATTTCGGACAGATGACCGGCGGCCCGGAAACGGTAAAGATCAGCATGCAGCATTTTATTGTGACCGTACCGGGGCTCAAGAGCGGGACGGTGACGTACGAGGTGGAGCTGATCCCCAAATACTCGGTGGAAGCCACGCCGACACCGACGCCGACACCGACACCCACTCCCACACCGACCCCGACGCCCACTCCCACACCGACCCCGACGCCGACCCGGACAGGGCCGACCGCAAAACCCACCCCGGCGCCCTACAGGCTGACCATATACTATATCTACTACACCGGGGAAACCGCCGCGCCGACACACAGATCGCCCCACTGGGCCGGGGAAAAATATGACGTGATGTCTCCGGTCATCCCCGGATACAAGGCGGACATCCTGGAGGTCAAGGGGACGATGCCCGGGCACGACATGGAATACATCGTCATTTACGTGCCGGAACACATGAAGCTGATCGATGAAACGCCGGCGCCGCCGGACCTGGGCGGGCTCCAGATGCACGTGGGAGTCTGCTACGAATAAAACCGGCTTTGACCGGATGCTGTCGAAAGGACCGAAGACCGAGAATGAAGAGAGGAATTGCCCTGCTGCTCGTACTGCTGCTTTTTGCGGGGCAGTGCGCGGCGGCGGGAGCGGAAGAGGCCGTGCTGCGCGTGGGAAACCCGACGCCGATGGACGGGAAGTTCTTTACCGGCTGCTGGGGCAACGCGACCAGCGACATCGACGTGAGAGCACTGGTACACGGATACCGCCTGTTTGTCTGGAGCGGGGATATCAGGATGTTCCGGCAGAACCCGGCGGCGGTGCGCGCGATGGCCACGGCGGAGGATGAGGAGGGGAACCGCTGCTATATGATCATCCTGCACGATGATCTGAAGTACAGCGACGGGACGCCGATCACCGCCTGGGATTACGCCTTCTCCGTTCTCTTCCAGAGCTCGCCCCTGCTGGAGGAGCTGGGCGCCCGGCCCATGGACCTGGAATACCTGGAGGGTTATGAGGAATACGCGGAGGGAGAAGCGTCCTGCCTGAAGGGACTGAAGGTCACGGGACCGTACAGCCTGAGCTTTACGGTCCGGAAGGAAGCCCTGCCCTATTTCTTCGAGCTGTACCGTCTGGCCTTTGTGCCATATCCCATCCACGAGATCGCGCCCGGCTGCCGGGTATACGACGACGGGGACGGATGCTACATCGACAACGACAACCGGGAACTGGAGGAGAAGCTGTTTACGGCAGAGCTGCTGAAGGCAACGGTCATGGACCCGGAGGAAGGGTATCTGGCGTATCCGACCGTGGGCAGCGGACCCTACCGCCTGACCGGATGGGACGGAAAAACCTGCCGGTTTGAGATCAATCCCTACTTCAAGGGGGATGAGGACGGCAAAAAGCCGTCCGTACCGAAGTTGGAATACACGCTGGCGGAGAACGAGACGATGACGGACCTGCTGGCAGCCGGGGAATTCGGACTGCTGAACAAGGTGACGAGGAAGGACACGATCGAAAAGGGACTGGAGGTGTGCGGCGGAGGACAGTTTGCCTCCGTCAGCTATCCGAGGATCGGCCTGACCTTTATCGTCTTTACCCCGGACAGTCCAGCCCTGCAGCAGCAGAAGGTGCGTCAGGCTGTTGCTTACTGCCTGGACAAGGAACAGACCGTCAGTGAGTACGTGGGGGACTTCGGGCAGCCGATGGACGTGATGGCGGGTATCGGCCAGTGGATGTATCAGCTGGTGAACGGCACGCTGGACTATCCGGAGGAGGAGCTGCCGGAGCTGGCGGGACTGAACCTGGACGGAGTGAAAAAGTATCCCCTGAATATTCCGGAAGCGAACCGTCTGCTGGAGGAAGCCGGCTGGACGCTGAACCGGGAGGGCGGGGAGTTCCGCCCGGGAGAGGATGACGTGCGCTGCCGGGAGACCGGCGGGGAGCTTGTGCCGCTGGAGCTGGTCTGCGCGTATCCGGAGACGAACATCACCGCGGGCTCACTGGAAAGGCTGTTCGCGCCGAACCTGGCGCAGGCAGGGATCCGGCTTTCCCTGGTCGCCATGGACATGAAGACGCTGCTGAAGGCCTACAACGACCGGGAGCTGGAAGGCATCGACATGTTCTATCTGGGAGACGACTTCAATGTGGAGTTTGACCCGAAGCTGTTCTTCCTGCACAGGGAGGAAGAAGCGCCGGAGGAGGACGACCTGGCCTGTACCCACGACCGGATGTATGAGCTGGCGGACAGTATGGCGCGGACGGAGCCCTGGGATATCGCGGGCTTTATCAGGAAGTGGACTGTATTCCAGGAGGAGCTGAGCGAAAGACTGCCGCTGATCCCTGTATACTCCAACTTTTACTATGACTTCTACGCGGCCGGGCTGAAGAATTACAGCATTCTGCCGAAGGTCACCTGGGGAGAGGCGCTCACGGGCGGAAGCCTGAGTACTCCGCAGCAATAAAACGGCGGGACGGAAACGGCAATTCCGCCGGAAACAGGAACGGAGGACGAAAGTGGCCAAGAACAAGCTGAAGGATTTCAACCGCTTTGAGCTTCTGGAGCTGATCTACACCCTGAGGAAAGAGAACCAGGAGCTGACGCAGAAATGCGAGGCGCTGAGCACCCGGGTGGAGGAGATCCGGGCGGAGTACGAGCGGCACATTGAAGAAATGCGCATGCAGGGAGCCGCCAAGGATTTGCAGATCCGGATGAAGAAGATCGAGGAGCAGCTGCAGCTGCTGCAGAAGCTGACTTCGCTGGAAAACGAGATCCCGGAAACGGGAGAGGACAGCGGAGAAAAGCCTGCGGACAGCGGAGCGGCAGGGAAGGACGGGAAGTAACCGATGGCGGGAAAACCCAAAGAGATCCCTGATTTCGGGCTTCCCGAGATCGAGGTGGAAATGACCCGGGTCCGGAGCAAGGGCCGGTACAGGCAGGCTCTGAAAGGGACCCTGGGGACCGTGGTGGTCGTGGCGGCCCTGGCCGTGCTGACCGCGACGCTGTTTCTGCCCGTGCTGCGGATCACAGGCACGTCCATGCAGCCCGGCATCCAGCCGGGGGACATCATCGTGGGGTACCGCACCCATGATTTTAAGATAGGCGATATCTGCTCGTTTTACTTCAACAACAAGCTGATCCTGAAACGGGTGATCGCCACAGGCGGAGACAGGGTGGAGATCGACGAAACCGGGCATGTTTCCGTGAACGGGGTGACGCTGGAGGAATCCGCGTACATCTCCGAATACGCCCTGGGAGAGTGCGATCTCGAGTTCCCCTTCGAGGTACCGCTGAATCAGTACTTCGTGCTGGGGGACAACCGGAACAACTCCGTTGACAGCCGGTATACCAATTTCGGATGCATTTCAGGAGAGGAGATGGTGGGCAAGATCCTTTTCCGAGTCTGGCCGCTCAACGGCCTGACCTGGTACGGGTTCTGAGGAAAAGGGGCACAGACAAAAGTCGTTATTTCTGTCGGAACCCGGGGAAAGACCGTTGACAGAACAGAGTTGGACAGTTATATTCGTACATGTACGGACAGTGTCCGGATGTACGGGAGACCAAAGGGGTCTCGTCAGCCGGGCCCCGCTGATCCGGGGCTGAAAAAAACCGATTTTGAAATGAAAAAAGATGATTCCGCTTTCCGGAAAGGAAAGCACCGAAAAACAATCCAAAGAAAGGAAGGTAACCCCATGAAGAAGATACTTTCTCTGATCCTGGCGCTGGCTCTGGTCAGCATCTGCGCCGCGGCTTTCGCGGCCGACCTTGCAGACGGTTCGATCCAGATCACTCCTCCTGCCGGCCTTCCGGAGGACGCAACGAATACCTATCTGATCTACAAGGTATTCGACGCCACCTCCAGCGGCGCCGGCATCAGCTACAAGCTGGTGAGCGGAAAGACAGCCGCGCCGACAGGCTTCAGCGTGGACAGCGCCGGAAACGTGACGACTGAACTGACCGCGCTGGACGCCGACACGATCGCCGCCATCGCCGCCTATGTGGCGCACGATGAACCGGTCGCGACCGCGACATCCACGGGTTCCGCCGCTGCCCTGGCTGAAGGTCTGGGAGCCGGCTACTACTACATCACCACCTCCACCGGTTCGATCGTGACCATCGACAGCACGCATCCCGCCGCGGACGTGGAGGACAAGAACAGCCCGCCCACCATTGAGAAAAAGATCAGCAGCGCGAGCAGCGCTGACTCAGACGGGCTGAAAGCCCAGGCGCAAGCCGGCTCCGACGTGGTATACACCGTAAAGATCGTTGTGGGCAAGGGCGCGATCGGCTATAAGTTCCACGACAAGATGGACATCACCCTGGAGTACAACGGGGATATGGCGATCACAGGCATTGACGCGAGCAAGTACACGATCCAGACGACGCCCGACGAGGGCGACACCGTGACCGTGGCCTTTGCCGACGGCCTGGAGAAAGACACAGAAATCACCCTGACCTACAGCGCCAAGGTGCTGAGCGATGCGCTGCAGACCACTCCCGCCAAGAACAGCGCCACGATCAGCTACGGCAAAGACAGCTCCTACACTTCCGAAGAACAGGAGACCGAGGTCTATAACGCCAAGATGAGCGTGACGAAGCTGGACGGAGGAAGCCAGCCGCTGGCTGACGCCGGCTTTGTCATCAAGAACGCGGCCGGGAAGTATTACAAGAACGAAAGCGGAGTCGTGTCCTGGGTGGACGAAGTCGCTGACGCGACCGAGAATGTTTCCGCCGCGGACGGCGCCGTGCCTGCCTTCACGGGACTGGCCGCCGGCACCTATACGCTGTCGGAAAAAACCGTACCGGACGGCTTCAACACCGCGGCAGACCAGACCTTCACTGTGGCGGAGCATGATTACTCAACCCTGAATCTGGAACAGACCGCGGAAGTCATCAACAACGCCGGCACCGAGCTGCCCAGCACGGGCGGCATCGGCACCACGATCCTGTACGTCGTGGGCGGCCTGCTGATCATCGGCGCGGCTGTGATCCTGATCGCGCGGAGAAAGGCTGAATCCAAGTAAGCCGACCCCTGAAAAGCCATGAACATGAAGCCCCTGAAGGCCGGCAGCGGTCTTCAGGGGCTTTTTCAAGGGTGCCCGGGGCCTTCCGGGGCTGTATTCTTTCCGTACAGCCCTTGACAGAAGCAGGGGAAAATGAGTATTTTTTACTGACAGGGAGGGAACGGGCATGAACGAACTGGACATGGCGAGAGCCGAGATCAATCAGGCGGACACCGAAATGGCCGCGCTTTTTGAAAAGCGCATGAAGGCCGTGGAGAAGATCGCCGCCTTCAAAAAGGAAAACGGGCTGCCCGTGCGGGATCCCGCGCGCGAGGAAGCCGTGATCGAACGCTGCCGGCAGCTGATCGGCGACGAGCGCGTGGAGGCCATGTATGTGGAATTCCTGCGCAGCCTGATCGACGTTTCCAGCGCGTATCAGTCCTCCCTGATCGAGGGAAGAAGCGTGGCCTACTGCGGCGTGGAGGGAGCCTATGCCCACATCGCCGCCAGGCGCCTGTATCCCGAAGCCCGCTGTGTGGGCTACAAGGAATTCCGCGAGGCCTATGCCGCCGTGGAGAACGGCGAATGCGACTGCGCCGTGCTGCCGCTGGAAAACAGCTATGCCGGCGAGGTGGCGGCGGTGATGGATCTGATCTTCAACGGAAGCCTGTATATCAATCAGCTGACGGATCAGCCCATCCGCCACGCGCTGATGGCCTGCCCGGGCGTGAGGACGGAGGATATCCGGACCGTGTACAGCCATGGCCAGGCTCTGAGCCAGTGCGCGGAATACATCCGGAAGCACGGCTGGAGAACGGTGGAGTGCGCGAACACCGCCGCCGCGGCCAAGCAGGTGAGCGAGGCCGGGGAACGTGACGCGGCTGCCATCGCTTCCGAGGAGACGTCCGCCCTGTATGGGCTGACGGTGCTGGAAAGCGGCATCAACGACAGCGCCAACAACACGACCCGTTTCGCGGCGCTGAGCCGGAGCCAGAACCGCCCGGCGCACACGGGGCTGCGCGAGGACGCCGGCTTCATCCTGGTATTCACCGTGCAGAACAAGGCCGGGGCGCTGGCCCAGACGCTGAACATCATCGGCGCGCACGGCTACAACATGAAAACACTTCGAAGCCGGCCCATGAAGGACCTGCAGTGGAACTATTATTTTTACATTGAGGCGGAAGGAAACGTCAACACCGAGAACGGCCGCATGATGATGCGGGAGCTGAGCGCCATCTGCGCGCGGCTGAAGCTGGTCGGGACCTTCTGACACGGGAGCGGAAGACATGAACATGATGAACATGGAGTTCAGACGCGAGATGCCCACAGCCAACGTGGTGCAGGAGATGTACCCCCTGTCCGGGGAGATGGCGGAGCAGAAGCGGAAGAACGACGCGGAGATCCGCGCGATCTTTGAGGGAAAGAGCCATAAGCTGCTGCTGGTGATCGGACCCTGCTCGGCGGACCGGGAGGACGCGGTGATCGAGTACATCACCCGGCTGCGCGCTCTGCAGGAAAAGGTGAAGGACGTGATCACCATGGTGCCGCGGATCTACACCAACAAACCGCGCACCACCGGGGACGGCTACAAGGGCATGCTGCACCAGCCGGACCCGACCCATTCCCCGGATCTGCTGCGGGGCCTGCTGTCCATCCGCAAGCTGCATATCGACGCGCTGGAGCAGACCGGCTTTTCCTGCGCGGATGAGATGCTCTATCCCGAGAACCACCGATATCTGGCGGACTGTCTGAGCTATGTGGCGGTCGGCGCGCGCTCCGTGGAGAATCAGCTGCACCGGCTGACGGCCAGCGGGCTGGACATCCCGGTCGGAATGAAGAACCCCACCGGGGGCGACCTGCGCGTGATGATGAACTCCGTCCGCGCGGCACAGCACAGCCACACCTTTGTATATTCCGGGTGGGAGGTGCACAGCGCCGGAAACCCGATGGCCCACGCGATCCTGCGCGGCTACAGCAACAAGCACGGGCAGAACGTGCCGAACTATCACTACGAGGATCTGCGCTTCCTGTGCGATCTGTACGAGGAGAGCGGGCTGGAGAACCCCTCCGTGATCGTGGATACGAACCATGCCAACTCCGGCAAGCAGTTCGACCAGCAGCCCCGCATCGCCAAGGAGATACTGCATTCCATGCGCTGTAACGCGGATATCCGCGGGCTGGTCAAGGGCCTGATGATGGAGAGCTATCTGGAGGACGGCTGCCAGAAGCCCGAGGACGGCGTGTACGGGAAATCCATCACCGACCCGTGTCTCGGCTGGGAGAAGACCGAGAAGACCGTACTGGAGATGGCGGAGCAGCTGTAAGGGAAGGGATCATTCGCCACCGGAGAGAAGCCCCGGTTTCCGGTGATCCGCTCATACCGCAGGATCGGAAGGACCGTCCCGGATACCAACCTGAAATACCGGGAAAAAACAGACGAACGCTTGACAGAAGAAACGGGCAGGCTTATGATGTTGATACAAACCAGTGATGAAGAAGAGTAACCGCCCGACAGGGTCATCCGCAGGGAGCCGCGAACAGTGAGACCGCGGCGGCGATCCGGACGGTGAATGGACTTCAGAGGGTGCCGGCGAAGCATGGCGTAGCCGGTGACGGGGACCGCACCCGTTATCAGGGCGGCGCGTATGTCGGTACGCGGAAAACGAGCCCGCGCAAGCGGGGAAGTTGAGTGGCACAGCGATCGATCGCCTCAACCGGAGTATTCCGGTTGGGCGTTTTTGTTTTCGCGGCCTGCCTTCCGACAAAACAAATATTTTTGAACAGGAAAGGCGGTATCCCACAATGAAAAAGCTCGTATCTGTACTCGCGGCCCTGACCCTGGCGCTGACGGCGCTGTGCTCCTTCGCTTTCGCGGAAGGCGAAACCTACAAGATCGGCCTGTGCAACCTGGTGGACGACGCGAGCCTGAACCAGATCGTGAAGAACATTCAGGAAAGACTGGAAGAGATCGGCGCCGAGAAGAACGTGACCTTTGCCGTGCAGTATGACAACTGCAACCTGGACTTCGCCGTGCTGAACCAGATCATCTCCAAGTTCCAGGCGGATGAGGTGGACCTGATGATCGGTGTGGCGACACCCGTTGCCGGCGCCATGCAGACGGCAACCGGCGACAGCCGGACGCCTGTGGTGTTCGCCGCGGTCAGCGATCCGGTGGGCTCCGGCCTGGTGGACAGCATGGAGAAGCCCGGCGCCAACCTGACCGGCACCTCCGACTATCTGGACACCAACGCCGTGATGAACCTGATCTTCGCGCTGAAGCCCGAAGCCAAGACCATCGGCCTGCTCTACAACATCAGTGAGGACGCTTCCGCCACCCCCATCGCGGCCGCCAAGGAATACCTGACCGCCAAGGGCGTGGCCTACAAGGAATACACCGGCGTGAATGCCATCGAGGTGCAGCAGGCGGCCCAGAACGCCGTGGCGGACCAGGTGGACGCGGTGTTCACCCCCACCGACAACACGATCATGGCAGCCGAGCTGGGCATCTATGAGTTCTTCCGCGACGCCAAGATCCCGCACTTCACCGGCGCGGACTCCTTCGCCCTGAACGGCGCCTTCCTCGGCTACGGCGTGGACTACGCCAACCTGGGCCGTGAGACCGCCAACATGGTGGCGGACATCCTGCTGAACGGCAAGGATCCGGCCGAAGTGCCCGTGATGACCTTTGACAACGGCACCGCGACCGTGAACAACGAGATCATCGCCGCGCTGGATCTGACCTTTGAACAGGTGGAAGCGCTGTTTGCTCCCTACTGCACGAAGGTCGCGGCTATCGACACCGCCGAGGAATTCGAATAAGCCCCGTACATCCCGCGGACGGAGGGTCCGCGTTTTCCCGGAGAAAGGTATGCCCCGCGGCGCCTGAGCGCGCCGCGGGCATTCGTTGATTATTCCCAAGGAGGGAAGCTTGCCCCATGAGCCTGAATCAGATCCTACCCCTTCTACAGACCAGCACGGAGCTGGGCCTGATCAGCGGCCTGACGGTCCTGGCCCTGTTCCTCAGCTATTCCATGCTCAACGTTTGCGACCTGAGCACGGACGGCTGCTTCACGCTGGGCGCAGCCATCGGCGGCACGGTCGCCCTGATGGGGCATCCGTGGCTGAGCCTGCCGGCGGCCATGGCTGTAGGCGCGGTCTCCGGCTTTGTGACCGCGCTGCTGCAGACCAGGATGGGCATCAACAGCCTGCTGGCCGGCATCATCGTGAATACCGGGCTGTATTCCGTGAACATCGCGATCATGGGCGGCTCCAGCCAGCTGAACCTGAACCGGACGGAAACCGTGTTCACCTTTGCCAAGCAGGGCCTGAAGGGCACGGCGCTGGCGCAGCAGTACCAGATGATCGTCGCGGTGACCGCGGTGATCCTGATCATCGTTGTGCTGAGCCTTTTCCTGCGGACGAAGATGGGCCTTGCCATCCGCGCGACGGGCGACAATCCGGCCATGGTGCAGTCCTCCTCCATCAACCCGATCTTTACGACGACGGTCGGGCTGTGCATTTCCAACTCCTTTACCGCGCTGAGCGGCTGCCTGCTGGCGCAGTATCAGAAATTCGTGGACATCAATATCGGCAACGGCATGGTGACCGTGGCGCTGGCCAGTCTGCTGATTGGCGGCGTGTTCTTCGGGAAGCGGAAGATCCCGGTGAGGGCGATCGGCGCCGTGGTCGGCGCGATCATCTTCCGCCTGATCTACGCGCTGGCGCTGAGGCTTGATATGCCTGCCTTCATGCTCAAGGCAGTATCCGCCATCATCATCGTGATCGCGCTGGCGGGTCCCTATCTGAAGACGCAGGGGGCTGACGCGCTCAAGCACTGGAAGTCCGGAAAGGCAGGTGCGTGAGAATGCTGGAGCTGAAGCAGATCTTCAAAACCTTCCACGCCGGCACGCCGGACGAGCGCGTGGCGCTGGACAACATCAGCCTGAAGGTGGAAACGGGCGACTTTGTGACCGTGATCGGCGCGAACGGCGCCGGGAAATCCACGCTGTTCAACGCCGTCAGCGGCACCTTCAACGTGGATAAGGGCACTATTCTGCTGGACGGAAAGGACATTACCCGGATGCCGGCGCACAAACGCAGCCGGGTGATCGGGCAGCTTTTCCAGGACCCGATGAAGGGCAGCGCGCCGCATATGTCCATCGAGGAAAACATGTTCCTGGCCTCCGGCCGGGGCGGATGGCTCGGCGCCATGAAAAAGAAAGACCGGGACGACTTCCGGGACCAGCTGAGGCAGCTGGGCATGGGCCTGGAGGATCGCATGACGCAGCAGGTGGGCCTGCTCTCCGGCGGACAGCGCCAGGCGCTGACGCTGCTGATGGCGACATTCAGCAAGCCGAGCCTGCTGCTGCTGGACGAGCACACCGCGGCGCTGGACCCCGGCACGGCGGAAAAGGTGCTGGAGCTGACGGAAAAGATCGTGGCGGAGGATCACCTGACCTGCCTGATGGTGACCCACAACATGCAGAGCGCGCTGGACCTGGGCAACCGTACGCTGATGATGAATGCCGGGCGGATCATCCTCGACGTGAGCGGGGAGGAGCGGAAAGGCCTGGAGGTCAGCGACCTGCTGGAGCGTTTCCGCGAGCTGAGCGGGACGAAGCTGGACAACGACAGAATGCTGCTGAGCTGAAAGAAAGAGAAGACATGGAATATACCGTACGGACAGAGGATGAGGGGCGCAGAGTCAAGGAGATCCTGCGCTCCGTTCTCTCTGTCAGCTATACGGCGATGAAGAGCGCCAAATGGGGAGGCCGGATCCTGCTGAACGGGGATCCGGTTTTTGTGGACGCGCGCGTTCACTCGGGGGACGTGCTCCGGATCGACTGGGAGGAGGACAAGCCGGTGTACCGGCTGAAGCCTTATCCCATTGAGCTGAGGATCCCGTACCTGGACGAGCATCTGATGATCGTTGACAAGCCGGCCGGACTGGCCAGCCAGTCCAGCGCCGGACACCCGGACGACTCCCTGGAGAACGCGGTGTTCGCGCACTTCGGCTGCCCGGAAAACTTCGTCTACCGGCCGGTGAACCGGCTGGACAAGGGTACGGGCGGGCTGATGGCCGTTGCCAGGAACCCCCATGCACAGCACCTGCTGCAGAAGCAGCTGCACTCCCCCCTGTTCCGCCGCGGGTATCTGGCGCTGACGGAGGGGATCCCCGAAAAGGAAAGCGGTGTGATCGACCTGCCCATCGGCAAGGTGGACGCAGCCTCCGTACGCCGGGAAGTGCGCGCGGACGGAAGCCCCTCCGTGACCCGCTACCGCGTGCTGAGAAAAGAGGGAAGCAGGGCGCTTGTGTACCTTGAGCTGGAGACGGGAAGGACGCACCAGATCCGGGTGCACCTGAGCCATCTGGGATGCCCGGTGCGTGGGGATTTTCTGTACGGGAGGGAGCTGCCGGAGGAGTTTCCCGGCTGCTTCGCGCTGCACAGCGCGCTGCTGGAGCTGAAGCATCCCCTGACCGGGGAAACGCTTTTCCTGACCTCCGTTCCCGCCTGGGCGGGGACCTGCGAAGAGATCACGGCCTGTTTACATCCCGGTGAGGATTCCGAAACAGGAAGCGGGGTATCCTTCTTTCCGAAGGAAGAGGAAGAACCGTGAAAAACAGAGTTTCCACGGACGGAGAAGGCAGGGAGCGGTATGAGACCCAATAAGAACGCGGAAGGGATGCACCCTTCCGCGTTTTCAGTACGTACGTTTTTTATTTGATGCTGTCGGGATCGGCCACGGCCCAGAAGGCGGGCTTGGGATTCCGGTTTTTGTCGAAGAGCAGGGGATAAGCGTAGGAGCGCCAGCTGGCGTCGTCCGTAATGCCCCAGACCTGGACGGCCTCGAACTGATCCGCATACCGGAGGATCAGCTTCATGACATCCGCGTAGAACGCGGCCTGGGCGGTGAAGGCCGCTTCCGTGGGCTTGCCGCAGGTGACGTCCAGCTCGCTGACGCGCAGGGAAACGCCAAGAGAGGCGATCTTTTCCACAGCGGCCGTGATCTGCTGCACGGTGGGCTGTCCGACGGCATGGTGCATCTGGAAGCCGTAGCCGTCGATATTGCCCTCCTGAAGCAGGGATGACAGCAGGCGGTAAATCCCGTTCAGCTTATTGGGAGAAGCGGTATTGTAGTCGTTGTAGTACAGCTTTGTGCCCTCCGGGGCATATTTGCGGGCGAGCTCAAAGGCACGGTGGAGATAGTCGTCTCCGACGACCGTCAGCCAGGGAGAGCCGCGCAGGTTTCCGGGGCCGTCATCCACGGCCTCGTTGACTACGTCCCAGCTGACGACGACACCGGGGTAGTTTTCGTCCAGATATGCCATGATGCCTTTGATATAGTTTTCCAGGCGGCCGAGCATGACCTCACGGGTCACATATTTCCCGCTGCCGCTATAGCCCTCCCGGAAGAATTCCGGGCTGGTCTGGCTGTGCCAGACCAGCGTGTGGCCGTGCACCTTCACACCGTTGGCCTGTGCCCAGTCCAGCAGGGGCTTCGCCCGGTCAAAATGAACGGCGACCGCAGTCTCGTCCTCCCTGACCAGCGCCCGGCTGGCAGCCAGGTCGAACACAGCGTCCGGCTTCAGCTCGTTCTCGGGCGTCACGATATTGAACTGGGAGCCGACGAAGTCCATGAGCACGGGGTTCACGGCCTGCATCATATTGACGCAGCTGCCGAAATCGAATTTGCCGGCATAGACGTCCTTCAGGGCGGGCATGCTGTCCACCGCGGAAATGACCATCGGGGGTTCCGTGGGCTTGGGCGCCGGTTCCCCGTTCGGGGCGGTGACGGTGAAACCGCGGATGCTGAAGGACAGGGTGCCCGCGCCGACGGTTTCCACGTAGAGCGTGAAGGTATCGTAATCCCCGGCTGTGTAAGTCCCCTTCAGGGCAGTCCATTCACCCTTCTTCACCGTGCCGCGCGCCAGATTCTCATAGCTGGTGGCGCCGTTGACGGTGTGGGCGACGGAGACCATGAAGGAAGCGCTGTCCAGCTGCTCCTGCAGGACTTCCACACCCAGCTCGTAATAGCCGCCCGGAACGAGGGCAAAGTCCCGCCCGGGAGAATTCCAGGAATCCTGACGGCCGGTGGTCTTCAGAACACCGCCGGCCGGAGCGACGGACGCGCCGCGGCCGTACCATCCGTCCGCGCCGGCGGAAAAGTCGGAAACATAAACGGTTTTACCTTCATCAGCGAGGGAAACGGCGCAGGCAAGCAGCAGGGCCAGCGCTGTCAGCAGGGCCAGGATTCTGCGCATGGAACGGTTCCTCCTTCAATTCCGCGGAAAACGCGGTTTTTTCCTGCCTGTATTTTACCATGGGATCCGGAGCGGGGCAAGACGATTTGTATGGACAAATTCCGGGAAGCGGCTGCCGGGCGGCGGAACCGGACAAAACCGGACAAAAACCGACAAAATATCGACAGGAGGAATGATCCCGGATATAATACTGTATACAATCCACGGTTCCCATTTCCTTTCCCGCCTGTCGAGAGGAGTTTTCCGGATGACAAAGCTGAGATACAAAAGAAGCACCTACAGCAAGACTGCCTGGCTTTACCAGGCAGGCCTGCTTCTGTTCGGCATTCTGCTCAACTTTGCTTTTTCCAGGCTGGCCGGAGTGCTGAACGCCCCGCTGTACCTGGACTCCGTGGGGACCATCCTGACCGGCGCGCTGGGAGGCTATGTGCCGGGCATCCTGGTCGGCTTTATCACCAATTTCATTACCGGGCTGGAGGATTTCACCAACACCTATTACGGCGTGCTGAACGTTCTGATCGGCGCCATGGCGGCGTTTATGGCGAAAAGGAATATGTACCGCCGCTTTCCGCACGTGCTGCTGACGGTCCTTGTTTTCGCCCTGACCGGCGGGGCGCTCGGATCGGTACTGACCTGGCTGCTCTACGGAGGCGGCTTCGGGCAGGGGATCACCGCGTCGCTGGGGCACTGGTTTTATGACAGAGGGATCAGAAACATTTTCTGGGCCCAGCTTTCCGCGGATTTCCTGATCGACCTGCTGGACAAGGGTGTCTCCGTGGTGACCGTTTCGGTCATCGTGCTGCTGATGCCCAAAAAGGTGCGCAGGTTCTACAACAGGAGCGGCTGGAAAAAGGACCGCGGGCTGAAGAAGCACACTCTGGCGGGGGGCGGACACAGAGGCCTGTCACTGAGGACGAAGATCATCGCGTGCGTGGCGGCGGCTATCTGCGCCGTCGGTTTCGCTGTGGCATATGTCAGCGTGCACCAGTATCACGACGCCTCCCTGGAGGAGCAGGCGAGCTTCGTGGGGGACCTGACCCAGATGGCGGCCTCCAGCATTGACCCGGAGAAGGTGGACAGCTATCTCGCGGAGGGGGAAGCCGCGGAGGGCTACACGGAGACAAAGAAGGCGCTGCAGCGCCTGTGGGAAAGCTCCGAGAACATCCAGTTCGTTTATGCCTACCGCATCCTGGCGGACGGGTGCCACGTGGTCTTCGACGTGGATACGCCGGAGTATCCCGGCGGGAAGCCCGGGGATATCATCCCCTTTGACGAATCGTTTGAAAAGCTGATCCCTGACCTGCTGGCCGGGAAAAGGATCGACCCGATCGTGACCAACGATACGTACGGGTGGCTCCTGACGGCCTATGAGCCGGTGTACAATGCCGACGGAAAATGCGTGTGCTACGCCGCTGCGGATGTGTCCATGCCACGGCTGATCACCAATGAGCGCATTTTCGTTACCCGGATCCTTTCCCTGTTTACCAGCGTTTCCATCCTGCTGCTGGCGGTCGGCATCTATCTGGTCAAGTACGGGATCATCAACCCGGTGAACGCCATGACGGAGGCGGCGTCGGATTTTGCCTATGACAGCGAGGAGGCGCGGAAGGATACGCTGCAGCGCATGCGGGAGCTGGATATCCGCACCGGGGACGAGATCGAGGTGCTGTACGAATCCCTGACCAAGACCAACGAGGATACCGTGGGATATATTTCCGAATCCCAGAAGAAGAACGAGACCATCAACCGGCTGCAGACCGGGCTGATCTTCGTGATGGCGGACATGGTGGAAAGCCGTGACAAGTCCACCGGTAGCCATATCCGGAACACGGCGGAATATGTGCGGATCATTCTGGAGGAAATGAAGCGGGAGGGCTTTTACGCGGATCTGCTGACGGACAGCTATATTGAGGACGTGGTCTACTCCGCGCCGCTGCACGACATCGGCAAGATCGGCGTATCGGACACGATCCTGAACAAGCCGGGGAAGCTGACGGATGAGGAGTTCGGGCAGATGAAGGCCCACACCGTGATCGGCGGGAAAATGATCGACGCGGCGATCCGGCAGCTGGCCGGGGAGAACACGGGCTATCTGAAGGAAGCCCGGAACCTGGCCGTGGCGCACCACGAGAAGTGGAACGGAAAGGGCTATCCCTACGGGCTGAAGGGAGAGGAGATCCCCCTGTCCGCCCGCGTGATGGCCGTGGCGGACGTGTTTGACGCCCTGATCTCCGCGCGGGTGTACAAGCCCGGCATGCCGGTGGATCAGGCGCTGGACATCATACGGAAGGAATCCGGGGAGCAGTTTGACCCCAAGGCGGTGCAGGCCTTCCTGAACTGTGAGGCGCAGGTGCGCGCCGTTGCCGCCGGAAAGCAGAAAGAAAATCCCGCCGCCGGATAAGACGGCGGCGGGATCTGAAGCTTCTGTTCAAAACCGAATCATTTCTTTTTCCTGAGCCTGCTGAATACCGGCAGGCTCAGCAGCATGAGAGCGGACAGCGCCAGCAGGAGGAACGGGAGCGCATCCTGCTTCACGCCGGTGGGGGAGACGGGCTCCAGCGTATTGGTGACCGTCACCGCGCGGCTGCCGGGCAGGGAAAGCGTGACGGAGGAGGCATCGGAGGACAGCGCGTCGACCGGCGCGCTTCCGTCCGTGATCTGCCAGGAGGCCGAGTAGGTCCCGTGCTCTTCCGAAACGCGGAACCACGGCGCGTACAGCGCGTTCAGCCTGATGCTGTCGCCGCTGCTGAGGAGGAAGGCGTTCCGGGCAACACCGTTTTCAAAGCGGATCTCCACCTGCTCCACAGCACCGCCGCGGCGGGTAATGACCGCCTGGACAGCGGCGCTGAAGGAGGAAACTGTTTCACCGCTGCTGCTGACCGCGGTCAGCGTGAACGGGAAGGCATCCGTATCCATACTCATGTCGCCGGCGGAGATCTCCGTGACCGTGAGGGAATTGTACTGCCGCCTGAGGGTCAGTTCGACGGAGCCGGAAACAGGCCCGGAGGCGAGCAGCGCCGAGCCGGAGGGGGCTGCGAAGGTCTTCTCCGGGGAATCGAGCAGCAGGGTATAATATCCGCCGTTTGTGCCGGACAGGGTCCAGGCAAGGCCCGCGCTGAGCGGGAGCCGCTCGGTCAACGTACCATCCGCGGAGAGGGAGACCGGGACGCTGAGAAGCTCCTCTTCCCCATCCGTGAGGGTCAGGGTCAGGCCGGACAGGGGCGCGCCGGCGCGGTTCACCAGGGTGACCGAAGCCGTCTGCCGCCGATAAACATAGCAGAGCGCGCTGCTCTCGGGAACGGAAAGATCACCGGCGGACAGGCGGCCGGTATCTGAAATGTAGCGGACGGTCTGATTCCGGATATCCTCGGGCAGTCTGGCCGGATCCGGTTCACCGGGATGGAGGAAAATGCCCTGAAGGTCACAGAAGTCCCGCGCCGCCTCCGGAAGGCGGAAGTCCGCGGAGGACGGAACAAAACCCGTTTCGTCCACCGTGACGGAAAGCTCCTCCTGCCCGGCCCAGAGGCTGTTTCTCGGAAGAATGGAAGCGCCGTCCGTCTCAAAGAGGAGGACCGGGATCACGGTCCGGAGCCTGCGCAGGGTGACCGCCGCGGCGGCATCCCCGTCCAGCGCGAAGGAAAGGCTTCCGTTTCCGGAAAGGCCGGAGGAGTCCAGGGTAATGCCGACGGAATAATCGGTATCGGCGCGCGCGGCCAGCTGATAGCTGCCGGCGGGGAGCCACTTCAGGGAAACGCTTCCGCCGTTCACGCCGGTAAGCTCCAGATAAGGATCCGCGCCGGGCCTGCCGCCCTGCTGCACGGTATGGATCCCGCCGTCTGTATCCGCGATGACGGCCCCGGCGGAAAGCGCGGGAGAGCTGAGGCTGACGGTGAAAGGCCCGGACTGAGCGGAGGGAAGATCAAAGCGCGTGAAGCGGACGGAAAGGTTATGCTCCACGGAGACCGTCTCCCAGCGGGAGGACAGGGCGACAGAGCGGTCCCCGTCCGCGTCCAGGGCGCGAAGATCGGCGGTTTCCCCCGGGGCAACGGTCACGCCGTTTTCAGCCGTCCAGCCGGCAAAGCGCAGCACGCGCCCGTCCGCTGCCCGGTAGGCGCCGTCCCCGTCCGGAGAGGGAACGGGCCAGGCAGAGGCATCCCCCGGCGCGACGGTGAAGAAGGAGATCCCGCCGGGAAGGGCGGGCAGTTCTGTTCCCTCAAGGGGCTCCGCGTCCGCGGCCGGAACAACGGAGCAGGTGACCCGGTAATTCCTTTCCGCGGGCGCGGCCGCGGTCAGAAGGCCGTTCGCCCCCGGGATCTGGGAAACCAGACGCCTGTAAACGATGAAGCGGGCGCTGCCGGCGTTTTCGCCTCCGGCCAGCTCCACGACGCCGTGATAGTAATCCTCCGCGTTCAGGAGGAAAATACTGCCGTTCTGGGGCCAGACCTTGAGCCGGGTCCCATGATCGGACAGATAAAGCCGTGAGGTAGAGGAATCCGCCGGAACGTCCTCCAGCGTCAGATATTTCTTCTGCCCGCCGACCGTGGCGGAAACCAGGCAGGTATCGTCGGAGGGATCCGCCTCAAAATGCCACAGGGTCAGCTCCGTGACGCCGTCCTCCGCGGAGCAGAGCAGGCCGGAAGCGCCGCTTTCGGTCAGGACGGGAACGGCCTCCAGCGCGCTGCCGTCGGCGGGATCCGCGGAGGCGGACAGGGCATAGGCTTTGCCGCCCGCCGCGCGCCTGACGAGGAGGCGGTCCTGCCCGTCCAGACCGGCGGGGTCGGAGACAACGGGATTCAGGGAGAAACGGTTCCGGGCGGTGACCTCCGCCACGGAGCCGATCAGCTTCTGATCGGAATAACGGTTCAGGTAATAGACCGCGCCGGTGCGTTCCTCCCGGTAAGCGATCCGGCAGACGCCGTCCTCCAGCGTGACGGAAAGGGCCTGCGGGGAGGAGGAGAGGGACACGGAGGCGTAACGCGGATTCACCGCCCAGGGCGAGAAGGAAAGCCAGCGTTTCGCGCCGCCGAGTACTGTGTAAACGCGGTACAGGCCGTCCCCGGCGCTTTCAAAGAAGTATACGCCGGCGAAGCGCGGGCCGTAGGCGTTAGGCCAGAGGCCCCAGGGCTCGCCGTGCTCCCGGTCCATGAAGGGCTCCACATACCGGGTGCCGGATTCCAGACCGCGCAGATAGTATCCCTGCCCCTCCAGGATATCCGGGGAGGCGTCGGCGTCCTGCTGCAGCGCGGAGGACGTGATCACATAGGTGCTGAAATGATCGGTCTCAAAGACCAGCGTATCGCCGTCAAAGGACAGCACCCGCATTTCCACGGGGCTGCCGCCGTTGTCCGGAATATGGAACACGGAGGGGAGCAGGCCGGACTCCGACAGGGCGGCCAGGGCGGGAGCCTGCACGGTGACGGCTACAGGGCCTTCCGGCTGATAATCCTTCCCATACAGGGAGAGGGAAAGATCAAAGGCAAGGACCGGCTCGTATTCCTCTCCCGCGGGCGCGGCAAAGGCTTCGGAGACGGGTACCGGATCCAGCGCCAGGACCGTGCCCGCAGGCAGGCTGCCGGAGACCGTGACCGCGCTGCCGTCGCCGGCTTCCGCGGCGGTCTGCCGGGGGGCCATGCGGCGGCGGAGAAGCAGGAACGCATCGGCCCCGGCGACATCGAAGACGTCCCCGGGCGCGATAAAGCTGCCGGCAACGGTGAACTCACCGGAGAAAACCGTCCACAGTTCAAAATATTCCTCCGCGCTTTCCTCGGGGCCGGGGCCGGGAAGGGCCGTGACCGTGACGGCAGCCTGCGCGCCGGCAGGCAGGACGGTCCAGGCCTCCACGATCTCCGCATCCGCGGCGGAGGCGGGGAGGATCAGATCCGGAACAGCGGAAACGGACTGATCTGCCATGACCGCGGGCGCGTCCACGGCCAGGAAGGCGGATTCGAAATGAAGCTTTTCAAACAGATCGATCAGAACGGTGCCGAGATGATCCAGCACAAAGGAGGCGGTATCCCCCTCCGCGGTGAACGGGATCTCACGCAGCTGCCCCTCCGCATCCCCGGCGCGCAGAAGAACGGCGCAGCCCGAGGCCAGCGTTTCGGCGACGCGGGGATCCGTCAGCGTGACGGTGAGGGGAGAATCCGGCTGCCAGCCGCCCTTCGCCTCAAAGGCAAAGGCGTAGTCCGCCGTGACGCCATCCGGGGCGCCCTTCAGGGAGATCACGGTGTCCGGAAGCATCATGCCGGTGATGGTAAAGACCGCGCCGTCCGGCTGGGTCAGGGTAAGCGTGCGGTTTTCCGGCACGGCGGGCGGCGCGTCCAGCGTGACCGCATAGCCCGCGCAGCGGGACAGCGGCAGGACGGTGCTGCTGCCGGGGGTGATCACACCCATGTCTTCCACCGCGGCGCCGCGTCCGTTCAGCAGCCAGAGATGAGCGGCCTGATCCCCCCGGTAATCCAGGCAGGCCGTGAGGCGGCCGCCGGACTGGGAGAAAAGACAGGCCTCCAGCACGGCGCTGACCGTGTCTGCCTGCTCCTCCGGGAAGGAGGGGGTGACGGGGATCAGCATGGGCGGACGGAGCAGGAGATTGATCAGCTGCCTCAGGTCCAGAAGAAGACGGGTCTTGTCCATGAGGACACCCGGCTCGGAAGCGAGGCCGAGCCAGATATCGGACAGGTCCGTGGAATATTCGGGCAGGTTGACCTCGGGCACGGAAACCGAGATCCCGAGCGCGCGGAAAACATCGGAGAGCGCGGCAAGGCCCGCATAGGACGGGGCGCTTCCGAGAGAGGACGGGTAGACATGTACGGGACGTTCCGGATGCTTCAGCCCGGGGAAAAAACCGGAGAGCGTGTCCGGTAGCTGAAACGTCTGCACAACGCCATAGACGGCGCCGCCCTCAGAGCCGTCAGACAGGGATGAAGTTGGAGCGAGAAAGGCGGAGAAAAACAGGACGAGCGCCAGGATCAGCGCCGAGGCCCTGCCGGCCCTTCCGTTCATCACACAGATCTCCTTTATCACTAATACTCCCGGCCCGCGGGTCCGGGAAGCCCGGGCGGCCGCAGGGGACAGAACGGATATAAATCCGGGAGACGGATACATAATCAACCAAAATAAATTATAGCACGATTCCGTCCGGAAATGAAGGGGGAAAACACCGCGGGATACAATGTTCTTTCGGTGCATTGCAGGCCGCTCTCCGTTGACTTTGCAGGGGAGAAAAGGTATCATATTTTAACACGCACGGGACGTTTTG
>JAEEGL015889495.1_pt1 | contig 23323 bp, 20 predicted proteins | sample 9134231 | NCBI WGS metagenome assembly JAEEGL01 (sample SAMN16246548, study PRJNA631951) | gut metagenome | biome: gut microbiome; feature: rumen; material: fiber-attached | host: Bos | place: Iran: Karaj | collected 2018-10
ACGGTTAAAAACCGCTGTCACTGTCTTTCTTTCCGTCACTTGTCTTATGTGGGAGAACTTACCGCGTCTGCCGTATCGCAGCGGGTGAGAAATAATCTATCACACCATCATTTTCCTGTCAACATCTTTTTTCTTTTTTTTCAATTTTTTTTACTTTTTTTTCGTTTTTTTTCGTTTTTTTTCATGACGCGCGGAAATGAGTTTTTTTTAGGAGGGGACTGGGGAATTCCTTCAGAGACTCCTGCACTTTTCGAAGGGGGCTGGGGGGATTTTCAGCACCCTCCCCCTGCACTTTTATGAACGGCATATCAGCACTGACAGGGAAAATCATCCGTCCCATGCCGGCAGTAGTTATTTTTTAATATGTATAACATGGGGTAATTTTTAAAAGAAAGATTTTTATATTGAGAAATAAAAAGAGTTTCTGCAGGAAGTTTTAATAATGACTTTTGAAATTAATTTTTATGAGGGCATGACACACAATCATCCTTATCCGGGAAGTTGATTTTTCATGCCTTTTCTTTTTGTAAACTTGTAAATATAGATAAGACGTAATAAATCGGTTTGCTATGTTTTTTATCGACAGGTGGCATCATAAGGTCATAAGAAAAAAAATGAAACCGCCTGCATCAGCTTGAAGAAATCAAAGTTAAAAACGTTAAATCAGTCGTTGTCCTTAAACATTGAATAGAATGACTTTATGTAGTCTACAAAAGAACCCCAGCTCAAAAGCACGCATACTACAAAAAGCGATTTTACGACTATATTGAACGCTGATATGACAACATCTGGTAAAAAAGTAAATCCAAGTCGTGCGTAAGATTCTGCGGTAAGGAAGAAAAATCCTGATATGATGTAAAACACTGTTTTAAGTTTGCCGCCTTTTTTAGCAGCAATTGCCACACCTTTTTTTGAAGCAACCATCCTCAAAAAGCTCTGGCTGAACTCGCGGTAAAGAATCAGGACGAAAAGCACAATCGGCATATAACGTGATGAAACAGCACACATAAATACCGTCAGGTTGAGCATTACATCCGCAAAAGGATCGAAAAGCTTTCCAAAATCACTCACTTCCCCGTATTTTCTGGCATAATGTCCGTCCCAATAGTCCGTAAGCTCAAAAACAGCCAAGAGAGGAATCATTATGCATGCAGATATTTTTAATAAGATTGAAGAATTTGTCCAAAGTGGAATATTGTAAATCAAAAAAAAGAAAGGCGCAAAAACAGCACGGGAAAGAGTAATTTTATTTGAAAGTTTCATTGTATCAGTATCGTTTTACGAAAAAAAAAAGTCAAGGTAAAACCAGGATAAGAATTTGTTATAAAGAGAAACGGAGCGTTTTTTTCAAAATCCGATAGACTTATGCTATCTTCCGTAAGCCTTAAAATCCTGCACGACAGTGATTAAAGATTCTATCTCGTAACTTGGGATTTCGCATTCAACAATCGTGAGAGCCCGCTTTGCTGTTTCGTGAGAGTCAGCAACTCCATGCAGGACAATTTTTCCGTCTTTCATCTCAACACGGAGATAATTTATGTTGAGTCCATAATCAAAAACCAGCATGTTTACCAGACGCTGCCCGATTAAAAGAAGCTCCAGTTTTTTTTGACCTGCCTCTTCTTTTTGTGAAGTAATGTTTTTTTGAATCAGTGATGCAATCAAATCAGCAATGGAATCCACATCCAAAAGGCCGGCATTTACCACCAGGTGATACAGGGAAGGATCCATATTGTCCAAATTGAAAAAACTTTTGTAAAAACCGCGCTTATTACTGTCGCTTTCATCAAGTTTTTTTACGGCCGTTTTCTCGTCAACATTGAATTCTTTTTTATAACGCTCGATGCGGTCTTTTTTGTTGGCAACAATCCGCAGAGATATGTGATTTTGAAGTTCCTTAAGAATGACGAAAGAGCCCATCCCGACTAAAACGCAGTTGTTTTTTTCAGCCATCTCAAGAATTGCTGTCTGAAGGTAGTCGAGGTATTCATCACGCTCATTTGAAAGGGAAGCAAAAAAACCGGGTTTCTTGTCATCATATCTGCGGAGTTTTTTTTGAGGGAAGCCAAGCCTGACAATTCTTTCTTCTACTTCGCTCCGTGTGACGAATTTATAGTTAAGTTTTTGAGCAATTGCAGTGCTTATTTCATCACCAAGGGATGCAATTTGTCTTGAAATAGTAAGGACAGCCATAAAACACCTCTTCCCCAACCTACTTAATTATATGGAATAAACATGATAAAATCAAAATAAAATTTTACACGGGACGACGTTATGAGTGATGAAGCATTAAGATGGACGGTAGAATCAAAATCAGAATTATTAAAAACTCCTGTTTTTACAGTAAATCAGGTGGATTCGCTTTCTCCAGACAAAAAATACGGAAGCTTTATTGTGCTGGACTCCAGGGACTGGGTTGTAGTAATTCCAGAGAGAAATGACAAATTTTTGATGGTAAAACAGTGGAGGCATGGCTTTCAAGGAATCAGCATTGAATTTCCGGGAGGCGTAATTGACGAAGGAGAGTCTCCAGAGAAAGCAGCCGCGAGGGAATTAAAAGAAGAAACAGGATTCATCGCTCAGACACTCACATATCTTGGATGTGCAAGCCCGAATCCGGCAATAATGAGCAACCGGGTTCATTTTTTTGCAGCGAAAGACCTTACGCCGACAGGAAAACAGGATCTAGATGATGATGAATATGTGGAATACCTGGAACTCCCAAAAGAAGAAGTTTACAAAAACATGGGGAATGCAGAGTATCCGCATGCACTCATGCTGTCTGCATTGTTAAGATATAAAGTTCAAATCGATTCATAAAAAAAAGCAGCCGTAATTTTTGAAAATTCGGCTGCTTTTTTACATCAAACCTTTATTTTAGCGGTTTGCAGAATATCCGTCGTATTTTTTAGAAGGATTGTAAACTCCTTCACGGTACTCACCTGTAATGCTTGGGATTTTCATCTTCATGCCAGGAAGAATCAGATTAGGATCTTCAGGTTTCGGCATGTTTGATTTGTTAGCCTGATAAAGATTTTCCCAAAGCAGAGGGTTGTCATAAACATAGTTACGGCCAGAGATGTTCCAATAGCAGTCTTTTGTGTCTGCCCAAGGACGAACGATATAGTACTCTGGAAGAGGTGTAATTTCTTTTATGTCGGCAAGATCCTCAAGAACTTTGTTTGCGTAAACAACTGCAGAAGGGTAATCCTCTGCCTTGTAGGAATTCTGTGCGCTGGCATAATCTTTCTGTGCAGAAGAAAATGCCATAGGGAAATTGCGCTCTGCATTGATTGATTTTGCAAAATCAAGCTTTTTAGAAGCCTTAGTCATAACAGAATCAGCCTCTGATTTTGCAAGCATTTTCTTTACGAATGCCTGAGAAAGAGCTGCATCTTCCTCAGCCTTTTTAGCATATTCCTCAGAAAGCTCATATTCACCTGCATCAAGAGCAGCCTGAGCTTTTCGAGTATATTCATCAGCAAGTTTCTGATATGTGTTGTTTTTGTAGCTGACCGCAAAGATAAATGAAGTTGCGAGCAGTAAGGATGCCAAAGCGATTACTTTTTTCATTATTTATTCTCCTCTTTTGCTTTTTGAGCAGCTTTTTTTGCAGTGTCACCTTCTTCTACGTTGATTACGGCATCTTCTGGATTTGCAAATTTATCTTCCTCAAGGAGAGCTGCATCCTCAGATTCGATTCCGTCAACTTTTTCTGTCAAAGGAGCTATGCTGTCAGCCTCAGAAGAATAAGAAGCAGCCTCAGTTACAGCTTTTTTAGCCCGCTCAATTGCAGCCTGTGCAGCAGCACGGTTTCGGGAAACAGTCTCAAAGAGTTCTGTATAAGCTTCTTTTGATGCTTTGTATCCTTTGTATGCGCCTTCTATATTTTTTGTTACATAATCAGAATCTGCCTTTTTGAAAGCTTCTGAAGCCTTTTTATACTCGTCTTTTTTTGCAACGCCGGCTTTTACGCTGTCAGCCTGTTTTTTAGCCTCAAGAGCAAGGGAACGTTCATGACCTGCGATTGCAACAAGACCTTTCTGCATTACGACGGAATAAGCATCAAATGCTTCGTTTGCCTTTGCAAGCAAGTCTTTCGAAGATGCATCTGAAGGGAGAGCTGCAAAATCGTTCAATGCTTTTTCACCCTTGTCATATGCAGCCTTGTCGTAAGAAGAAAGGTTGAGCTCATCAGCCTTTTCCTTCATCTGTTTTGCAAGAGAAGCCTTTGCAAGCGCGTTATAGCGGTCTGTAACGTCTTTTAAATCTGCTGAATAGTTTCCAGAAGGATCATTCTTGATTTTTTCCTGAACTTCGGCATATTTTTTGTCAATGTCAGAAAGCTGCTGTGGATAATATTTTTCAGCGCCAGCTTCGACAGCTGCTTTTCTGGCAAGTTCAGCATTTTGAGTTGAGTTTACAGAATCATCAGCTTTAGAGTCTGAAACTTTTTCCTGAGTTTCTGTCTGCTGAGACTCGTCAAAGTCAAGGTTTCCTTCTGTTTTTGTTGATTTACATGATGCAAAAGTAATTACTGCAGCAACGCAAAGTAATACCGATAAATATTTAATTTTCACTTTTTTCCTCCAAACGTTTCTTATTATCGGAAATTTTATTTTATTATAAAGGAGAAAACTCTCATGAGCAACAAAACGACATCTATCTTTGCAATAAATTTTGGCAATAAACACTAATTGATTTATAATATTTTAGATTTTGGAGGTATTTTATGGCTGAAAACTTCTCTTACAGCTTTGAGGGCGAACACAATGTAATTTCAACAGGAAGCGGAGGCTGGGTTTTGGAATTAAATAAAATCTCTTGGAACGGCAGACCGGCAAAATATGACATCCGCTCATGGTCGGAAGATCATCAAAAAATGGGGAAAGGCGTTACCCTTACCACAGACGATCTGCTTAAATTGAAGGAATTGTTAAACACAATAGAAATCAACTGATTTCATACTTTGAGCATCTCGCTCCATTTTTCATGACGATTTCATAAATTAAGAGAGAGAGATAAGTATCTCCAAGTCCAGTTCCCGAAGCACGCAGTTCCATGTCGATTGAGGATATTTCTGCAGTAATGGCTGCCGTCTGACCAAAAGTCCATGTTTTTGCAGCTTTTGCATACTGCTTTCGAATTGTCTTGCTTGCAAAACCGTTAGACTTCAACACTGACTCATCAGCCTGAACTCCCTGAGGATTTATAGAATGCCAGAGTTCAAGCCTGCGGAAACAGGATGAAAGCCCTGCCATAAGCATCACGGAATTATTATTTTTTGTAAGCAATATTTTTTGAAGAATAGCAATCGAGTTCTCAAAGCGCTTCGGACGTGGAACAGACGAATCGGTCATGGCATCAAAAAGCGTAAATGCGGATTCTTCCCTGTTGTGCGCAAGAAGGTGCTCAACGTCCTGAGCTGTTATAACATGGTCTTTTTTAAAACACAGGAAAAATCTTGAGCATTCGCTTCGAAGCGTTTCCGTGTTGTTTTCCAGCATGTCAAGGATGGCGTCAATCGCATCATTCATTATGCCGTAACCGTTTTTTCTGAAAAAATTCCTGACCCAGTCCTCTTTTTTGTTTTCAAACATTTCCCAGAAGATTTTTTTATTTTCTTTGGGAACAAGCTTGTCAAGTTTTGAGTCTACTGAGATTTCGTCTGAAACAAGAATCAAAACGGCAGAATCACGCTTTGTCTTTTTTACGGATTCACACCATGACGATATAAGCTCGATTTCTTCCTTTTTTTTGATCAGTTCTGCTTCGCGCAAAACAATGCATGTCGCAGGTATAAAAAGAGACTCCGTTTGAAGCTTTGAAATGATTTCTTCCAATGCAGTATCAGATGCATACATAAGGAAGTCTTCGCTGTCTCCAAACTTTTTTTTGAGTTCTTCTTTTATTGTGTTGACCTGATCATTTCGCTCACCGAATTCAGGACCTGTAAAAAGATATATCGGAACAGACATGTACTTAGTAAGTTCGAACTATATTAGAAAGAATTCCGACTATCATTACGTCCCTGCTGTAAATCGGAGTGAAGTCAGGATTTTCCGGCTGCAGACGGATTCTGTCAGCTTCCTTGTAAAATCTTTTTAAGGTAATTGCATTGTCAATTACGGCAACAACAATCTGTCCGTCAACAGCTGTATTTGCCTGCTCGACAACAGCAAGGTCTCCCTCTAGAATTCCGGCATTAATCATGCTTTGACCGCGAACCCTCAGTGCAAAGTAACTTTTTCCAGGTCGGACAAAAGGCTCTGCAAGATTCACAAATCCATCAAGATTTTCTTCGCTTAAGAGAGGTTTGCCTGCGGCAACAGTGCCCAAAAGTGGAACTTTACTGACATAAGTTGTTGATTCCGAATGATTGTCTACCAAAATATTAATAGAGCGCGCACGTTTTTGACTCTGAGACAAGAAACCTTTTTTTTGCAAGGCTGCTATGTGATCCTGTACGGCACGAAGGGAAATTCCAAAATGTTCGCCGATTTCACGAACAGTAGGAGGATACCCGTTCTCTTTTGTAAATTTTGAAATGAAATCCAAAACTTCCTGCTGGCGTTCTGTAATTTGCTTCATCAGATCTCCCGAATATTTGTCTAGTCTTCTTCAAATTTTGTTTCAAAAAGCTGTGTAATTGCATCTACGGCATCTTTTTCGTCCGGTCCGTCAGCTTTTAAAACCAAAGTAGTGTTGTATCCTGCAGCCATCGCAATAACGCCCATTATGGATTTTGCATTAACAGCATTGGAATCTTTTTCAATAAAAACTTCGCATGTATATTTGTTTGCAGTTTGTGCAATCAAAGCTGCCGGTCTTGCATGAATTCCGGCACGATTCGTTACTGTGAGGATTTTTTCTGTCATAATAAACACTTCCTTATTTTTAACCGCCTCTACGGCAGTTTTTATTTTGAAACATAATCTAACTTATGTTTTAAATCAATATGAATCATCACTTCCGTAATAAGCAGTCTGAGCCTCTCCGGATTCAAGCCACTTAAGGATATTCTGGTTGAAATCCCTCGCGGAGTTATAACCTCTTGCCTTGAGACGTTCGTTCATGGCCGCAGTCTCAATGATGATAGGCAGGTTTCGGCCAGGCTTTACAGGGATTTCGATTAAAGGAACTTTTACTCCCAAATAATCGATTGTCTCGTAATCCGTTCCGACCCGATCATACAATTTTGCAGCATCCCATTCCTCAAGTTTTATTACGAGCTGGATTTCTTTTTGCTCACGGATTGCACCGACACCATAAAGCTGAGCAATGTTTATAATGCCAAGTCCACGGATTTCCATATGGTGACTGATGAGAGAGTTTGACCCCTGCCCCATAATTGAATTTCCGTTTACGCAGCGAATTTCCACGACATCATCGGCGACAAGCCTGTGTCCGCGCTCAATCAGCTCAAGCGCACATTCTGATTTTCCAACGCCGGAATGCCCCGTAAGCAAAATGCCGATTCCGTATACTTCGACTAAAACACCGTGAAGCGTTTTTTTTGGCGCAAATATATTTGAAAAGATTCGGATTATGCGAACTGAAAATTCCGTGGAATCAAGCTCCGTCTGAAGAACTGCACATTCAGCCTGCTCTGCAAGCTCAAGGAATTCTTTGTCAGGAATCAAGCCATGGGAAAAAACGATGCATGGAATTTCGAACTGAAAGAGTTTTTCTATAGAAGAAAGCTTGCCTTCGGACTGAAGTTTTGCAAGATAGGCATTTTCGCCACGTCCGATAAGCTGAACCCGGTTGTATGCAAAAGAATCAAAAAAACCGGTGAGGGCAAGTCCAGGACGGTTAACCTCTGGAACAGTAATTGCTTTAGAAAGCCCTTTACGCCCGGCAATGCAGTGCAAATTTAATGCATTGTGAGAAGGAAGCTCCAAATCAAGAAGATCAAGGACTGTAAAGGATTTGTCAGACATATTTATACTATACTTTTTATAAGTTATTTTGTCAAATGCAAATGATTTATTTTAATCAGTGGATTAAAGCCTAAAATAAAAAGCCCGTTTCATGAAGATTCTTGTGAAAATGCCTGAAAAAACGCAATCTCTCAATAAAATACAAGGCTACTTAGAAAGACACGCAATTTTAGGACAAATCAAAGAAATTCAAAAACGGACTCTTTTAAAGAAACAGATGATTATTTCTTTTCTTGGATTTTATCTTTTTCTTTCTTAACTTTTGTGTCAAGAACATCCATCATTTTGTTGAGGGCCGCACCAAAATCGAAGTCCTCGCCGTTTACATGAGCCTGTGACCCCCATTTAAAGTGCACTGTCGTATCAAAAACATATGATTTGTCGTGTTTTACCCTCAGGGTAAGATCTACTATTAAATCATCAGCATATTTAATACGCTCAAGCTTTTTTTCAATCATTTCTGATTGTTTTTCTTCAAGAACAAAACCGACAGCAGAAACATTCTTAGTCATTTTAGTACTCCTTGGTTAAGATAGAAGACTTGCATTTTTACCAGACAGCAAAACTGCATGACTCCTTCAGATTTTGAATTTCCAGAAGCATCCGCCAAAAGCCCGCAGAGCGATACCGTTAAAAACTCTCACCTGCGAGGTACTTCCAACGAGCTTCGGTCTTCTAGAGAATTATACAACCGTTTTTTTTAAAAAGCGAATTTAAAAATTGCCGGAAACGCTCAAAAAATGTCTATCTCTGTTGCGAGGTTTTCAAATGAATATTTTTAGTTTTTCACCATTCGGATATGAAGGGAATCTGGTAACAGTAGAAGTTGATTTAAGACGTGGAATTCCTGCCGTAGACATTGTTGGACTTGCTGATGGAGCAATAAAAGAGTCACGGGAGAGAATGAAAGTCGCAATCAAAAACTCAGGCTTTGATTTTCCAATGGAAAGAGTCTTGATTTCACTTTCTCCGGCAGATCTTAAAAAAGAGGGGGCGGGATTTGATCTTGCACTTGCTCTGGCTGTCCTGAAAGAAAGTCAAAAATCAAACTCAAAAAATGCTTTTTCTCAAGATAACAATGGCGCGGATGAAAACATTCTCGTCATGGGAGAGCTTGAACTTTCCGGAACAATCCGGCCTGTAAAAGCAATTCATGCGGCGGTTGCAACGGCTGCAAAATCAGGAATTTTTAAATGCATCGTCAGTTCAGCAAACGCAGCGGAGGCAAGGGAAGTTTCAGGGATGAAAGTCTTTGGAGCAGAAAATCTCACGGAAGCTTATGAGTCGCTTTCCAAGCCGGAACTTTTTCTGAAGATTTCTGATGAAGAGAAAAAATCGTTTATTCCATCAGACAGCATTTTAATTGACGGCATTCCGTTTCCGCCAGAGAGGAATGATTTTAATTTCAGCAGTTTCAGCGGACAAAAGCCTCTTCTTCGTGCGATGCAGATTGCCGCGGCAGGAGGACACAATATGCTTGCATTCGGACCGCCGGGCTGCGGAAAAACTCTGGCTCTGTCGCATTTTGCAGAGCTTCTTCCTCTTTTAACATTTGAAGAATCACAGGCTTCCACAAGAATCCACTCAATCGCAGGACTTTTAAATCCGTCGGAACCATTGATGCGCATACCTCCGTTCAGGATGCCACATCAAACTGCAAGCATAGAAGGCATTTGTGGAGGAGGCACAAACTGCCGGCCAGGAGAGATTTCACTTGCTCACAACGGAGTTCTTTTTTTCGATGAGGCCGCGGAATTTAAAAGTTCCGTGCTTCAAATGATGAGGGTTCCGATAGAAAATGGAAAAATCACCTTAAGCCGGGCTGGACGCTCAACTGTTTATCCGGCGAGATTTCAGCTTCTGCTTGCTACAAATCCATGTCCCTGCGGAAATTACGGTTCGGAGAACAGAATATGCCTCTGCAGCGGAAAATCCATAGCTCAGTACTGGAGAAAATTTTCAGGTCCCCTTCTCGACAGAATAGACATCCGCCTTCAAGTCGACAACGATTCTGAAAACAACAGGATTTCTCAAAAACATCCTTGTGAAACTTGTACCGAACAGGAGAACTGCCAAAATTGTGAAAAGGTTTCAGCATTCAATGATTCGAATGACGGTGAAAGTTTTGCTCTTGAGTCAGTGACGACATCAAAATTAAGGATTCCAATCGCAAGGGCAACAAAAATTCAGCGCGCGCGGCAGGGAAAGAAAAATGCACTTCTCACCCCGCAGGAAATCTTTATGTACTGTAGACTCGGCCAAAATGAACAGCTTTTTTTTGACAGGGAAATCAAGAAGAATGATTTTTCTCAAAGGGCAATAAGCTCGATTTTAAAACTTTCAAGAACAATTTCTGATATGGAGGAATCAGAAAAAATAAGCCTTGAATCGCTGGAAGAAGCAATTTTTTTAAGGAAAAACAGAGGCTCACTTGAAATATTAAGCGATGCTGGATAAAAAAAGCCTGCGAAAACGCAGGCTTAAGTACCGGGTCTGAGACTTGAACTCAGACGCCCGTGAAGGCAACAGATTTTGAGTCTGTCGTGTCTACCATTTCACCAACCCGGCAAGTGTTGAAATTATAACAAATTTTCTTTCAGTAATTCAAGGGGATTTTACTCAAAAAAACGAAAATATGGTAAAGTAGCTCTCATGGATTTTACAGGAAAAACACCGCAGGAAGTCTTGAAAAGCGTTTTTGGATATGATTCGTTCAGGCCACTTCAAAAAGACATAATCACAAACGTGCTGCAAAAAAAGGATACTCTCGCCATCATGCCGACAGGCGGTGGAAAATCTTTGTGCTATCAGATTCCGGCATTGATTTTTGACGGGCTTACAGTGGTTGTGTCTCCGCTCATTTCCCTGATGCAGGATCAGGTTGCCAGCCTGAATGCAATGGGCGTAAATGCCGTTTTCTTAAATTCCACTGTTGAGTGGAACGATTACCTTGAATCCATGAATTCAATCCGCCGTGGAGAAACTAAAATCGTCTATGTATCACCGGAGGGACTTTCCTCTCAAAAAATAAATGATTTGCTTCACGACCAGCGTGTAAACGTAAGCTGCATAACAATTGATGAGGCGCACTGTGTTTCTGAATGGGGACACGATTTCAGGCCGGACTATCTTGAGATTTCTGTCTTACGAAATCAATTTAAGAATGCGGTTTTTCTCGCACTTACTGCTACGGCAACAAGAGAAGTCCGTCAGGATATAATATCAAACTTAAAACTGAAGAATCCTGAAATTTTAATTTCCAGTTTTGACCGTCCCAACATTTATCTTGACGTAAAGCAAAAAAACAGGGATGCATTGGAGCAGGTTGTTGAGTGCATAAGGCGGCACGAAGACGAAAGCGGAATAATCTATTGTTTCTCAAAAAAACAGGTGGACACTCTTACACAGCAGCTTGAAGATTTGGGCTATTCCGTCCTCAATTATCACGCAGGACTTACAGATCAGGTAAGAAGCGAGCATCAGAATAAATTCATTCGGGATGAAGTTCAAATCATGGTTGCAACCCTCGCTTTCGGAATGGGCATCGACAAGCCGAACGTGCGATTTGTAATCCATTATGACATGCCAAAATCTCTTGAGCAGTACTATCAGGAAATAGGCCGGGCAGGACGTGACGGGCTTCAATCGGAAGCCCTGCTGCTATATTCCGCAGGCGACATCCATAAAATCCGGTATTTCTTTGATGAAGTTGCAGACAAGAGACATTCAGAAGATTTGCTTCAGGGAATGATTTCTTATGCCACAACAAAAAAATGCCGCAGAAGACAGCTTTTATCATACTTTGGGCAGGATTATACGGAAAGCAACAGCCGCTGCTGCGACATCTGCTCCTTCGGGCCTGTAGCCGAAATGGACATGACGATTCCCTCTCAAAAACTCATGAGCTGCATAATCCGAACAAACTCAAGATTCGGAGCCAGTTACGTGATAGACGTTCTTCTTGGTTCACGCGCAAAAAGGATTCTCGAAAACGGTCACAACATGATTTCAACATGGGGAATCGGACGGGAACTTGAGAAAAATCAGTGGCACGAGCTTGTAAACCTTCTGATCGATAAAAAATTCATAATGAAGTACGGAGAGTACAGCATACTCATGCTGACAAATGAAGGCTTGAACGCCCTAAAAAACCGTGACAAGATAATGCTTCCGTTCAACATGCCAAAATCAAGAAAATCAAGCTCCAAATCAGATCTGGCTTTTTCAGGAAGCTTTATTCCAAAAAACAGGGGAAGTGCCGGAGCAAACGGCGGATTGATGTTTCCCAAACCAGAAAAAGCATCAAAATCCGGCGTAAAGACATTTGTCCTGCACAAAAAATCAGAAGTAAGTTTTGAGGACGATAAGACAGGCGAAAGGATTCAGTCAGAGCTAAAAAGATGGCGGAAAAGGCGCGCGCAAGAGATGGATGTTCCGCCTTACGTAATCTTTGGAGACAGGACGCTGAACGACATCGCCCTGAAAAAACCGCAGATTGAGCAGGAACTTTTTTCAATAAGCGGTCTTGGCGAAAAGAAAATCGAGAAATTTGGCTCAGAAATCCTTAGGATTGTTTTGAATTCCTGATTTTTATCTTAAGACGCTGCCGCGGATTCTCTTGACGAATTTTGCCTGCCCGATTGAAAGCAGCTTTTCTGTGTGATCAGGAAGCACTTCAATCAAAACATTTGCATCAGCTCCGGTTTTTGTAACCGAAATAGGAACGCCAATGATTATGTTTTCAGATACATCTTTGCTCAAATCGGAGTTCTGGCTGTCAAAATGAAGCTCGACCATGCTGTTGTTTGAAATTGAGCCTTCGATTATGTGGAGTTTTCCGGAGAAATCCATTCCGCCGGCTTCTATCCGCTCAAAATGAACGCTTTCAGGACGAAGCTGTGTCGAAGTCAGGACGATTTTGTGATCAATTCTCTGCAAAAGTCCCTCGCGGTTTTCCTGAGGCATATCCATTTTCTCAAGCTCTGCCCTCATTCTGTCAAAGTGGGCTTTTCTCTCGCATTCTTTTCCAGGCTTTAAGATTCCGTTTCCGTTTGCATCCGTGTATTCATCGTAATTGTAGCCGGAAACATTTTTGTTTTTTGTAAACGTAAAGTTTGGAAATGCAAGGCTCTCGTAGGATTTTTCGGCAGTCTTGATTTTTCCGATAAAGTCCAGGCCGCTTTTTGAAATTACATCGGATGCCTCAGCATCATTTTCGACGGACAGGAGATAGATTCCTGGAGCGAGTGTTGCGGAAATAAACGGAGCGATTGCAGGATTGTTTTCCGTGATTGCAGCATTGTCTCCGCTGACTTGAAGGATGTAGCCCTTGTAAATTGTTGCAGATGAATATGATTTTCCCCAGTCCTCGACGCTGACCTCAAGATTTTGAGGCAGTTCATACGGACAGTATTTTTTTAGAAGGGAGAAAACTTTTTCCACGCTCAATCCGGAATCAAATCCGCGCATTATCGACTTGCGGTTTATTTCGAAGAGTGCGGCCGTGTCGAACTGCTTAAGCTCAAGGAAATTCATGAGCGGAATAAGGCTGTTCAATGAAAGGCCTGGAAGCACTGTTACGTTAAAAGCCGCGTCTATGCTCAAAACTTTCGGCTCGTCATTCTCATCCGGCTGAATCTTGTCAAAAATTACACCTGAAACATAAACGCTTTCGCCGCTTTCGTCAGTTCCGCGTTTTGAAAGAATTCCCATGAGTTCAGCCGTGTCTATGAGCCTGTCCAAAATTGAGGAAAGGTTTTCGCTCATTCCGATTGAAGAAGTTTCTTCATCGCCGTCTGCTGACTGCGACTGTCTCGCGCGGTTTAAAATTGACGAAAACCTTGATGATGAATTGAGTGAGGAAACGCCTGGAACATCATTCTGGTCTTCTGATATGAGGTAAGCAAGCCTCAGCAAAATCGTGCGCTCGTATCCCGTGTCAGGAATGGCAGAGGCAACATCAAGAAGAAGTTTTGCCTGACGGACAAGCATTCCCCGGCTGAAGCGGCCTTGAGAAGCAACACAAAAATATGCGTATTGAATTATCTCAGGGAGAAGTGTAAATGCCGCAAATTTATTTCTGTCGATTTCAAATCCGTGAGGAGACTCCCGAATCAAAGAAAGATTTATGAATGCAACTGTCAGGCTGTGCAAGAGGGAAACTTTTCCCGGGAAAAGTTTTTCGATTTCACCCTCTACCCTTTTCTTAAAAGTGCCGTCTGCCTTGCACAAATCCGGAGTCTTGTAAATAAAAGACACGAATGAAGCTATAAGCTCAGGAGAAAGAGAAGTTTTTATGTCGTCTGAAAGTTCTGCCATTGTCGGATTTGCAAGAAGGACTTTTCTGTCGGCAAGATTCTTAAAGTCTTCCTCCAGGTGAGGATTCAGGCTGACGATTATCTTTCCGCTGGATTTGTCGACATGACGGTAAATTATGAGCCTCTCCTCAAGATTTAAAAGCCTCTCGTAAAGCTGGGCGAACGTGAACGTGTGCTCAAAAAAAAGCGCGAGTTTTTCTTCCGTGGCATTGGAAATGAATTTTACGGCGCAAATCAGTTGCAGGTCAGTTTCGCTGAGCAGAGAAATCAGTATTTTTCTGGTTTCCTCTTTTCGGATGAATGCACCGAGTTCTTCGATTAACTTTTGCTTGTTAAAAGGAGTTTTTATTTCTCCAAGGTACATCCTGATTATTTCAAAAAAATGATTGTCTGGAAGCAAGGCAAAGCTTTCCCTCCAGTTGATTATGCGTTGTGTCCTTGAATCTACTTCCATAAAAACCCCTCCGGTAAATTATTGCAAGCACAAAGTCTCGTTTTGAAGGTACAAATCAAGGTCAGACAAATCTTTGCAGCGCAAGAGCCTGTACTGATAGCCCTGCTCCGCAAGGAATTTCTGCCTGTTTGAACCGAATTCTTCTTCTACAGTGTTGCGCGTAATCAGCGTGAAGAATCGTGATTTTCTCTCTTTAGGGCGCAGAATGCGTCCGAGCCGCTGGGCTTCTTCCTGACGGCTTCCGAAAGTTCCGCTCACCTGAATGGCCATGCTTGCATCCGGCAAGTCAATGGCGAAATTTGCAACTTTTGAAACGACAAGCACTCGGATTTCTCCGCTTCTGAACTGCGCGTAAATTCTGTCTCGTTCCTCGTTAGGTGTCTTTCCGGTAATTAGAGGACATTTCAGCATTCTGGAAAGTTCCTCAAGCTGAGAAAGATACTGGCCGATGACCAGAATTTTGTCTTCAGGAGATTTTTCCACAAGCTCCCTTACGAATTCGAATTTTACAGGGTTCTCGCTTGCGATGCGGTGCTTTTTCCGTTGGTCAGAAACTGCGTATTCAATTTCTTTTGACTCGCACAAATCAAGGCGGACTTCTATGCACTCGGCAGTGGCGATAAATCCAGAGTGCTCAAGGTCTTTCCACGGAACGTCGTAGCGTTTAGGTCCTACAAGGCAGAAAACGTTTCCTTCCATGCCGTCCTCGCGCACAAGTGTTGCCGTGAGGCCTACTCGCCTTACCGCCTGAATCTCTGCGGCAACACGGAAAACAGGAGCCGGCAGGGTGTGGACTTCATCGTAAACAATGAGCCCCCATTTCCGCTTCCTGAAAAGTGAAAAATGAGGATAAGGGCCGTCTTTTTCTGGCCGCCACGTTAAAATCTGATATGTCGCAACCGTAACAGGTTTTATGACTTTGTTTTCGCCTGTGTACTCGGCTATGTCGTCTTCTGTGAGGTTTGTCTTGTCCAAAAGCTCGCCAATCCACTGGTGCACGGCACTTATGTTCGTCGTTATTACAAGGGTGCTTGTTTTTAAGAGTGACATGACGGTCATTCCGACAATTGTCTTGCCGGCTCCGCAAGGAAGAACGATTGTTCCAAAACCAGTTCCAGGACCTTTGTCGCCGACGATGGCCTGAGCCGCTTCTTTCTGATATTGACGGATTGAAAAAGGCTGTCCGCTTTTTGTTGTCTCGCGGAGACTTATTTCAAGGCTCTCGCCGTCTTCCATTGGAACATCGTCTTTTATAGGCCAGCCGAGCTTTAAAAGTTCCTGCTTTACGGTACCCCTGTCGGTAAGTGGAAGCCTGTAACAGAATTTCTTTTCGTCGTCTGAAACCACAGTCTGTTTCATGAAATCGTCCTGCGGTTCTTCGTATTCGCATTCAGTGAGGAGTTTTTTACCGATTGCAGTCGCACCGATTTCGCGGTATACGGCGTAGCTCTCCGTAACTAAGTAGAGGTATTCGATTTTAATCAGGTTTTCTTCCGGGGTTTTAGGGGTAGGGAGCGACCCGTTAAGGGCAAAACTTGCGGAGCAAGTTTTGAGCGAGTCTCCCCTAGGAGAAGGGGGTGTGCGAGCAACGTCGGAAGCAGGGCTTCCAGAGTGCGCGCCAGGGGGAAGGCTTTCCCCCTCTGCATTTTCACCTGTTTTAGCTGGTTTTCCACTGACCATAATCCACGGTGCCGGAACAAGTCGAAGTTTTCCGAATCTTCCGGCTGTTTCGTGAATCCAGACTTCGATTGACTGCGGAACGTCATACCTGGCGAACTGTTTTAGTACGCTGACTGCATTATCTGGTGTAAAACCAGCTCCAGCTGCATTCCACAGGGAAAGCGGCGTTAATCTATATGTATGAAGATGTTCTGGAGAGCGTTCCAGTTCCGCAAAGGGAATAAGCGCATTGCGGCATTCTTCTGCTTTTGGCGCATGAACGTCAAGTAAAAGAGTTCTGTCACTCTGAACAATTAAAGGGTTTGAGTAATCCATCAGATTAAACAGTTTATCAAAAAAGAAAGTTCGTTACTATGGCTGTCAGAAAAAAAATCAGCGGTGAAAAATTCTTTTAGAAAAGTCCGAATCCGCCAGGGTTTTTTGCGCCTGCCTTTATCCAGGTGACTTTCTGCTTGTTTGAAAGCGGCTTTTTGAGGCCGTCGATTGAGTCCATGTAATCGCAGAGCCAGACTGCAAGGGCTGAATCCCTTGCGGCATAATCGTTCGTGTAGTCGCAGTAGACAAGGAGCGGCGTTATGATTTTGTTTTCGACTAAGGTTGCGGCCATTGATTCTGCAAATGAGCGGAAAGCACCTCCTGCTGCGGCAACAAGCGGATACGAAAAAGAGGAGCCTGAAAGTTTTATGGAGCTTGAAAGCACTCCGTCACAAACGGATGGATTTGCCTTGTAAAGAAAAACAATTTTTGACTTGGTTTCGCGCCTCTGCATTCTCGCAGCAAGTTCCTGAGCGAGATACTGATAGCTTCCGATTGCTTCTTCAAGAATCCGCGAATTTTCGTAAATCGAGCCGAATTTTGATGCATAAAGAGCTTCGTCAAAAACAAGGACGGCCTCATCCAGTCCGCCTTCGTTTTCGCAGTTCAGGGCAAGGGTGCGGGAAGAAAGGACTGAGCCGCGGTTCCAAGGAATTACAACAGCGTCGTTTAGAGTCGGTTTTTCGTCCTTGCCATTGCCGTCGCATGTTACGATTACTTTTCTGCCGTGAAAGGCAGCTCCTGAAGCCAGGTCTGAGCCGGCAGGAATATCTTTTCCTGCAAATAAAATTGTTTTTCCCATAATTGATGAGTATATCACAAATCTTTCTTGCGGTGGTAGACTTCAGTTTATTTTGCTATAATGATTCCCATGAAAATTTGGATTAAATATTTAATCGGCACGCTTTTAGGAATCATTGCTTCAATAATTCTTCCTATGAGTTCGCCAGCTGTCACAACTTTTGTTTCGGATGCCGCTGAATTTGCAATTCGTTTCGGCCGCTACACGCTTCTTCCACTGCTCTTTTTTGGAACATCGATGGCGTTTTTCAGCATAAGGAATAACCGCCATTTTCCAAAGACTCTTTTATGGACTTTCGGAACAATCATCGGCTCAACTCTCATACTCGCTTTTTTAGGAATAATTTCCATTCTTGTGGTAAAGCTTCCGAGAATCCCAATCACAAGCGAAAAAATAGCTGAAATTCCTTCTTTAACTTTAAAGGAACTTTTGCTTCCGCTGCTTCCGCACTCAGGATTTTCTGCCATCACCGAAGGAAAATATCTTCTTCCGGCATTTTTGTTTGCAGGAATCGCTGGAGCAGGCTGCGCATCTGACGCAAGCGCATCAAAACCGGTACTGACTCTTTTTGAGTCGCTGGCCAAACTCTGCTACACGGTAACGACATTTTTTATAGAATGGCTCTCGGTTGGAATGATTGCAATCTCATGCTGGTGGATGTTCCAGATCCGTAACATTTTCGCCTCCGATTCAGCAAATTTCCTCCCGCTGTTTTTGCTTCTCCTGGTTGATTTTGCATTGACTGCCGGAATCATCTATCCGCTTATACTGAGGTTTTTGTGCAGGGATTTAAGGCCTTTCAATATCCTTTATGCCTCAATCTGTCCGATTCTCGCATCGTTTTTCTCAGGAGACACAAATCTTGTACTCCAGATAAACATGAAGCACGGAAAAGACAGTCTTGGAATCCACGAGGAAATCAATAATTTTTCTTATCCACTGTTCTCTATTTTTGGAAAAGGTGGAGCTGCCCTCGTAACCTCAATCTGCTTCGTCACTATCCTGCGCTCTTACTCAAGCCTAGGTTTCACGATTGCAGACGTAATCTGGATTTTCTGTACGACTTTCGGCATCTCATTCTTGCTCGGAGCACTGCCTGTAGAAGGACCTTTCGTTGCGCTGACTGTAATCTGTACGATGTATGGACGAGGCTTTGGTGACGGTTACATCCTCTTAAAGCCGGCTCTTCCACTTATCTGCAGTTTTTCCGCCGCTTTTGATGTCTTGAGTGCTATGACCGGAAGTTTTATAACAGCAGTCAAAACGAAAAACATCACCCACAACGATGTAAAGCATTACGTCTAATGAGTTTTTGCCTGCAAAAAAAGCCGTGCATTTTAAGCCCGGCTTTTTTTTATTTACAAACGGCGGTTTATTTTTCGTATACGTCGCGCCTGACATCAGGGCGGATATGATGCTCCTGAAAATCAATTTTGCTGCACGGCCTGCCAAAATAAAATCCCTGAAACTTGTCCGGAGAGTAAATTATCAGTTTTTCAATATCCTCGGCGCTTTCGATTCCTTCCATACAGATTTTCATGTTGAGTTCGTGAGCCATCTCTGTTATGTGCCTGATGATTTTTTTGTCGCCTTCGTTTCCGCCGATTGCCTTCTGAACAAAAGAATAGTCCAGTTTTAAAGTGCTGGCTTTTAGATACTGAAGGTAGCGCAAATTTGAGTATCCGGTTCCAAAATCATCGATGTCAACATTTACGCCAAGAGATGAAAGATTTTCCGTAAGCTGATGCAGCTGAACTCCATTGTCAATGAAGCCGCTTTCCGTAAGCTCAAGAGTTATGTTCTTCGGATTAACGCCGGAAATCAAAAGGGCAGTCTCTACATCACGCAAAATATCGCTTCGCATTACCTGTATATATGAAAGATTTACGCTCAACCTGAAATCTTTTTGAATCCTGCACCACTCACGGCACTGGGTAAAGCCTGTCCGCAAAATCCATCGTCCGACAGAAACAATCATGCCCGTCCTCTCAAGAATCGGAACAAATTCGTCAGGAGAAAGCATTCCGTAACCAGGGCAGGACCACCTCAGCAAAGCCTCAGCACCGATTACGTTCTGGACAGTTTTGTCTTTGTCCAGATACATTTTTTGTGCGTTGATAATCGGCTGATAGTAAAGCTCAAAGCCTGAAAAATTGTTCTTGATTGCATCGCGCATTTTAGCCTGGACATCCAGATTCCGAAGATGCCTTGAATAATCTACAGCGTTGAAAGTGACAAGTTTATTCTTTCCTTCTTTTTTTGCACAACTGACCGTGTAGTTCACTTTTTTGAGAAGTTCGTCGAGCTGGGAAGTTTCTTTCATGAAGGCAACGGCACCCCCAGAAATCGTAAAGACGACATCGTATTCAAGTCCGTTGTCAACCTCTGAGATTTCACGTCTCAGGGCCTCGAAAAGTTTTTGAGCGACAGGAGCTGATTTTCCGCTTAAATTCATACATATGAATTCATCGCTTGCAAGTTTATAAGCCTTTGCAACTCCTGAGCAGACTTTACGGCAACAGTCTCCGACTTTTGAGATGATTAAGTCACCGGTTGAAACTCCGTACTGCTCGTTTATTATCTTTATGTTGTCGACGTCAATCTTAAGCAAAAATCCGGAGACACACTGATGTTTCGTCCAGTGATTTGCAAAGTCCGTCCGAAGCTGCGTTTCCGTTGAAAGCCCCGTAAGCAAGTCGGCCTTGTCTTCTTCTTCAGTGATTGAAATCGTGCCTATGAGGATTTTTTTGCCGTTTGCGAAATTCGGAACGATTCTTCCGCGACAGCTGATCCACACAGGCTTTCCATTTTTGTTTACCCAGCGGTATTCAAGATTATGTTCTGATTTATGGCCTGTTTTCAGTGCGTCCAAGTCAGTCATCAAAATGTTTTTGTCTTCCTCGTAAACTATTTTCATGATTTCTTTGGATGCGCCTTCGATTTTTTCACCTGAAAAGGAAAAAATGTTTCTGGCGGCAGGAGAAATGAAATAAATATCGTCGGTGAGATTATAAATATAGATGAAAGAATCCGTGCTTTGGTTGAGGATGTGGACGATTCCTTCAAGATGTTTCATGCTCAGGCTTTCTAAATCATAACTCATGAAAAAAAGTATAACACAGAGCGCAGAAATTGCTTAAAATGCCGCGCTATTCTTGATTAAAAAATCCATTTTTAAACGAAAATCTCAAATTTCTCTATTTTTCTGATGACTGTAGTCCGCAAAGCACAAAATCATCGCTCAAAATCTCGATATTTTCGCTGATTCCATCCGTCACGAAAACCGTTCCGTCTTTTTTTACAAAAATGACACCAGAATCTTTTTTAAAGTCAGTGAAAAAAGGATTTTTCATAAGCTCAATCGATTTTTCAAGGCCAAGTGCAAAAAACGAAGTTGAAAGAGCATCAGCAAGAAATGAAGAAGAACAAATTACGCTCACAGAAAGCAAATCATTCTGAACCGGATAGCCTGTGTCACACTCAAAAATGTGATGATAGATAATTCCGTCTTTTTCAAAAAAACGCTCGTAAATGCCGCTCGTGACGACAGAACCTTCTTTTATCAAAACGGAGGCGAAAGGCGATGACGTGTCCTTAGGATTTTTTATTCCGATTTTCCAGTCCATGCCGTTTTTCTTGCGTCCAAGCACATATACATTTCCTCCAAGGTCAATCACGGCACGCTTTATTTTGTTTTTCCTGCAGATTTTTGAGACCCCATCAGCGGCGTAACCTTTTGCAATTCCTCCAACATCGAGCTTCATGCCGCACTCAGAAAGGAAAACCGTTTTTTTTGACTTATCAAGCTTGATTTTCCTGAAATCCACTTTTTTTTTCGCATCCTCAATCTCTTTTATGTCGGGAATGTGTTCATCTTCAGTGTTTATTCCCCAGAGAGAGACAAGGCTTCCGACAGACGGATCAAATTTTCCGCCAGTGATTTCTGCTATTTTTACAGAGGTTTCCAGAATCTCAAAAAGTTCATCGCTCACTTCAACAGGGAAAAGGCCCGCCGCGTTGTTTATCTGCGTGATTTTTGACTTTTCTGAGTGAGAATTGCACTCTCCGTCGATTTTTTTAAGGAAGTCAAAAATTTCATCAAAGTTCTTTTTTGAATCAGAATCAAACAGGTTTACGGTACACACAGTCCCAAGAAGATTTTCAGTCCTGAAAGACGACTGTCGAAAAGAACATGAGGAAATCAAGGGGAAAAAAATGAGGAGCGGAAGCAAAACGGTGTTTTTCTTAAAAGAATGGCGTTTTTTTGCGGCAGAAAAAAGCATAAAGTATTTTATCTTAAATAAATTGTTTTTAAAAGTAAGTTTTGTATGTTAGAATTGAAGAAGATGGAATTAAACGAAGACATATGGCCTGAAGAAGTCTGCACCATTGACGATTCCTTCACGGTCTATAAAGAGTTGTATCAGATTTTAAAGCTCACCATCTCCCACAATTTACAGCGGGACGAAAAAGAAATTCCGTTTAATCTTGATACTTTTGCAGAAATGATTGTCCGACTCAACATAGAGCGTCTTGAGGACAACGCATTCATGACGACAGGCCCGGACAACACGATTTACCTTTGCGGACGCTGGCTTTACCGCCCGGTCTTTTACAAAGGAAAAAAAATCTCAACATTAAAATATTTCAGGCAGGTTCTGTCCGACTGCAAAATCGTATATCTTCCCCACATAAGCGGTGCAAAATTCCGCAAAAAATTATGGATATCAAAGGGCGAAAAAACAACTTCCTTCAACCTGCCGCGAAAACTCATCGTAGACAATTTCCGCGACCAGAATTTAAGGAACCAGATTTTTTCAACAAGAAGAAGGACTTTCCGCCACATGTTCATTTCTTCTTTTAAGAGAAGTTTCAAATGAGATTCGGATAGTTTTTCTTTCAAAGTGTACCTCACATTTTTAAACTTCATATTTAAAAAACTTCAGCAGCCAACAACTGCGGTATTTTTACAGGAGACTTTATGAAACGTTTTTTAACATCACTCGCTTTAAGCTCATTCATTGCATTAGTTTCAGCATCGGCTGATGCGCCATTCAGTGCAAGAGAGAATCTTTTCGATCAGAAAAACACCGACACGCTCAGCCTTGACTATCCAGACGGATTGGAAACCGTAACTGTCTTTAAGGCTGGCGAAAGCGGGGACAAGTTTGCAAATGGAGTCGTACTGATTCCGTTTAACGGAAAGCTTTACTGTCAGTGGCAGTCTTCAGAGAAAGATGAGGATGCACCTGACACAAAAGTCGTATACAGCGTAAGCTCTGATGACGGAAAAACATGGAGCAAGCCTTCAGTTCTTGCAAAGACAATTCCTGACGGATACCGTTCATCAGGCGGCTGGTGGACAGACGGAAAGCAACTCGTCGCCTTTATAAATGAATGGCCTGACAAGATAAAACCTCGCGGTGGCCGCACTCTTTTTATGACATCAACTGACGGCAAAAAGTGGTCAAAACTCAAGCCACTCATGATGAAAAACGGGAAGCCTCTCGATGCAATTTTTGAGCAGGATCCGCACGCCCTTCCAGACGGAAGAATCATCTGCGCGGCACATTTTCAGCCCGGACTTTTTGTAAGCCCCATCTATACGGACGATCCGAGCGGTACTAAAGGATGGGTTCGTTCTGAGTTTAAGAGCAATGACTCAGGCTCAAACACTTCTTCGGAAATGGAGCCAAGCTGGTTTTATAATGAAGACAAAAATCCTGTAATGATTTTCCGGGATCAGGACAGCTCCTTCTTAAAGCTTGCCTCAATAAGTACAGACCGGGGAGAAAGCTGGACTTTAAGTGAA
>JAEEGL013358257.1_pt1 | contig 23322 bp, 23 predicted proteins | sample 9134231 | NCBI WGS metagenome assembly JAEEGL01 (sample SAMN16246548, study PRJNA631951) | gut metagenome | biome: gut microbiome; feature: rumen; material: fiber-attached | host: Bos | place: Iran: Karaj | collected 2018-10
ATGAACGCCATGATCTCACCTGTTGAATGGTTGATCTCAACGCGTACATTCTGATGTGATGTTCCGAAATTCTTCTTATAGGCTGAAACTACTGCTGACTCGATAGCTTCGAAGATGACGTCTTTGGAAATGTGTTTTTCCTTGGCAAGCGCTTCGATTGCTTCAATAAATTCCAGATTCATTTTCTTGTCTTACCTCCATATTCTTTTTTCTGATTCTGTTGTGCGATTCTGTTGTCTGATACAAATTGTCTTATTCCATTAATTAAGGAGTGGCTCTTGTCCACTCCTTAAGCAATAACTTATTAACATAGCGATAATACACCATAAACGCAGAAAAATCAAGGGTTTTTTGGCATTTTTGGTCACATGTACATCATATTTGACGGGTTTTGACCGCTATTCTGCCACAAATGGCAGATATTGACCTCAGATCACTCAAATATTACCGCCAGATTGATCTTGGCGATGTCTTTGAGAGGAAGCTCTATGAGGCATTCCTTAAGGGCTGCCGGGCTTACGCGGGCGCCGGGCTTACGGTTTGCAGCCTTGGTATCCACAACGGTCCTGAGCAAAACACTTTCTCCCCTTTTCCCTTCTTCGGATCCACCTTCACGGTACTCCTCAAGGGTAGCGTTGAACTCTTTGATTTTGAGTCCGCTCAGGTCCAGTTCGCCTTCTTCCTCTGTGAGTTTGGCTTTGATCTTAAGAGGCACATAGGTCTTTACCTCCACCTCCTGGCCCAGGCATGCCTTGAAATGTTCCGGTTTGATAAGTTCCCTGTCCATGCCGGGGGAACTGACCTCCAGATAATAGTTCTGCTCTATTGGATCTCTCTCATCCATAGCTTCTGACAGGAACTGGCTGACCTTCTCGCAGTCATCGGTGGAAACGTATTCTCCGTCCGTTCTGTCCACAAAAACTCTCAGGAACCAGTCACGTCCCTCTTTGACGAACTGGCAATCCCAAAGCATCAGGTCGTTCTCCTCAAGATAATCTGCTGTCAGGTCTTCTACAAGACTTACTATTTTATTTGCCATGATTCCCTCCATTTTATAAAAAACTTCTATTTGAATTCTTCGCCGCTTTCCCCGAGAGCCTTCCATCCGAACCTGATGACAGACACCAGGATCGAAACGATGGCTATGGTCTCGTTGAGCACTCCTGCCCAGGAGCCTACTGCGACGTCATATATTATCCAGCACGGTGATGCGGCGAACAGGTTACTGGTCCTGACTGCCCTGGCGCTTCCCATCCAGTATCCTATGGATGCGCTGGAAACCGCCGCCAGGGAGAAAAGGTCGAACCAACCTTTCCAGTTTACGGCCACATTCACGAGGCAGCATGCCAGGATGATGGCCAGCATCGGTTTGGTGTTCACGAAAGGCCATCTGTCCCTGTTCATAAATACCACGTTCCTCAATATGCAGATGATCAGTCCCACGCAGCCCGAATAGGCTCCCAGCATGACGAACTGTATTGCAAACATTATGTTTGCCAGGATCTGCATGAAAAATAATTTTTTGTTTGATTTGATCTGGAATGACAGGACGAAGAGCACTACGCCTATGATCCCGATTATCTGTGCTGCTATAAAATTATGTCCCATCTCACTCCGGTTTCACACTTTGATAATGGCTCTTACGGGGCAGGCGTAGGCGCAGTATCCGCAGTCTATGCACTTGTCCCTGTCGATCTCTGCCAGCCCGTCATCTGCAAAAAATATCGCAGATGAGGCGCAAGCCTTCATGCAGGAACCGCATCCCACACAGTCATCGTGGTTTACTTTCAGTATCTTGGATGCGATCTCTGCCGCATAACTGTCCGGGAGCAAACCCTTAAGATAATTGTCAAGGGCGTCTATTTCCTCCTCCGTGCCCATGCCCAAGAGCACGCAGTCTGCAAATGGTCTGGTAAAAGCATAATCCAGGGCTTCTCTGTAATCAGCCGCCAGATTGCCTCCTCCCAGAGCCTTCATGGTTATGACCACGATCCCGCGGTCGCTCAGGGTCTGAAGGGCTTCTTCCATCTCATCACGGGCCCCGGCGCGATCCTCTATCCAATACCCGGGGAGCGCGCCGCCGGGGCCGCCGGCTTCACCTCTTCGGATACCCATACCTTCTATGTTCAGCAGCCCCATGACACAGTCACAGCCCTCGAGTTCAGCAGCTTCCCACGCGCTGTCCACGTGGTGAGTGGATATGCCGATGGCCCTTACTTTGCCGGAAGCCTTGGCTTCCTTTAAAGCCTCCCAGGCGCCGCTTCTCTCCTTAAGCTGTCCGGATCTTACTTCATGCATGAGGAAAAGGTCTGCGTATTCCAGTCCCAGACAGGCCAGTGCTTCATCCACAGCCTCCCGCATCTCGTCGTGATCGGATGCCAGGGATTTAGTGCATATCGTAATATCCTCCCTGCTGTATCCCTTGTCACAGGCCTTCTCAATGAAAGTTCTGATCATCGGATACTCATCGTAGTAGGCCGCCGTGTCAAAAAATGTGATACCCCGCTCGAGGCCGTAAAGAAGCAGATCAGCTCCTTCCTGATCGGAGAGCGCCCTGTGGGTACGCCCCAGGGCAAGCACGCCGAAGCCCGCGCGGGATATGTTGATTTCAGTTTTAGTTAATGTTCTTCTGATCATACGGCCAGCGTCTGACACTACTTCTTCACCTCGTCGAAGATCTTCTGCATCTGTACGTCCAGCTTAGCAGAAACCTCTGCGCAGGCCTTAAGTTCGATATTGGTCTTCTCTGAGATCCTTCCTTCATTATTCTGCTTATATCTCAGCTGATGCTCCAGTGATGCCCAGAAGTCCATGGCTACTGTTCTTATCTGGAGTTCCACGGGAACTACAACCTTCCTGTCTATGAGGAAGACCGGCACTCTCAGCCCCAGATGCAGGCTTCTGTATCCGTTGGGCTTAGGGTTCTTGATGTAGTCCTTACAGGTCACGAGTTCGATGTCGTCCTGTGCGGTGAGCATGTCTGCCACCTGATAAACGTCTTCAATAAAGTTGCATATTACTCTGAGTCCCGCTATGTCCTTGATGTTCTCCCTTGCCGAGGGAATGGAGACCTCACATTCGAGTCTCTCAAGTTTCTCCTGAATGGACTCAGCGGTCTTAAGTCTTTTCTCTATGTGGTGGATCGGCGAGTAGTCGTTCCTTACCTCGAAGTCGGTGGCCAAGATCTCGATCTTAGTGTTCACCTTCTGGATCGCCGATTCATATTCGTGGTGAAACAACCCGAAGCCTTCCTGTTTCCCGAGAGGTAAGTTGATATCCTGATCAGTCCACTTCAATTCCTTCACACTCCTGTTTGCAATTGTCCTTTATAAGACGGCAGTCTGAACAACCTCCGTCTGTATATATTATACTCCAGATGAGAGGAAATATAAAGTGAAACTTCTATGAAATCCTCTCCCCCTCCCCATAATCCCGGGGAATAGCAAAAACAAAGCCCCGTAAAGGGGCTTTATCTCAATTCTGTTTGTCCGTATACGGTCAACCCTTGGTCACGATGAGGTTGGCATCCAGTCCCAGCACCTCACGTGCTATGACAGTACCGATCTCAGGTCTCTCATCGAGCTCGATGGAATCGATGAACTTCATCAGATTCATGATCTCGGTCTTAGGAACAGGTCTGGTGGTCTTGACGGGGATCCTGAAATCGTAAAGAGTGCTGTCGTTGGCAGCTGTGATCCCGGCGCCGTCTTCTGTCTGCGCAGCCTTTCTTCTGAGCTTAACAGTGGATGTGACCACTCTGGTAGGATTGGTCATCTCAGCCTTACCATAGGCCTTGCCTTTAGGACAACCGTTTCCGGTCACCTTGTAGTCCTTCTCAGGTTCTACCTTGAGATGGCAGCCTCTGGGGCATACAGTGCAGATGAACTCGTTCTTGCCCATCTTGAAAGCAGCTCCGTCCGGGCTGGGCGGAAGGAAGTGAACGATGTCGCCCTGTTTGCGGAAATATGTGGATGTGCCGCATCCGTCACAGATCTGATTCTGTACCCAAAGGGTATAGTAATTGGAAAGCACATACTCAGCTGCGGATCTTCCTGCCAGCTCAGCTTCCCTTGTTACGTTATCAACGAGATCGTGCACGTGAGCTACGTTGCCGCAGGCAAAGAAGCCTTCAACTGTAGTTTCCATATTTTCATGCACCACAGTACCGTTGGACTTGGGATCCACCTTGATGCCGGCCTTTAAGGACAGCTCGTTCTCGGGGATCAGTCCTACGGAAAGGAGCAATGTATCGCAGTCGAAATACATCTCGGTTCCCGGGATGGGTTTCATCTTATCGTCTACCTTGGATACAACTACCTGCTCTATTCTGTCTCTTCCCTTGATATCGCTTACAGTATGGGAAAGATAGAGAGGGATGCCGAAGTCGTTAAGGCACTGTACCACGTTACGGGCCAGTCCTCCGCAGTAAGGCATTACTTCCACGCAGGCTAAAACCTTAGCGCCTTCTAAGGTCATACGTCTTGCCATGATGAGACCTATATCTCCGGAGCCCAGGATAACTACCCTCTTACCCGGCATATACCCATCTACGTTGACGTATCTCTGGGCAGCTCCTGCTGTAAGAACTCCCGCCGGACGCATGCCCGGGGTATTGATGGCTCCTCTGGTCCTCTCACGGCATCCCATGGCAAGGATGACGGACTTGGCTTCCAGTTTTCTGTAGCCGGTCTCTCTTCCTACTACAGTGACGTATTTCTTGTTAGGTGCGCGGCCGTCTCCGGGTTCTGTGGAAAGGTCAAGCACCATGGTGTCCAGCATTACCTGGATGTCCTTATGGTGCACCTTCTCGATGAATCTGGATGCGTACTCCGGACCTGTAAGTTCTTCTTTGAAATATCTGAGGCCGAAGCCGTTATGGATGCACTGATTGAGTATACCTCCCAGCTCCACGTCTCTTTCTATGATCAGTATGTTTCTGAGTCCGCTGTCGTGGGCAGCACAGGCTGCGGCCATACCTGCAGGGCCGCCGCCGATAACTATTACATCATACATTTAGCGTCCCTCCTTTGTCTTGCCGGTGAACATTTCAGAACCTGCTCTGTCCTGAAGCACCTGTGTCACGTCATAACCCTTATCCTCAACGAACAGTTCTGCGATCCTCGGTCCGCAGAAGCCTCCCTGGCATCTTCCCATGCCGGTTCCGACTCTGCGTTTGACTCCGTCGATGGATACAGGAGGGATAGGCTCTCTGAAGCAAGCCAGGATCTCGCCCTCTGTCACAGTCTCACAGCGGCAGATGACACGTCCGTAAGAAGGATCTTCTTTGACCAGTTCAGCCTTCTCCTCGTCGCTGAGCTCATTGAATCTGATGCGCTTTCTCTCGTAAATGAAGTCTTCTTTCTTGATGAGCTGAAGCCCTGCTGAAGACATGAGGGATACAGCGTACTCTCCGATGGCGGGCGCAGCGGACAGTCCGGGGGAACAGATACCTGCGCAGTCAATGAAGCCGGGCGCAGCCTCTTCAATGATGAAATCATGGTGATCCGTCGTAGCGCGGACACCTGCGAAATTCCTGATACTCTTTCTGAACTCGATGCTCGGAACAGACTTGACAGCCTTGCTTCTTACGAAGTCAAGTCCCTTGGTGGTGTTGGCCGTATCCTCCCACTCCACAACTTCGGAGTTGGGGCCGACCAGAAGGTTGCCGTGGACTGTAGGCGTAACAAGTACTCCCTTGCCGTCTTCGTTAGGGCACTGGAATACAGTGTGTACAGTTCTGGTACCTTCAGCCTTGTCCAGAAGGAAATATTCGCCCCTCTTGGGCTTGCTGACATACTTGGCAGGAGCTGCCATATTATGCACGTCTATGGCATCTACGCCGGCAGCGTTTACCACGTAGGGTGCCTCATATTCGCCGTCAGTGGTCTCTATCTTCCAGATATCTCCTTCTCTGGAAATGCCTTTGACCTCGCGGTTGAGCATGAGCTCTGCTCCGTTTCTGATGGCGGTCTCGGCCATGGCCAGGCAGTATTCCCAAGGTGATACTATGGCAGATGTAGGCGCAAAAAGTGCAGCGGTCACAGCTTCGCTCAGATTCTTCTCTCTGGCTCTGGCTTCATCTCCCGTCAGGAGCCTGAGGCCCTTGACTCCGTTTACCGTGCCTCTTCCCAGAAGCCCCCTTAAAGTCTGCGTCTCCTCGTCGTTAAAAGCCACTACCATGGCTCCGTTCCTCTTATAGGGAACGTCCAGTTTCTCACAGATCTCAGCCGCCATTTCAGATCCTCTGACGTTAAGGCGCGCCATGAGTGTTCCTGACTCAGGATCATAACCCGCATGGATTATGGCTGAGTTGGCCTTGGTAGTTCCCAGAGCCACGTCATTACCCTTCTCAAGGATTCCCACCCTGAGATCATACCTGGATAATTCGAAGGCCGTTGCAGCTCCTATAACACCGCAGCCGATAATGATAACATCAAACTTATTGTTCATCTTATATATATTACTCCACCTTTCTGATGCAAATATCTACATTCCGGGCTTCAGATCAAGCAATTACTTATCCTTAAGCCCTAAAACGCTTCTTATGTGGGCATAGTGTCCGTCCAGAGTCTCGCGGGTCTTGGCGCTTCTGCATTTGACTCCTTCAGGGACTACTACCATGTGCTTATCATTCCAGTTCTTGGTCATGTAGCAAGGGATGTATTTCCTCTTACTGATCTTGACCTGTCCGTCGTCCATGCGCTTAAGAGTGATCCTGATAAGCACGGTCTCCCTGCGCTTATCCGATGCCGATCCTGTCAGATTGCCCATGCCGTACTGGCAGTGGACACTGCCGCCGTCACGCTTGATGGATCCTCTCTTTCTCACTACGTAAGACTGAGACCCAAAGACATAATCGGCTCCGGCTTCTGCCATGAGCTCCATGATCTCTCTGTCGGATCCGTCTGTCTTGGTCGAATACTTGGATCCCTTGTTATAGAATACCATGACATAATCCGCTCCGGCCTTCCTGGCATCGCCTATATCTTCGGCGACTCTTCCCACGTCCAGGGAACTGAGCATATACTGCTGATCGTCATAGTCAAGTTTATCTATATTATCTCCGAATTCATCGGTAAAGGACAGGAATGCCACCTTGATCCCATTGGCTTCGTACATACAGAAATGTCTGTCCTTACGTGAATCATAGAGGCCCGTGTGCATGAAACCGCGGGACCTCACGGCTTCCAGGGTCTCTTCTATGCCCTTCTTGCCCAGATCGCAGTTATGCTCTCCCGAAAGCATCAGGCCGTTTACGCCTGCATTCTTCAGAGCTTCCAGATAGGCCGCGGGAGCGTTGGCATAGTCCTTGTTCTTGCGTTTCTTGATGCTTAAGGGATAGCTCTTCGATACACAGGTCTCCAGATTTCCGATGACCAGATCCGCTTTAGCGAAAAGCGGCTTCAGATAGGTCAGCGTATCAGAGAACCTGTATATTCCCGACTCGTCCTTCACACGGCTCTGATATCTGCCGTCGCAGAGCAGATTGCCGGTGACCATGATGGTTATGGAATCATCAGCGATGGTCTCAGTCGGCACCAGTGCAGGCACATCCTCATCATGGAACACAGACCTGATGTCCTCAAGGGCAGACTTCCCCCACAGAACTCCTCCGAAGATAAGCGCCACTATTAAAATTATCAGGAATATCTTGATCGGCTGCTTCATTTCTCTGTCCCACACACAAAAAATCTGACAAATCTCTACTGTTATTCAAATAATTATAACAGAACGAAAACACAAATACAATTATTATAATACAAAAAACTATTCATAGACCCTGTAAAGTTCCCATCTCATCTCTCTCACGAAGTACCTGAGTTCGTAATCTATGATGCGGTTATCCACCTCAGAATAGCAATAGTATACGAAATTCGGATGGCCCGCCGGGGTCACGCTGTCCACCCTCTTGATCTGATCCACGTTGACAGTCTTATGGGTGCCGTCCCGGTATCTTATTTTAAATTTGCGGGGTTGCGGCGGCTTGCCGATATATGACACGCTCAGCACGTCCACTTCCCTTTCCAGCACTCTCATTTCCTGCCTCCTTCGCGAACATATGTTCTTATTTGATTATAAAATGAAACCCTGCTATTGTCAATAACAGGGCTTGATTTTTTGATGGTTTTCATTTGTCCTTACAGATATACAGCGGTAAGGAAGGCTGCCGTGACAGGTATGGTCACCAGGGACATCAGGGTCGTCAGGGCCACACCTTCTGCTGCCAGCTGAGAATTTTTTCCTTCCATGGCGGCTATGGGCGTAGTGGCAACGGCTGAAGGGAAAGATGCGCCGAAGACCATTATCAGCTTGAGCGGCATGGGTACCGGAAGCCAGTTCACCAGAAGGAAAGTTATGATGGGCGCCGTGATCATCTTTATCAGGGACTCCACCATGAGCTTCTTGTTCGCTAATATTTTGCGGAAGTTGCTGGTTCCCAGCTGGATACCTATGATGAGCATCGAAAGAGGCGTCGTTGCGTTTCCGATGCTGTCGATGGACTTAAAAATGAACTCCGGAAGTCTTATCTCGAAAAACATCAGGAAAAGACCTATGAATGCCGCCACAGCTCCGGGGCTCAGGAGCGCCTTTATAAGGCCGGAGGATCCGGATACGTGTTTCTCTCCGTAGTGTACCTGCACAGCGCCGGGCCCGTAGATGTAGATCAACAGTGACATCTGGAAAAATACCATGAAGAACATCATGTCCTCGCCGAAGATGGCCAGGGTTATGGGCAGGCCGATGAAGCCGTTGTTGAGAGATGTAAAGAGCAGCATGTATACGCCGCAGTCAGGATCCGGCGGGATCCTCATTATCTTGACGCAGACCAGCCAGGACAGGAAGGAGAAGATGGCAAAATAACTGAGTCCCATGGCGATGGCCAGGCCTACAGTTCCCCACATGCCCTCTTCGATCTCCTTGGATGCGATGTTCGCAAGGACCATGCAGGGCGCCGTGATCTTGATGAGGAGCGGCGACAGATAGTCATTGGCATGATCTCCCAGAATGCCCATACGGTTGGCGAAAAAGCCGACTCCCATCACTATGAACACGACAAGTATATTGGTGACGATAACTCCCATAAAGGTCTATTCCTCCGATTTAGCGATTATTAAAGTTGAAACAAGGATGGCGATGCAGCCAAGGCCGACCTTGATGGTCATGGCCTCGTTATATACGAGGACACCCACGATTATGCTGGTGATTGGTTCGAAGGTGCTGAGCATGGCAGTGTTTTCAGAGCCGATGTACTTGACTCCGATCTGGTATCCAAGAGCACCGATGAAGCAGGTAAGATTGGCCGTAAGGAACATGACTCCCCAGCCCAGGGGCGCCATGCTGAATTCCATCTGGCCGGATATGAGGCCTATGATCCCCATCATCACAGCACCGATCCAGTGCATGTGGAACAACCTCTTTGTGGGTTCCATATCCTTAAGGATACACTTGCCAAGGTAAATGGTGTAGAAGCCATAGGTGCAGGCAGAGCCCAGCGCCAGAAGGATCCCCGGAAGAGATGCTCCGCCGTTTCCGTCATAGAACATGATCACCCCGAAAAGACAGAGCCCTACGCAAAGAATTTTCGAGGGCTTCACCTTCTCCTTGTAGAAAAGCATGAGTCCCGCCACGGTTACTGTAGGATACAGAAAATGTATGGTGGTGGCCATGCCCGTGGGAATGAAGTTATAGGCGGTGAAGACCAGAATGGTAGTGCCTGCGTAACCGAAGCAGGTTATGATCAGGAATGCCTTGAACTCTTCCTTTGTTATTCCCAGTTTGATGTTTCTGGCTTTGAGATAGATCAGAAGCAGCGGAAGCGACAGGGCAAATCTCAGGAAGGCAGCCGTAAATGAATTGCCGCCGCTGGCATATACAGTTTTCATCAGAAGGGGCACAAAGCCGAAGTATACCGCCGATATCAGCGTGGCCGTAAGCCCCTTTATCCTGTTATTCATATTCACCCTTCAGACTTATCCGTTGATGGCTGCTCTGTACATGAAGTATGCCAGTATCATCATACCAATACCGAAGCCATAGCAGACCTTGGAATATTTCTCTCTTTTATCTTTGTAGTATGTTCCCAGAAGCAGCATACCTACGCCGGAGGCCACGCTGTAATAAGGCGCTGCCACGTTGGCCAGTCCCTGAGTATAGGCGTAGACACCTGCGATAATGGAACCGAACAGGAACACGATACCTGCGATGTAAAGCCATTTATTCTTGGCTTCGGCTTTTTTGCGTTCTTCCCTCTCGCGGGCTTCTCTCCTTTCGTCCTGCTGTCTCTGGAGATAGCGGTAATCGCTGTTTTTCTTTTTCTTCTTGTTGCTCATTTTTTACTCCCGGTGAATTATGTCTTATCTGCCCGAAAAACTGTCGGCAGAATTTTATCTGGCTGAAAAATCAGGTGAAATTGCACATCTTGGCGATGGATGTGGCGGTGAAGCCAAGGCTCTCTGCCTTGGTGGCCATGCCGTTGGAAGTCTCCAGGACCATGTCGAAGAGTTCCCTGCCCTGCTGATCCAGAGTCTTTTCGTCGTAGACCATGGGGCTGGCATCGTAGTCGATATTGTCCTTCATCTTGCCGTAGGTGATACGGTTTCCGGTGATCTTGATGACGGGGATAAGAGGGTGACCCAGCGGGGATCCTCTTCCTGTAGTGAAGGCGCATACCACGCAGCCTCCGGCAACCATACCTGCGATGGACGCGGAGTCGTAGCCCGGAGTATCCATGATGACCAGACCCTTTTCTTTGACTTCCTCGCCGTATTCATAAACTGCATTGATGGGCATGGTACCGCCTTTGTGGATGCAGCCCAGGGATTTCTCTTCGAGGGTGGTAAGTCCGCCGGCCTTGTTTCCCGGAGAAGGATTGCCGTCACGGACAGTCTCGCCTGCGATGGCCAGATCGTTCTCATATCTGTAGACGATCTCAAAGATCCTGTTTTTGATCTCATCATTTACAGCTCTGCGGGCCAATATGTGCTCCGCTCCGATGAATTCCGTAGTCTCGGAAAGGATCACCGTCGCTCCTGCTTCTACCATGAGGTCGCTCATCTTACCTACTGTGGGATTGGCAGCAAGTCCGGATGTGGGATCTGAACCTCCGCATTCAGTTCCGACGATGAGTTCGGACAGAGGGAATTCCTCATGGGGCACAAGAGAAGCCTCTCTTACCAGTTCAGACGCGATCTTCACGCCCTTCTGAACGGTCTCTATGGAGCCTCCGTCTTCCTGTATGCAAAGCAGATGGAGGGGTTTGTTGGTCCTTTTGCGGATCCTTTCAGCAACCACATCTATCTGGCAGGCTTCGCATCCCAGGGACACAAGTACAGTGCCGTAGATGTTGGGATTGGCAGCGTAGCCTTCTAATATTTTCATGGTAAATTCCAGTTCTCTTCCCACCTGTGCGCAGCCGTACTGGTTGTCAAAGGTAACAGTTCCGGGCACCTGGGATGAGATGAATCTGGTCACGTCTGAAGAGCAGACGCTGGTGGGAAGGATGAGTACGTAGTTTCTGACGCCGACTCTGCCGTCGGGTCTTTTGTAGCCTTTGAATGTAAGTCCTGACATGTCTTCTCCCTCCTCATATCTTAAGATCCTCACGAACGCTTTCCACGTTGTGAGTATGCACGTGTTCGCCGGTCTTGATGTCACAGGAAGCCTCGCCGATGTGCTCGCCGTACTTCACGACCTTATCTCCTCTGGAGATGTCGCATATGGCTATCTTGTGATAGACAGTAACAGGAGTGATAGCTTTAATTTCGGTCTTCGATCCGTCGGGATTCTTGTAAAACACTGTATCGCCGGCTTTTACTTCGTCGGTGACTACAGCTACGTTATCCTTGGGATCGATCTTGATTGAGTAGATCATCATTATCCTCCTTGAATTTTTTGAAGCTCAGGGTAACCATGGACACGGAAAGGATGAAGGCCATGAGATCCGATATGGGGCTTGCCCAAAGCACTCCGTCGATACCTAAAAATTTAGGAAGGATCACCAGGAGCGGTATGAGAAAAAGTCCCTGCCTGGAAAGTGAGACCAGCAGTCCCTGTCTGTGGTTTCCTGTGGCTGTAAAGTAATTTATCGCTACGGGCTGGATATTCTGGAAGAACACCAGCATCATGTAGATCTTGAGATATTTTTCGGCAAACTCGAAGTAAAGGTCACTGCCTGTGCCGAAGATGGATATTATCTGTCTCGGGAACAGCTGGAGGGCTATGAAAAATACGACACCCACCATGAAGGCTGCCGCAAAGGCTCTCCAGAAGGCCCCCTTCACCCTGTCGAATTTCTTCGCTCCCAGATTGAAGCCCCATACAGGCTGGCAGCCCTGGGCTATACCTACGGCGAAGGATACCATGATCATGCTGGTCTTCTGAGCGACTCCGGAGACAGCAAGCGGAATATCCGAACCATAGACTGACAGAGCTCCGTAGGTGGCCAGCATGTTGTTCAGAACTATACTCGTCACCATCATGAGCATGTGATTGCAGAAATTCGGTATTCCGGCAGCCATGCTGCTGAGCGTCAGTTCTTTGGAAACGCCCAGTTCCCTGATGCTCAGTCTGAAAGCCTTGAATCTGGGATAGTAAAGTACGGCCAGGGTGCAGCTGCACATCTGTGATATGGCCGTGGCGATCGCCGCTCCCTTGATGCCCATGCTCAGAGGGAACATGAAGAACCAGTCGAGGAACACGTTCAGTATGGCTCCGGAAACCGTGCAAAGCATGGAATACCGGGGGCTTCCGTCCGCCCTGATGATGGTCGACGAGGAGTGGGCAAAAAGCTGGAACGGGAGTCCGAAGGCCGTGATGGAAAGGTATGACATGGCATAGGGATAGACATTGCCGCCGGCCTCTGCGCCGCAAAGAACTATGATGCTGCTCCTGAACAGAAACACCAAAGCTCCTACCAGTATCCCGGCGATGATGGCGCAAGTCAGTCCGTTATGTATATATTTTCTCGCCTTTTCCAGTTCTCCGGCTCCCTGATGTATGCTGAAGTTGGCAGCGGTCCCGAGACCGCAGAGCATACTGATGCCCGTAGTCAGCGTGACCGTCGGGAAAGCCACGTTGGTAGCAGCGTTTCCCAGCATTCCGACGACGTGACCGATGAAGATCTGGTCCGTCACGTTGTATGCCGCTCCCACCAGCATGCTGATTATGGATGGTATGGCATAACCGGCTATGAGGGGAATCAGAGGAGCTGAGCCCAAAGGATTATCTGCAGTTGTTTTTTTCGCATTTTTTGCCATATTAGTATTTTATCACAAATAAATTAAACGCGGTAGTTAATTATATTTTATTGAAAGATTTTTTTGCATGTGTTAAACTGAATCTGTTGAGTAAAGGAGAGGTTAAATGAACGAAATAACCATGAGAATCGAGCTCTTAAGGGGCGAAATGATGAAAAACGATATAGACTTCTACATGATACTCTCAAGTGACTACCACGATTCAGAGTACGTAGACGGCTATTTCAAAGAAAGAGAATTTATGTCAGGTTTCAATGGCTCCGCAGGATCCATGATAATATCCCTGACGGAAGCATGGCTCTGGACCGACGGCAGATACTTCCTTCAGGCCGGAGACCAGCTTAAGGGAACCGGTGTCGGCCTCATGAAGATGGGTGAACCCGGAGTTCCCGACATGGAAGAATACCTGGCAGCCAATATGAAATACGGTCAGACTCTGGGCTATGACGGCCGCACCATGACCTACGATTACGGCAAGCTTCTGAGAGAGACCCTTCAAAGCAAGGGCGTACATTTCAGGAACGACGTGGATCTGGTGGACAATATCTGGGAAGGAAGACCCGAATTCCCTCAGGCTCCCATCTGGGTACTGGACGAAAAGTACTCCGGAAGGAGCGTTGCCGACAAGCTGGAATCTTTGAGGAAGGCTTATCAGGCCAAGGGAGCTTCCGGCATCGTCATCTCATCTCTTGACGATGTGGCCTGGCTTTATAACTACAGAGGAAATGACGTGAGCTACACTCCTGTGGCCATGGCCTTTACGGTCGTAACAGATCAGGAAGCCATCATCTACATTTCCCGCGATGCAGTAACTCCGGAAGTAAAAGCTCACTACGAAGAAATGGGCATCAGGTTCAGGCCTTACACCTCCGTCTTCGGTGAGGTGCGCCGCATGGAAGAACCCATGATGATCGACAGTTCCAGAGCCAGCGAAGCTCTCATAGAAGCTGTACAGAAACCGGTCTTCGCCATCAATCCCACCTGTCTTGAGAAGGCAGTCAAGAATCCTGTTGAGGTGGAGAACTTCAGAAAGGCCCATCTCAAGGACGGCATCGCCCTTACCAAGACCATTTACTATGTGAAGCAGCTGACCGCCGCCGGCAAGATCCACGACAAGACCGAGCTTGACATCGGCTCCTACCTGGATGACATGCGCCAGCTTCAGTCAGATTTCGTATCCCTGAGCTTTGAATCCATCATAGCTTCCGGGGACCACGGCGCCATAGTCCACTATGAGCCCACTCCGGAATCCAATAAGAAAGTAGTAGACGGTTTCCTTCTCATGGATACCGGCGGACACTACCTGCAGGGTACCACCGATGTTACCCGTACTCTCTCCATCGGAGATCCCGACGAAGAGATGAGAGAATGCTACACGGCAGTCTTAAGAGGCCATCTTAACATCATGTCCGCCTGCTTCCCCGACGGTACCTATGGATCACATCTGGATGCCATGGCAAGACGTCCTTTATGGGAACTGGGCCTTGATTACAACCACGGCACCGGCCACGGAGTCGGCTACCTCATGAACGTCCACGAAGGACCCAACTCCATCAGGAAGCGCAATTCCAAAAGTTCAGAGGAAGTTCCTCTCAAGCCCGGCATGATCACATCCAATGAACCCGGCGTATATCTTGAAGGAAAGTTCGGCGTAAGGATCGAGAATCTGATCCTTACCAAAAAGGCTCCCATCGCAGGACGCGACGGCCGCGACTTCTATGACTTCGAGACTCTGACCCTGGCTCCTTACGACAGAGCCTCCATCATCCCCGCCCGCCTTACAGGCAAGCAGCTGGAGACCCTGAATGCATATCACGCCAGAGTGTACGAGATGCTGTCACCCTATCTCACCGATGACGAAGCCCTGTGGCTCGCTGAGGAGACAGCTCCGCTTTATTGATCTGAGAAAAATACGAAACGGCAGCCCCGAGGCTGCCGTTTTCATTATCATAAGTTATTTACTTCTCCACTTGATCTGCTTCTTAACATCCGGATCCCACTTGATCTCCTCCGGCGGAGTTTCCAGGATCTCAGGGTTCTTCAGGTATCTGTCCAGTTCTCTGAAACATCTGCCCATGTAGTGGCCGTTGGCGATACGCTCATCAGTCATGATACCCAGTTCCATGATCTTCTTCTCGTAGGGATTGCCCTCATCATCCAGATATGTCTTCTTCACGGGCTTACCCATGGAGATGAATACTCCGGTAGTTCCGAACTCGTAAAGGTGATGGTTCACCGTATCCGTCCTGATGGATGCCAGGTTGGTCACGAAGAGGGATGTATGGAACGGACTGACGTCCACCAGACTGAAGGGGATCGCGAAGTACTTGTCCAGAAGTTTGATGGCGCCTACTGCTCCTCTGCAAAGGAACGGCACCGCCAGGAGTTTGTGCATGAAATTGTCCATGCTGTTGTCTTCCTCAAGGACCTGGACCTTCTCAATGGCATCTTCGATCTTCTTGTTAACGGTAAATATGTCATCATCCAGATTCAGATACACCTTGGTCACCGTATCTGTATCGTTTCCCGGCTTAAGGGTAACGAAGCATACGCAGAAATGATTTCTGGCATATATCTTCTTGTTCATGGCGAAGCGGTTCAGCAAAGGATTCTGAGACACCAGCCTTAGATATGCCGCTATCAGGATGGACATATGTCCCATCTTGATGCCCTTGGCCCTGCACTTTCTGGCATATTCCTGGATCTTCTCCAGGTCGATATCCACCTTGATGCTGTTGGACGCATCCCAGCGTTTAGGCATAATAAAAGGTACGATCTCATACATCGCGTCGCTGGTATGAACTCTGTATCCGTCTGTTCTGTACATATATTCCTCCGATTTATCCAAAGCACTTTCGCGCTAAGTTTCTGTTAAAAATAATATAACACAAAAATGTCTTATATGTCAAAAAAATGTACTAAATATATAAAAAATAAATAGAAAAACTGCCGCAATTAAATGCGGCAGCTTTTATCATTAGTCAATATCTGAATTTTAAAGACCCATCTCTTCCTTGACAGCCTTGAAGCAGGATACTGCGAAGTCCAGATCCTCCTTGGTATGTCCTGCGGATACCTGAGTCCTGATCCTTGCCTTTCCCTTAGGCACTACAGGATAGGTGAAACTTGTGACATAAACGCCCTTCTTAAGCATCCTGTCAGCAAATTCAGCAGCTACCTTAGCGTCATAGAGCATGACTGCTACGATGGGATGATATCCGGGAAGAAGATCGAAGCCCACCTTCTCCATCTCAGCTCTGAAATATGCGGTGTTCTCATGTACTTTATCCCTTAAAGCTGTTGACTCAGAGAGCATTTCGAAAGTCTTCAGTGACGCTGCGCAGATGGCAGGTGCCAAAGTGTTGGAGAAGAGATATGGACGGCTTCTCTGACGAAGCAGGTCGATGATCTCCTGGCGTGCTGCAGTGTATCCGCCGGAAGCTCCGCCGAGAGCTTTTCCCAGTGTTCCTGTGATGATATCGACTCTTCCTTCTACTCCGCAGAACTCTGCGGTGCCTCTGCCATGCTCACCCATGAAGCCTACGGAATGGCTGTCGTCGACCATGACGAGAGCGTCATATTCCTCAGCCAGATCACAGATCTCGCCCAGCTTGGCAACGTATCCGTCCATGGAGAATACACCGTCTGTGGCGATGAGCATGTTCTCGGCTCCGTTTGCCTTGGCTTCCTCAAGTTTGGCCTTCAGGTCTTCCATGTCACTGTTCTTATAGCGATATCTCTTTGCCTTGCAAAGTCTGGTTCCGTCGATAATGGATGCATGATTGAGTTCGTCGGAAATAATGGCGTCTTCTGCACCGAGTATGGTCTCGAAAAGTCCTCCGTTGGCGTCGAAGCAGGATGAATAAAGGATCACGTCATCCATGCCCAGGAAGTCTGCGATCTTCTTCTCCAGATCCTTATGGATCTGCTGAGTGCCGCAGATGAATCTTACTGAACTTAAGCCGAAGCCCCATCTGTCGTAGCTGGCCTTAGCAGCGTCGATCAGATCCTGACTGTCTGAAAGTCCCAGGTAATTGTTGGCGCACATGTTCACGACATGAGCTGCCTGGGTAGTATCGATCCTGGATCTCTGAGGAGTAGTGATGATCCTTTCGTTCTTCCAGGTGCCGCTTTCTCTGATCTCATCAAGAGTCTTTCTGTATTTTAAGATTGCTGATTTCATTTTAACCATCTCCCATTTATTGATTTATCAGTGATATTGTTGACTATTCGTTCATCCAGTTGAGAACGACTTTGCCGGACATGCCGCTGTTCATGGCGGCGAAACCCTTCTCAAAGTCCTTATAGCTGAAGCGATGTGTGATCACCGGTGTCAGATCCAGACCGCCCTGGACCATGTAGGACATCTGGTGCCAGTTATCCATCCTTCTGCCGTATATTCCCTGAAGGGTAAGCCCTCTTCCGATTATCTCGTTCATGTCTATGGATACAGGTACGTTGGAAATGCCCAGAAGGCTGATCTTACCGCCGTTTCTCATTACGGAGAACATCTGATTCAGCGCAGCACCGTTTCCTGACATTTCAAGGCCTACATCGAAGCCTTCAACGATGCTGAGTTCCTTCATGACATCGTTAAGATCCTCTTTGGTGATATTGACAGCCTTGTCAACGCCCAGCTTACGGGCAAGTCCGAGTCTGTATTCATTGGTATCAGTGATCACCACCCGGCGGGCGCCGGCGTATTTACAGATGCCGCTTGCGATGATACCTATGGGGCCGGCGCCTGTGATTATTACGTCTTCTCCCACCAGATTCCATCTCAAAGCCGTGTGAGTAGCATTTCCAAAAGCATCGAAGAAAGATACAACGTCTTCATCAAGATTGGGATCTATCTTGATCACATTGCTTGCAGGGATACAGACATATTCGGCAAAAGCTCCGTCTCTGTCGACTCCCACGCTTACGGTGTCCTTACACCACTGGATATCGCCGTTATGACAATTCCTGCAGTGGCCGCAGGTGATATGTCCTTCTCCGCTTACTCTCTGACCGATCTCAAGGCCCTTGACTCCGGCACCGATCTCAGCGATCTCTCCCACATATTCATGTCCTATGGTCATAGGCGGTTTGATATGCTGTCTGGCCCAGGGATCCCAATTATAGATATGTACATCAGTTCCGCAGATAGCGGTCTTGTGCACTTTGATAAGCACTTCGCCGGGTCCAGGTACGGGTACGGGAACGCGTCTTAGCTCCAGTCCGGGGCCCGCTACAGGCTTGACTATAGCATCCATCATTCTTTCCATAATAACCTCCAAAATAATTATTATTATAGCTATATATTATTATATCATCACACTATGGGAAAATCCATAACCAAAGATGCTAAATGAAATTGTCAGAAAATTCAGGCAATAAGGTCTTTTGCACAAAAAATGGGCCGCGCCTCCGCAGCCCATAAATATTTGTGAAATTATCAGTCCAGAGCTTCCTTTTTTGCAACGGAAACTTTCTCGTCGTAGCAGGAGAAGAGAGTATCCATTTCCTCTTTTGACTGGCAGGATGTGAAGAGACTCACCACAGGAACGATGATCAGTCCGCCTACCATTGCGATGACGCCGGATCTTACAGAAGAAGCGAAGAGGTATCCCAGAACGGGGCCCCAGCCGGATACGTCGATGCCGCCGAGGGAAACTACCATCTGGATGACCATGAGAGCGCAGCCCCACACGAAGGATACATAGCAGGCAGCCTTGGTGGTCTTCTTCCAGTATAAGCCATAGAGGAAAGGTGCCAGGAAGGAACCTGCCAGAGCTCCCCAGGAAACGCCCATCATCTGAGCGATGAAGGTGATCTCAGGATGTGAATCCTTAACGATGGCGATGATGGCAGATACTATGATGAAGAATACGATGAAGATCCTCATGATCTTTACCTGATCGTCTTCGCGGATCTCATTCTTTTTCATGGGGGTTATAACGTCCAGCGTGAAGGTGGAGCTGGAGGTCAGAACCAGCGATGACAGGGTCGACATGGATGCGGAGAGCACCAGCACGATGACGACGGCTATGACGATGGCGGGCAGTGTAGCCAGCATGGAAGGCACGATTGTATCGAAGAGCGGCGTAGTGCCGTTAGCCTGATACTGGATCTTATCGGCATAGAGTCTGCCGAAGCCTCCCAGGAAGTAACATCCTCCGGCAACAATTATAGCAAAGAACGTTGAGATGACGGTGCCTTTGTGTATATCTCCCTCGCTCTTGTTGGCATAAAATTTATTTACCATCTGAGGAAGTCCCCAGGTACCAAGAGATGTGAGAAGTACCACGAATAGGAGCGCCAGAGGGTCAGGTCCCAGGAAGGATGTGAAAGCTCCGCCCTCCCATCCGTCGGCGGGAACCGCCGAAAGGGTCCTCACGGACTCCATGAATCCGCCGTTGGCGCTCAACACTGAACCGATGACGGCACAGATCCCGAAAAGCATGATTATGCCCTGAATGAAATCATTGATAGCTGTGGCCATGTAGCCTCCGAAGATGACATAGATACCTGTCAGTACCGCCATGAGGGCGATGACTGCCCAGTAAGGCACGTCGAAGACCAGACCGAAAAGGCTTGAAAGGCCGTTATATAAGGAGGCTGTATAAGGAATGAGGAACACGAAAACGATAACTGATGCGATCACCTTCATGGTGACTGAATCGAAGCGCTTGCCGAAGAAGTCCGGCATGGTCTTGGCATCGAGATGCTGGGTCATGATGCGGGTGCGGCGGCCCAGGATGTTCCATGCCATCAGTGAACCGATAAAAGCGTTGCCGAGTCCTGCCCAGGTGGCTGACATTCCAAAGTTCCATCCGAACTGTCCGGCGTATCCCACGAAGATAACAGCACTGAAGTAGGAAGTTCCGAAAGCGAAAGCTGTGATCCAGGGACCTGCCTTCCTTCCGCCGAGTACGAAGCCGTCTACTGTTCTTGCCTTTTTTCTCGTGGAGATGCCCACTGAGATCATCGCTGCAAAGAATACGATGAGCATGATAACGCTGATGAGTTTAGTGTTCATAAATAAGCCTCCCAAAGAAGTAAAAAATGGATATAAGTACTTTTGAGACGCCGGCACCTTTTATGATCAGTCCGCCTTAAGATGTCTTTCGGCGCCGGCCTGAAAAGTACTTATGGGCCTATGATACTACTTGGGAGAACCCTTGTCAAGAGAATTTTCAGAAAATTCTGAAAAATATTAAAAGTCTTGATTTTCAAGGTCTGCGCCCATTAAAAAAGAGCATGCGCCTCGGTGCCCTGCTCTCTTTCAGCCTTATAAGATCATACTTGCAGACAGTTTTTTGGATCACTCTGAAACGGATTTCAGCTGGGCCAGACTCTGTCTTCTCAGGCCGTCCCTCACAGCCATGCCGCGGATGATCCTCTTCACTGTCTCGTCCATTTCGCTGCCTTCTGTATAGTCAGCTTCCGTGATGAAATCCACCCTTCCGTCCCTTATGAGAGACTCTACCTTGGCGCGCTCGCCGGGCTTGTGCACCGCGATGGAGTATCCTCCGTGGACCTTGACAAGTTTCATACAGGGGACGTCCGTCAGTCCGTCTCCCACATAGATCATGTTTTCGAAGGGTATCCTGCGCTCTTCTTCAGGAGTATAGGCGTTGAGCTCCGAGTTCTCGGAAAGGTCCAGAATGCCTTTGTTTATCCTGAAAAGGAACTGAGTCTTGGTGGTATAGTTCACTACATTCTTAGGCCATACGGCCACGTCGTTCTCATCATAATAGAACTCACAGGCAAAGACGTCCCTGAAGTTCCCGTAGACCGAGGAACCTTCTATGATCTCCCTCAGTCCTGATGATATGATGTAGTGCTCGATCTCTATGCCCTGTGCTCTGCCTTCTTCATCGATCCTTTTGAACCAGTCTTCCACTCCCGGAAAGAGCTCCAGATCCTGGCCCATTTCCACGAAGTTTTCTCTGTGGATGGAGACATGCTCGCTCCTGGCCTTGTCTATCATGAGCCACATGTAGGCGAGGATCGGGTCCATCTTCTTCTCCTGGGATAGCCTGATCGCCTGTCCCCAGAAAGCGTCCGGCGACATATTGACCTTAGGTATAAAGGTATATTCCTGCATATCCTTGGTGCAGAGGGTCTTATCAAAGTCATACATAAGTGCTATGACCGGTCTGTTTTCTGTCATTTTTCTTCCTTTCTCAGCCATTCCCGCCTCATCTCAAAAGCCACAATGTCCCGTCGGACATTCTTCTCACGCTGCCTTCCATGTTTTCCAGCACTTCTCCCGTGGGATAGCGCCTGATCACCGTTTCTTCGCGATATTCCGGATCCTCGAACCACTTGCTGAAGATCAGCACGTCTTCTGACCTGGAATCCAGGGATTCCGTTACATCCATGGCGAAATCGCTCTTTTCGGGCCAGACCACCTGGAACCTGTTTTCGTGGCCCTGACGGGTCAGGGTCAGTGGCTCGATGTGGAGCATGAGATTATAGCAATCCTTTACCTCCTCCAGCGGGATCTCGGCGTAAACCTCTGCTTCGGAGCAGTCTTCAGAGCACCTCATGATCCTGATGGCGGCTTCATTGAAGTCCACCAGGAGCAAAAAAACTCTGTCCTCGGTGAACACGGCGTTTCCGAAGTATCTGCCCTTCTCCGCCTTTACAGGCTCCCTGACCTCACCTTCAGGACAGGATACCAGGATCATCCGGCTCGACTTTATCTCGTGGCCCATATTATGGAGCTCCTCTGCTTCATAGAGGTCCCCTGAAGTGTAGTCCATGCCCCATAGCCAGCGATCCGTGCCGGGCATATTATCTATAAACTGTATTCCCTTGGTTTCTATTGTTTTGATATTCATCTCTATCCGATCACTTTCTTTATATCCGCCTCCGGGACCTCCGGGAAAAGCCTTCTCAGATGCCCGAATATCCTTTCAAAGGATTCTGCAGGCTCCCGTCCGTAGGTCTTCTCATAGAAGTCATCTCCGAAGAACCACTCCGGTGTGGCGTATTCCGCAACGCCCCAGCCATACTCCTTACCATTCTTGTCAGTCATGTACTTGAAGTCGTTGACCAGGACGAAGCCCTGCATCTGAAGGCGTGTTATTACGGTATCGAAGCCCTTGTTTCCGCCCTTTCGGTAGTTGCCCAGGGATTTCAGTTCTTTGTAAAGGACGGGTCCGTACTCTGCCACCGTGTCGTAGAGGTTCTTGTCCTTGTAGTTGGCCAGCTCGTCCTCCACCAGGCCTTCGTAGTCATAGCCGTCTCGCCTGTAGTTGGCGAAATCATAAAACCATTCCCGGCTTATGAAGGCAGCCTTTTTTTCAAAAAACTTGCCGTAGGCGCAGCGGAGGTCCTGAATGACCGGTCCCTTCCAGTCCCAGACTCTGAAATCTCCGTCCTCATACCAGATGGCCGGATCCGCCGCCTCCTCTATGCTGAAGCCCGGGATCCTCCCCCTGAAAAAGGGCAGAAAACCCCACTGATTTATGAGGTCTTCCAGATCTTCAATTGTGCGGATCAGTATTTTTCGCATAGATCAAAGTTTGCCCTCAGCCTTGGCTGCCATAACGAGAGCCGCGAAGTCTTCATAGTGATAATTTTCAGTTGGTTTCTCACGATCGATGTCATGATAGAAGCAGCTGGGGATCTCCTTCATTTTAAGGTTCTTGAGAATGCAGAGACTGCAGCCCTGATCGTGATTCACCGGGTTGTAAGGACATTCATAGTCTGTACATGTGCAAAATTCTTTCGGGTCTTTCATTTGTCTGTCCTCCTATAATTCAATAAACTCCGTCTCCACGCCGAATTCGTTGAGCACCTTGACGACGTCAGCGGTCTTCAGGATCATGGTGGCGGTGTTGTCGTTGGGATGCGCGTCCATGAGTCCGTTTCTGAAGTATTCTGAAAAGATGACTTTGACTTTATGATCCTTATCGTTAAGAGTGCCGAAGGGCGTTACCTGCCCCGGGATCAGGCCCAGAAGGTCCATCAGATCATTTTCCTGAGCGAACTTAAGGGGCCTGGACTGAAGTTTCTCCCTGAGGGCTTTCAGATCCAGCCTGTCGTGCTCAGGGATGACCACCACATAGTA
>JAEEGL016016941.1_pt1 | contig 23322 bp, 20 predicted proteins | sample 9134231 | NCBI WGS metagenome assembly JAEEGL01 (sample SAMN16246548, study PRJNA631951) | gut metagenome | biome: gut microbiome; feature: rumen; material: fiber-attached | host: Bos | place: Iran: Karaj | collected 2018-10
AACATCTAATCTATCAGTTTTATGAGATACATAAAAAGTCATACATATTGTAGTTAGTATAAGTTTTATCATTATTATTGAAAAATACATACCATCTGGCGAATTAAATAGTAATGCTATAAAGTTTAGAGGTGTAGTTATATAATATAAGCAATAAAAAATAGTTGGATTACCTAAACCATTATTAAATGAATAGCTTTCTAATATACCATTTTTAATTTTCATTATAAAATCATATAACATAGGTTTAAATTGGGATAAACCATCTGATACACCTAATATCTTATTACCAAAAGGAGATATTTTAAGATAGTACATTACGAATATAAATGTTAATAAAACAAGTATGATATTAATTATGTAGATTCTAATCTTTTTCATATAATACCTCCTTTAATAATTATATAAGTAAAAAGAAGATTATTGCAATCTTCTTTTGTGTCTTATTATAGTAATAATTAGAGCTATAAACGTTGTTAAAGAGACCATAAAAGGAATTAATAGATGTTCTTTATATTCTAATATTATTTTATGTTTACCAGGTGTTGTTTCTATTGCTAATAAGGAATTTAATACTTTTATAGTTTTAATCTTCTTACCATCTATATAGATATTCCAATCTTTATCATAAGGGATAGATGTAAATATTATTTGATTATTATCAACATTGATATTTCCTTCTAATCGAGAATCACTATAATAAGTATATTTTATTTGATTCTTACTTAAATATTCATAAGCTTCTTTTATTCTTTCTTCATTATAATTATTATTTTCATTAAGAATATTTATACCAGTCATATTATAGATAGTATTCTTTTCATTATAAAATTGATCTTCTCTTTTTAGCTTTACTTTTTTAATATCTTTTTTAACAGAATATATTTTTTCTAGATTATATTTATCATTTTTTTCATTAAATAGCATTCTAGATATGTAATTATTTGGTTCAATTCTCATCGCAGTATTCATAAAAGTTCTATTGCCTAGGTCTCTAATCATATAGATAACATTTGAATATGTCATAGATGACATTAATTTGGTACTCTTTTGATTGTTATATAAATTGAAATTATTTTGATCTTCTTCTTTAATTAGTTCCGGAAGCTCTATATAGTTTGTTCGATAAGTAGTATTATCTAAATATGGATAATTATCTATAGAGTTTTCTTTATCTATGTATACTATGGATACTTTTACTATTCCGACAATAGATTCTAATGATATTATCAATATCATTATCATTTTATCTATCTTATTATTATTACTAACAAATGATAAAATGAAATAACAACTTAGAAAGATCATGTTTACAAAACCAGAACCCATATAATTATTTTCGTCAAATAAGTTTCTTAAATTTATAAGTATATAAATAGTTAGAATTAAAAAGCTTAGGAGCATTCTTATCTTATCTTTTTCATCTTCTTCTAATCTATTTTCACTATTTTTTATATAAAAAAGAATAGTTAGAAAGCATATTATAAAACCATATCGACATGTTAATCCTCTTATTTGATGGAAGAAATTAAGAACAAAATCTAAATAAGGAATTGTTATAATACTAATTATTATAGCGATACAAATCAATGTATATAGTTTATCTCTTTTTGTAATATGTCTATTTAAAAAGAAATAGAATAAATTATATAGAATAAAAATACTACAGGAAATATTGGGAAATGTGTAACCTTCTGGTGCTACAACAAAACTATTTTGCATATAGATAACAGATCTCATTAAACCTTCTAAATCTGTATAATAACTACTAGAAAAGCCTTCTAGTTTAACTCCGGATTTTGAAGAGAAAACACATAATGAGTAGATTACTACAAATGATAGTAGAAGACTTAAGATTGTCCCAATACATATTCTTTTAAAAGATTTTAGTTTTTCTCTTAGATTATTTTTCTTATAAATTAATTCATAAATGATAAAGTATAATAATGTATAGATAGCGATAGAAAATGATAGATAGAAACTAGTCATTATCATATATGCTAAAGAGAATATATAGATATACGATACTTTTTTATTTACAATTTGTTCTAAACCATATTGATATAAAGGAAAAATCATAAAAGCATCTATCCAGGTTAAATAGTAATAATAAATTAAAAACCAAGTACAGAATATATAAGATATAGTAGATATTATTATTACTTCTTTTTTATCTGTTTTATGACTAACATAGAAAGTCATTGATATTGTTGCGATAGATATTTTAACTAAGATTACGGCTAGATACATAGTATCTGGTTTATTAAATAGTAAGGCGATGAGATTTACTGGGGAGGCAAGATAATAAAGTATGTTAAATATCGTTGGGTTTCCTAAACCATTATTAAAAGAATAGCTTTCTAAAATTCCATATTTTATTTTCATTATAAAATCATATAACATTGGTTTAAACTGATATACTCCATCTGATAGACCTAATATATTATTTCCAAATGGAGATACTCCTTTAGCGTATAATACTAGTAAGAAGATACTGATTATTAATATTATGTTTATTAAATAAATTCTAAGTTTTTTCACGATGGCTCACCTACAATAATTATAAAAGAAAAAAAGAGGTTTTTACAACCTCTTTTATAATACATATTAACCTAATTTACCATTGATACAAGTTAGACCAGTATATACATTACCAGTACCACCATGTGTAGATGGTGAAACAAGAGTTACGCCTGAACGATCTGCATATGGACCAGGCCCAAGAGCACCAGTATCATCTGCACCACCTTTTTGTGAATAAGCTTTACCAACCATTTCTTTAATCTTAACTAAACTAGTTACAACACCTTCATTACCACCACTTATTAATTCAGTAGTTTTCTTATTATTAGAACTAGTTTCAGTATTGTTCTTTTTATTGAAGCTTAATTTACTTATATGATTTTTTTCTACACCATTAATTCCATATACACTATTATGTAACCAAATTATATATCTAGCTTCACCACCATCATATGGAACTTCAACTAAAATAACTCCTGCGTATTTAGATGTTTCTTTTTCTGTAGCACCATTAGCAATTAAACCTGGAAGTGTTACACACATACCTGCGTATAAATCTTTTTGACATTTACCATCTGCTTCTGGTAATCCTCCATCGAAACCAGCATCGTTGTTATCAGCAGCACATTCGTTACTAACTAAATAAGTTGTTGCAGTATTAGTAGTACTCATGTTTATATCTGAATACATTCTACTTGCACCATCAATAAATGTTAATGCTTCATCTTTAAATAAATTAACTTTTGAGTTATTCATTGTAGCCATAACTCCGGCACCAGCTGATACCATTAAAATTGCTAAGATAACGATAACTGCTAGTAATTCAACTAACGTAAAACCTTTTCTATTATTTTTCATATTTTTCTCTCCTTCTATTTTTCTTAATTTAATTTTACATCATAATTTTTTTATATACAAGATATTTTTTTTATGTTTACACTAATTATATTTTACTATTAATGCATTCTATTCCTCTATAAGTTTTACCTGTCCCACCTCTATTTTGAAAAGAGATAATCTCACTTACTACTTTAGTATCTTCAATACCGCTAGGGACACCAACAGATGCAGCTTCAGGATAGACAAATCCTACCATTGTTTTAATTCCTGTTAGAGTCGTTACTATTCCAATTGGTCCTCCGCTTGGCATATCTGCTCCAGTTGAGTTACCTGCACCATCATTTTTTATTTTTATGGTATTATTCTTTTTATCAAATTTTAGTTTGTTAATGTTATCTCTTCCTATACCATTAATTCCGTATGTTCCATTATGTACCCAAGCTGTTATACTAGGTAGACCGCTATCATATGGTACTTCAACGAGAAATATACCAGCGTATTTACTAATGTCTTTTTCGATAAAGCCATTTTTTTGTAATCCTGCCAGAGATATACATATACCGCCAACAGTACTTGTATGATGATCTGATTTTATATAATGGTAAAAATTTGGACTTGTTGAAATAGTAGTATATGCTCTTTGAGCACCATCCATAAAAACGGAGACTTCATTTTTAAAGATATTTATTTTAGAATTATTCATTGTTGCAACAATTCCCATTCCAGCTGATACCATCAGAATAGCAAGTATGACGATAACAGCTAGTAATTCTACTAAGGTGAAACCTTTATTCTTATTCATATAATCACTACTCTCTTGTTTTAATTATAATACCTATTATTTTATTGTTCAATAAGAAAAGGATAGTGTTTACTATCCTATAACTTGAAATCATCAATGAAATCGTCTATTGTTAATTCTTCTTGGATTTGAACTGGTTTTTCAACTGATTCTTCAATCTGCTCTTCGATTTGTTTTTGTTCTTCATCTATTTTAGATTCTACTATATTAGATACAGCAAAGACATCTTCTAAACTTTGTTTAGTTATTGTTGAACCAGTTGATGCTAAGTCCATAATTGGAATGTCTACTACTTTTATACCTTTTATATCAGTATCTATTTTTAAACCTAGTATACTCTTTGAATTAACAGGTATGATATTTTTAATATAATATGGTTTTGATTTTACCTTTTTAATAATTGTTGAACCTTTTAATGCTCTAGCTGCTGTTTCTAGATCAGTTAATTTAATTCGTTTTGCAGTATTCTTATCAGTTATTACAGCTAAGTATTCTGTATCTTCTTTTGGACTTAAGCCACAAACTACTTCATCATCTTTTAGTTTTATACCTTTTACTCCAGCTGCTTTAGGAGATACAATTGTTATTTCTTCACTATTAAAGTTCAAGTAATAACCGTTTTTCGTTACAAATAATGATTTACCATTATCGATGAAAGCACTAACTACTTCATCATTATCTTTTAGTTTCATACAATTAATAGGTTTAGAATATCTACTTACTATTAATTCTTTGATTTCTATTCTTTTGGTTGTACCAAACTTAGTTATTAATGTTATTATTTTATTTAAGTCATCTAAGATCATATTAGCTATTATTTTTTCATCTGTATTAAGAGGAATTATGTTGCTTACGTGTTTACCTAATTCTTTCCATTTTGTTTCTTGGATTTCATAGATAGGAACATATAAGTAGTGTCCTTGATTAGTAAATAGTAATAAAGTATCTTTAGATGTTGTATTATATAGACCTGTTACATAATCTCCTGGTTTTAAAATGGTTGGTTCTTGAGATGCTTGAGAATATGACTTATATGGTATTTTTTTAACATATCCTTCGTTAGTAACTACTACTACGACGTTTTCTTTTGGAATCATGTCCATAGCATCTATTTTTATTTCTGTTACTTCATCTTTTATTTCAGTACGACGAGGATTTGCATATTCTTTCTTTATTTCTTGCAATGATTTTTTAATTTGATCTTTTAATACTTCTTCGTCATTTAAAATAGAGTTTAGGAAATCTATCATTGTATGAAGATTTTTTTGCTCTTCTAATAATGCTGTTACATCGGTATTAGATAAACGATATAAACGCATCGTAACAATAGCATTAGCTTGTTCATAAGTGAATTGGAAAGCTTCACAAAGATTTTTAATAGAATCTTCTTTATTTTGTGATGCTCTAATTATTCTTATTACTTCATCTAAGACATCTATAGCTCTTATTAAACCTTCTGTAATATGAAGTTTTTCTAAAGCTCTTTGTAAATCGAATTTAGTACGACGGGTAACTACTTCTTTTTGATGTTCAATAAAAGCATCTAGTATTTCTATAATCCCTACTTGTTTAGGTCTTCTATTTACGATAGCTACCATATTGAAGTTATAGTTTACTTGTAATTCAGTATTTTTAAATAGATAGTTTAGAATTAGTTCAGCATTAGCATCTTTTTTTAATTCGATTACAAGTCTTGCCATATGTTCTTTATCAGATTCATCTATGACATCTACTATGCCTTCTACTTTTTTATCTATTTTAATATCTTCTATTTTTTTACGTAATCCTTCTTTTAGGACATCATATGGTATTTCATGAATTATGATTTGGTGTTTACCTTTTTCTTCAACTATTTCGGTTTTAGCTTTAACTACTACTTTACCTTTACCTGTAGAGTAAGCGTTTATTAAACCCTCTTTTCCTTCTACTACGCCACCAGTTGGAAAATCTGGTCCTTTTACAATAGAAAGGATTGTTTCTAAACGGCAGTTAGGATTTGCTAAACGATGAATTGTAGCATCGATTACTTCACCTAAATTGTGAGGAGGTATATTAGTTGCATAACCAGCACTAATACCTGTTGAACCATTTACTAATAAGTTTGGAAAGTTAGCTGGTAAAACAGTTGGTTCAAAATCTTCATCAGTATAGTTAAGCATCATTAGAACAGCATCTCTATTGATATCTCTTAACATTACTTCAGCTAGTTTAGTTAATCTTGCTTCCGTATAACGATAAGCAGCAGGGCCATCACCATCGATAGAACCATTATTTCCATGCACGTCAACAAATGTCTCACGCATTTTCCAGCCTTGCGACATATAAATCATAGCTCCATAGATAGAAGAGTCGCCGTGTGGGTGATATTTACCCATGATATCTCCAACTGATTTACCGCACTTACGATATGGTTTATCAAAGGTGTTTCTATCTTCCCACATTGTCCAAAGAATTCTTCTTTGAACTGGTTTTAAACCATCTCTTACATCAGGTAGAGCACGATCTTGGATAATAGATTTTGAGTATCTACCAAATCTATCCCCCATTATATCTTCTAAAGTATAATCATATATTTTTTCTATGATGGATTTTTCTTCTTTTTTTCTAGTCATCTATGATCACCTCTTAAAATTATCATCTAATGTAAAATCAACATTTTCATTGATCCACTCTTTACGTGGTTCAACTTTATCTCCCATAAGTACTGATACTCTTTTTTCTGCTAAAGCTGCATCAGTAATAGATACTTTTATTAAACTGCGATGTTCTTTAGACATTGTTGTATCGTATAACTCATCGGCATTCATTTCACCTAAACCTTTAAATCTTTGTAATTTATAAGAATTTGGTTTTAATGTTTTCTTTCTTTCTTCTAATTCTTCATCTGTTGCAATATATTCTTTATATTTACCAAAATCTAAGGCATATAAAGGAGGATTAGCAATATATAACATTCCTTCTTCGATTAATGGACGCATAAAGCGATAGAAGAATGTTAATAATAATATTTGAATATGAGCGCCATCATCATCAGCATCGGTCATAATAATTATTTTACCGTAATTAGAATCAGCCGGATCAAAGCTATCACCTATACCAGCTCCAATAGCATAAGTAAGTGTATTTAATTCTTCATTAGCATGTATTTCTGCTTCGGAAGCTTTTTCACAGTTAAGTACTTTACCTCTTAATGGTAAAATAGCTTGTGTTTCTCTATCACGACCAGTTTTAGCAGAACCTCCTGCTGAATCTCCCTCAACTAAGAATAATTCATTTTTGGAAGCGTCTTTACCACTAGCTTTAGCAAGTTTTCCAGATAGTATTTTATCTTTCTTTTCTTTACCTTTTCCATTTTTAATAGCATCTCTTAGTTTACGTGATGCTTCTCTAGCTTCTTTTACGGTTTTAGCTTTATCCATAATACGCATTGCTAGCTCACGATTTTCTTCTAGGAAAAATTTCATATTTTCATAAGTAATTTGTTCTGTTACCACTCTAGCTTCTGGCGTACCTAATTTACCTTTGGTTTGACCTTCAAACTGTAACATCTTTTCTGGTATTTTTAAACTTATTACAGCTGTTAGGCCTTCACGAATATCACTACCATCAAAAGTAGCGTCTTTATTTTTTAAGACGTTATTGGCTTTAGCGTATTCGTTAAAAGCTTTAGTAATACCTGTTTTAAAACCTGTTTCGTGAGAACCTCCATCACCTGTTTTAACGTTATTAACAAATGATAATATATTTTCTTGATAATCCTCACGATATTGTAAAGCTATTTCTACTTCAATACCTTGTTTTATTCCAGTAAAATTTAGAACTTTATTATTTAGTGTCTCTTTATCTTCATTTATATATTCAACAAATGATGTTAAACCATTTTCATAGAAGTATTTAACAGATTTATTATCTTCAACATCTTCTACTTCAATTGTTAAACCACTAATTAAAAAGGCACTTTCTTGCATTCTTTCGCAAATAGTTGTGTATGAAAAACTAGTTGTTGATTTAAATATTTCTGGGTCTGGAGCAAATGTAACAGTTGTTCCAGTTCTATTAGTAGTACCAATCTTTTTTAATTTTTCTTTTAAATGACCACCATTTTCAAAAGATATTTCGTGTATTGCACCATCTCTATAAATAGTTACTTTCATCCATTTTGATAAGGCATTAACTACAGATGCTCCTACACCATGTAATCCTCCTGATACTTTATAACCGCTATCGTCGAATTTACCTCCAGCATGTAAAATTGTATATATTACTTCAGGAGTAGATTTACCTGAGGCGTGTTTACCTGTTGGTACTCCACGACCATGGTCTTCGATAGATATACTACCATCTTTATTCATAGTTATCTTTATATAGTCACCAAAGCCATTAATGGCTTCATCTATTGCGTTGTCGACAATTTCCCATATAAGGTGATGAAGTCCTCTTTTATCTGTGGAACCAATATACATACCAGGTCTTTTTCTAACGGCTTCAAGGCCCTCTAATATTTTTATTGAATCTGCATCATAATTGTTTGTACTCATTTTTTTCACCATAGCTATAATAACATAAAATATTTTAATTAAAAAGTCTTTTGACACTTTTAAGTAGCTTTTTTACTGGAATACAAAAGAAAAACAGCTCATAATTGAGCTATTTTGATGAACTAAAGATATTCTGTTTTAAATAATCATTACCTTCCCCACTAATCTTTTTAGGTTCTTCTTCTAACTTAATATGTTCAGTATTAAGTTTAGGTAATGCTAAAGTTTTTTCTAAGTCTTCACCAGTAATAACAGGTATTACTACAGTATTTTCTATATCTTTCATACTTAATACCTTACATGGTTTTTGACTTTTTTCTAGTGGTAATAATGGTTCATTATCATCATTTAATTCTGCTTCTAAAGATACTTTGAAATCTTCTAGATTTTTAGATATAGAAGGAAATTCAAAAGTTACATCTTCTTTTATTTTATCTTCTTCTTTTATTTCATTAAAGGTTATATCTTTTTCTGTTTCTTGTTTTTCTTTTTTTATTTCTTCTTTTTTGGCATCAATATTACCTATAACAAATACTATTACGAATAATAAAACTAATACTACTATTGCAGCTATTAAAATAGTAGAAAAATATTCACTACCATATATATCATCAATAATATTTAGTATCATATTTAACACCTTGTTTCTTATTTGGTCTTATTCCTGTATATCTGTGTTCTTCTTCTAGTATGAGAAACTTTATTCTTAGGTTCTTTTTTTGTTTCTTTTTTAATAATATTATTAATATCTTTTTCTATTTCTTCTTCAGGAATTACTTTTTTAATTTCTATTGTATCTTCTTTTACTTTTTTCTTTTCTTTATCTTTATTATGTTGTTCTTCTAATTCGTTTAATTGTTTTTGAAGATTCTTAATTATACTTGTTTTAGATAATTCATCTACTAAAGTCTTTTCATTGAAGTCTTTACTTTCCTTTAATTTTTCTTCAATAGCTGTATTATCTACTACTTCTATCTTTTTATTATTTCTAATTGGAGATATTCTAACACTTTTTAATTCATCTAGTTTTAATACTAAAGTATTTTCTATATTATCTAGTAGTGAATCATATCTTAGAGGATCTTCTTTTTTCATAAATCTTATAGATTGTTCTGTAGGAGATATAACATCTTCATTTAGTTTTAAGATATAGATACATGCTTCATTATAATGTAATAGTAAGAAGAAGCATGAATCGTTATCGTTTTTAAAATAGATTGGTTCTCTTAATTCTAATTGAGCATCTACTAGATCATCGATAGATTTAACTTTTATTAAGTTCTTACCTGCTATATTAGGTAGTGTTTCTACTTCTACTATTACTGAACCATAAGTTCTTAGTATTCTTTTCTTTTCTTTTTGATAGATACTGAATTCATCTGGTTTTTCTTTAATATAGATACTTAATAGTATTATAAATACAACGAATAAAGTTAGAAGCACGAAAAAGAACCCATATAACTGAGTTATTAAGGTAACTATTAAAACTATGGCTAAGATTACTAAAGCAACTATAGCACCTATAACGATAAGTTTTTTGTTCTCCATAATAATGTCTCCCTTATTATTCGTTATTATTAATTATACCATCTTTTTCCTATTTTGTAACCCCATTTTACTCATTTAGTATCTCTGAAACAAATACAGATGGATAACCAACATACGGAATTCTTGTTACTATTTTACCAACTATATCATTTCTTGTTCTTTTGTTGGTATCTTGAATATTATTGTTATCTCCTTTAGTTATATAAACTCCATCACCTATTTCTATTATACGGTGAGTGATAATATAGTTTCCTTCTTTAAAAGCGATAATATCCCCTACTTTTAATTCATCTTTTTCTTTTTCTGTAAGTTTTCTGAGTATTATAGCATCACCTTTTTTAATAGCAGGATACATGGAGTTAGATGCTATAGAAGATAAAGAATATTTAAATAAACCTGATACTAATGCAATAGTTATAGCTACTAAAATACTTAATATTACTTCAACAACAAGAAGTGTTCCTTTTTTAAAGTTATTAGCTATTTCTTTTTCTTGTTTTCTATTTAGTTTTAAAGAAAGGATTAATAATACTATATTTAATATAGTAAGTAGTATTACATACATGTATGATGACATATTGGGATATGTAAGTAGATTAGGTATTAATTCTATTACTAGGGAATATACTACATTACTTTTAAAACCATGCTTACAGTTATTATTAAGTAAGATATTCTTTTCAATACTTACTATTGTTATTAAGAGAATATTATTTATAAAGCAATAATTATTTATTACTAGTGTTTCTAATAGGACAAAGAATATTAAAGTAATAAAAGGTTGTTTTCTATTATTAATATTTCTAGTTATAATATTATATCTTAGTAATTCTGCGAAGACGATATTTAAGGTAATATATAATATGTTTTCTAAAGATACTAAAGTATATTTATTTTTTATATAACTTACTCTAATACCTAAGGTATATACTATTATTAAATAGATGAGCAAACAAATTATATATTGTAAGAGTATCTTTATTTTAACACTACTACCTTTATCTTTTCTAAATCCAAACATTAAATAGGAAATAAAAAAGAGAATTATTAAAGTAGAAAGTAATATAGCTCTAATATAGGGTATATTTCTTAGAAAATATAGTAAAAATAGGCATAAAAAAGAAATAATATTAAATATAAATAGATTTTTATTATTCTTTTTATAACTATTCTCCATATCAATACCTTCTACTATATCAATTATAGTATAAAATGTATTTAGAAACAATAAAAAACAAAGCTATGTTAAAGCTTTGTATTCTATTTTATATTCTAAAATAAGATTTAATTTTTTATAGATTTTTTTCTTTGTTTCTGGATATTCTATTCTTATTTTAATAGTAGCTTTAGCTCCAGATAATAACTCATCACCTTTTTTTATTTCGGTACCATCTAAATAAGTTATCTGTCTTTTTAATACATCGTCTGTACTTTCTACTTTTTCTTTAATATCACTAATATAAGCATCTGCTGTACCTTTGTTTTCAATGTCCATTGTTACTTCATAGAATTCTTTTGGTTTTTCTAAAGTAATATCTAGTTGGAAAGTACCATTTTCTTCTTTTAATTCTGTTTCTTTAGATCCTTCTTTTACTTGAATATTAGAATAATCTATATTCCAAATATAAGTAGTATCTAGTTTTTCTTTTTTTATTTTATTAGTTGTCTTATATAAGAATGTTCCACATACTACAAAACAAGCAATAATAAATAATAATTCGATTATTTTTATAATAATTTTTTTCATATTATTCCCTCTTCATTCCAGTATTATAAACTAGATGAAAAGAAAAGACAACTAGCGTTGTCTTAATAAGTATATTTATCTGTTTTCTTTCTTAATAGTGTATAAGCAAGTAACATAGCAAATAAGAACATTAAACCGGTTGCTGCTATGCCATCAGATGTTTTAGGATTAACCTTAACTTCTCTTTGTTTTTCCTCTTCTACTACAGTTTCTTCTCTACCAAAGTATTTAGAAGTAATAGTTACTTTAGTATCTTCTTCTATTAATCCAGTTGTTTCAACTGTTTCTTTACCATCGATATAGATATTATAATGTTCTATTTCTTTGATATTTAATGAATAATTACTAGAAAGTGGTATATCATTTATTACAATAGTAGAGTTATTATCTGCTTCTATTTCGGCAGTTCCTTGAGAATCAAATATTGCATAATCATTAGTATCATCAATTTTAATTAGTTTAGCACCTTTAACTCCCTCAATTGTAATAGTGTAAGTAATTGTTTCTATTTCTTTTAAATCCATTTTATTTGCTATAGTTAGTGTTCCTTCTTCAGCCATAACTAATATAGGAAATAATAACAATAGAATTACCAATAAACTCTTTTTCATAATCTCACCTACTATCCTATTTAAATTATAATATAAATCTCTTGTTTTAGCAATGGTTTATGGTATATTCTTCGATTATATCCTTTATTTTATCTAAATCTTTAATAGTATTTAATTCTTCTTGATAGGAAGAATCGTAATATAATAAAGCTTCTTTTAAAGTAGATAAAGAATGATTCTTATTATATTTATTTATTAAATTTATAATTATTTCTTTCTTATTTAGTATTACTATTTTTAATTTTTTATTAAATGTTTCATTTGTTTTTAAAGCTTGATCTAGTAATGACATATCATTATCTTTTTCTATTATAAGAAGAAAATTAGGTAAACGATAAGGATTAGGCGTAGATGAGGTGAATTTATTTATTAATAAGACGTTATTATTCTCGTTTATTATTTCTTCTTTTGATAGATCAGTATAACCATAATATAAACCATCTTTTAAGATATTAGTATTATTCATTATATTTAGTTCTAGTTTAGTAGAAATAATATTTAGATAGTTTATATAAGAAGAATAACTATTAATATTATTGGTATTTAATAGTAAATAAGTATAATCACTTTTAGAAGTATAAGTAGTAAAACTGGTATTTAAGATATTATTATCTATCTTTTTTAGATTATTCATAGCAATTGTAATCTTACCTATATATTCACTAGTTATTGATCTTTTTATATCACAGATAGCAGTATATACTTCTTTTAATGTATAGTATTTTCTATTAACTAATTCTTGTTCTTTACTATTATATATTTCATTAATGAAGTTATTCTTTTTAGAATATTTATTAATTAGATAATATTTTTCTTCTTTAGTAAGTTTATAATGTTTGAAGAATTCATCTTCTATTTCTTTAAGATTATTTTCATATGATACTATGTCTTTATATGACTTAGGTGTAGGTATATAATTACTTTTTATTACGCCTGGTACAATTGGTACAAAATATAATAAGTAATCTATTATATTATTCCAGTCTTTAGGTGTAATAGTATTTATACTCTTAAAGAACTTTGTAAAGTCCCCTACTTTTTTTCTATTTTTACCTCTAATACTTAATGATAGTGTTTTTAGTATTGGTGGTAAGAAGTATTCTTTATCTAGCCCTTCGAAAGCTTTAAATAGATTAGATATATCATTTGGTTGTAAAACATTAGATATTACTTTTATATAATCTTGTATTTCTTTATATTTAGTAATGTATTCTAGTGTAATAAATTTAATTTTTATTGTATTAGAATCTAAAAAGTTAGTATTTAATGTATCGTCTAAGTACATATTCTTTTCTTTTAAACTTTTATATACTTTTTCTATTTCTTTACTACTTGCTTCTTTATTTACTGGTTTTAATGTTTCTTTACTTGGAGTCTTTGGTTGTTTTTCTTTTTCTATTTTTAAATCAAAAGTGGTTTTTAAGAATTCTTTCTGTTCTTCTGTTACTTTATTCTTTTTATTTAATTCTAAGTATTCGTTATATATTTTAAGATGATCTATATTAAGCAATATATCTTTATCTAAATTAGATAATATATCGTAATAATCTTTTATTAGATTATCTTTATTATTTAAGATATCAGTAATTAATTCTTCATCTAGATATTTATATATTTCTTTATTCTTTGTTTTATATAAGATCTCTTTTATATAATTATCTTTTAGTAATTCATTTCTCATCTTTTTATTTGCTGATATAAAGATATTTAGTATAGCCATTTCAGATGTTTTATTTCTTAAGATAGATAGTATATTACCTTCTGTTAAGTGTTTTAAGAAAGTATTTGGCATTTTTAGAGAATCTATTTTATCTAAATAGATACTTAAGAATATATCATTATTTAGTAATTCTTCTTTATCTGGATAGCTTTCAGCAAATTCATAGATTGTAATATAAGGGTATAATTTAAACATACCGATATTTTCTAATATATTTTTTATAGCGAACTTATCTAAGGTATCAAATCTTAGACCATTTTCTAATAAGATATTATTTATTTTTACATCTTCTTTTAGATAGTTTACTTCTTTTATAGATAGATATGGTGTTATTAGAGAGGGATTATCTAATAGTTCTTTATTGAATCTTATAGATGTTATTACCTTTTCTCTAAATTCATTGTTCATAGTTATATCTAATAATTTACTAGTATCGATATTACTATTATTATATTCCATGATAAAGTTATAGTTATCTATCATTGCTTCTAGAGTTTTCTTATTTTTATTTTTATATAATAAATCAAATAAGGAGGTTAATCTTTTAGAACCAAGATAAGAATAATTAAATTTATTATTATTTATTCTTTTTATTATTTCTGGATAACTATCTTCTAAAGGTAAATAAGATAATCTTTCATCATCTAATAAGGAGATTTCTTTAGTAGTTAGTTTTTTACCAGTACTAAATAAGTATTTTAATATATGTTTTTGTTCATTATTTAAGAAGGAAATAGTTTTATTTAGATTCATCTGCTCATCATAGATATAATCTATACTGGTAATAAGTATTATTATGTAATCATACAATACTTGTTTACTAGCTTTACTTCTAAAATAGGTATATAACTTTTTTAGTGATTCGCTATCTTTTTGAATTAAGGTATTTTGAATCTGAATTATTATTTCTTCGTCTTTATTCTTTATTCCTTTTTTTATTGCTTCAAAATTCATAACGCCAGCTCCTTATTATGTTATTATTATACTATTTTTTTCAAAAAGAAAAAAGGGATAACCCTTTTATTTTAGTTTACTAGCTAAAAGATAAGCATCTTCTAAAGTAAGTGTTGCGGCAACAAAGCCGGTAGAATGGATAAATGATGCGGTTTTAATTCCACTAATGCTAGCTAGTTCTTCATCATGAAGACCCCACCATTCTTTTGGAAAATTTACTTTTAATTCTTTAGAATCTTTATCTATAGTTAATGGTTTTATATTATATCCTCCTCTATTAGAAGGATAGATAACAGCATCTACTTTATTAGATATAGGACTAGCAAAGATAGCATCTATATAAGGTAGATGTTCTTCTAAGTATAATATATTAGAATCTAATACTTTTAGCTTTTCTGTAACTATTTTAAAAGCTTTAGCATCAGCTATTTCTCTTTTTATTAAGTTATTTATTATATCTATAGCTAGGGTGACAGCTTTAATAAAGTTTTCATCATTATCTTCTTTACTATCCCATTCAAAGTTATATAAATCTATTATTTTATCTAGATCAAGAAGATAGTAATCAGCTTCTAGCTTATAAAAGTTGCCATTATCAATACCATCTATTTGACATACTAGTTTTTCATCAATATTACTAAATACTTCTTTATAGTATTCGGTTAGACCTTTTAAATAGTTTTCACCGAAGTCTTTCCATAGTAAACCAAATGATGAGTATTTTATTTTTTCATTACGCATTAAAGCATCTACTTGGTGATGATCGTATTTACCAAAGCCGATATCATAAATTATTTTATCTTTGTATTCTTTATCTATTTTACTAGCTCTATATACTATAGAATTGGGATATAGTAAAGATAAAAAAGCAGTAGCAAAGACATCATCTGGATGGAATTTAGAAGCATGAGTTACTAAATTAGCTTCTTCGATATTTTTAGTTATTCTTAGCATTTTTATCACTCTTTCTAATAGTTAAATATCTAAATAATTTTATCATATCTTGCCAATAAATTATTATTATATTTATTATAACTATTATAAGTATATTAATCCATATTATAGGTTTAGTTAAATATATATAGATATAGAATATATAAAATAGATAGATTATTAGCATTACTAAACATTTAAAACTAAGTATAAAATTTAGAATACTTATTCTTTCACTATATAAGTAGATAATAGTAAATAAGTTGGATAATAAAATACTTGTATACAGATAAGGCATGGCATCTGTTACTTCTATTTGATTAGCGATTAAATACATATAAATAAGTGTACTTCCAATACTAATAGATACTATACTAATAATATTAAAGAAGATATCTTCTTTAGATGTTAGTTGATTATTCTTATATAATGGTTTTCTTTTCATGATATCAGAATCATATGGAAATAATAAAGAAAGATAAGATACTATCATACATAGTATAATAGTAATAGTTAGATAATCTAGGGAGAATGAAGTTTTAAAGTCAAAGATATGTAATAATATGATAGTTAGTAATAGAGATATAAATAAGATATTTTTAATTTTATTAGCTCTTAATAAATTATCTATTTTACCTCTACTATCTTTAATATTATTATAAGTTTCTTTTATATTGGTATCGTCTTCTAATACCAAGGTAGTATCTAATATATAGGGTTTAATAATATTAAAATTAGGTATAGAAATATTATTATATATATCTTTATTAGTTATTTCTTCTTTAGATTTGAAATATTTATATTTATTTTTGCTTACTAAAATAATATTAATAGAAGATTTATAAAAATCTTTTATATATTTAGTAGGATCATTTAAGACTTTTTTAATTACTATTGTTCTTAAATATTTATTGTTATCTTTTATATCTAGTTTTAGTTTTAAAGATATGTAATAGAAAAATAATAATAATAAATAGATTTTATCACAGATATTTATTTCTATGATGAAGATAGTAATAATAGATAATATAATCATTATTAAAGAAGAATTCTTAATACTAGTTTTTTCTTTATTATCTTTTAGATTTAGTAAGTAGTATAAAAGTAGTGGTGTTGTAATAGTAGGTATTACTAGATATAGTGATATATTAGCTTTTATAGAAATGATTATAAGAAGAAAATAAATTTTTAAATATATAGGAATCTTCATTTTTTCACCTTAAAAAAGTGCTAAAAAGCACTTAATTGTTCTTGATTAACTGGAGTATGCTCAAAGAAGGTTTTAGGAATTGCTTCCTCAAATATTTTTTCTTCTAAGAAACCTAAACTACAGTAACTAGTATGAGATATAATATTGTTTTCTTCTTCAATAATTACGTCAGTTGTTCTAATCATTTTTGGCTTTTCATCATTAAGGCGTGTTATATCTAAAAGAATATGATATTCATTATTCTTTTCGGTTATGTAAGCAACAAAACTACGTTTTTCTTCTAATTCGTTATCTACTAATAATAAAGTACCAGTTGTATAGATAAAGTCTTTTTGTTTACTAGCGTGTAACTCAATAATTTCTAATTCTGTTACAAGTGAATCAATAAGCGGGTATGAGGTATCTCTAATTTCTTTGCAGCTCTTTAAAAGATCAACAATTTTTTGCTGTTTTTTCTTAAGTCTAATACCATCAAATGTATAATCTCTTACTAATTCCATCTTGCTCACACCTTTATAATATTTTCACACTCTTAATTAATATAACTCTATAAAATATTTTAGTAAATACTTCTAACAACTTGTTTACTATTATTAGACTATTCAAAATATAAAACATATACTAAATAACTATTAGCTATAGTTATTTGGGTTATTCTTGTAGTATCACTATGAATAGATATTTCCCCTGGTAGAGATTTTATATTTACATTATATTTATAATATTCTTTTTTAGGCATTTTAGTTTCTTCAGGTTTAATATCTTTTATTTCTTTAAATATGTATTCAGGATTTAGATAATTAGTATCTAAATCTTTTAGTTTTTCTTGGTAATTTTCTTCATTATATTCTATTTTTTCATTTTCTGTTTGACAGGTACCTGTATACTCTTCTTTAGTTTTTCTACCGCTACAATTATAAGTTATACCATTATGATTTAGATCATAATGGTATTCATAAGAATCTTTTAAGAGATTTTTTTGTTGATCTTCAATAGTTGGTTTTTTAGTAGTTGTAGTATTAGTAGTTTCTTCTTCTTTAATAAAATATTTATTATCGGCGAAGAAGACAATATATATTAATAAAACTAAAATAATAATAGCGTATACAATTAAAAATTTCTTTCTTTTACTCATTTGACAATGGAATGAAGAAATTTACTTTTATCAACACCATTTAAATAATCTGCTGCGGTCATTTCTTTTTTTCCATATGGTTTTAACCTAGTTATATAAACCATATTATCTCTAGTTGTAATACCGATAGCATCTTTTGTAATATCAGCAATAGTACCAGGAGAGAAATTACTCATTTTATCTCCTATATAAGCTTCTAATACTTTGCATTCCGCATCGTTTAGAATCATATTAGCTGTTGGGAAAGGATATAAACCTCTAATGTGATTATATACTTCTTTAGCTGTTCTATTAAAATCAACATGTTCTTCTTCTCTTTTAATATTCCAAGCATAAGTTGCTTCATCATCGTTTTGTTTGATACGTGGTAAGGAACCAACTAGTATTTTAGGTAAAGTATCCATAAGTAGCTCGGCTCCCATTTTACTTAATATATCATGAAGGTCTCCAACATTATCAGTATCTTTAATAGTATATTCTTGTTGAGAGATGATGTCTCCAGTATCCATTTTCTCATCCATATACATAATAGTAACGCCAGTTTTTTCATAACCATCTATTATGGCATGATGAATTGGGGCTCCACCTCTTAGTTTGGGAAGAAGTGAGGCATGAACATTTAAACATCCTAATTCAGGGGCATCTAATATCTCTTTAGGTATTATTTGGCCATAAGCACAAGTAACTATTATATCGGCTTTAGCATCAACTACTTTTTTAAAGTCTTTTCTTATTCTTTCTGGTTGAAAAACAGGAATATTATTGGCTAAAGCTAATTCTTTTACAGGACTAGCTTTTAATTCTTTTTTTCTTCCTACTTCTTTATCTGGTTGAGTTACGACCATAATTACATTAGTCTTTCTTATTAATGCTTCTAATACTGGTACTGAAAATTCAGGAGTACCCATAAAAATTACTTTTATTTTTTCCATATTCTCTAACCTCTTATTTATTATAACAGATTTATCTTTTATTTTCTTCTATTTTCACTGATTAATTCTAGATCTTCTGTCAATTGTTTTATTCTTTCAATTATTCTTCTTGCTTTTATTTCATCATCGCTATAGTTAGTTATTCTTAAGTGTCTTTCTAATTCTTCGATGTTCAAATTAGAAGTAAAGAAGGTGGTTTTATAGTTATTCATACGATGTTGTAATAAAGTACCTAGAATTTCATCTCTACTCCACTCTGTTACTTTTTCTGCACCTATATCATCTAATAGTAATAGATCAACATTCTCTAAGTAATCCATACGATCAGCATAGGTATCGAAATCACTTTTTATATCTCTTAATAATTCTGGATAATAAGCAATTTCCGTACTTATTCTTTTTTTAGATAGTTCATTAAATAAAGCTGAAATAAGATAGGTTTTTCCACAACCAAAATTACCATGTAAATATAATCCTTTGTAATTACCTCTTTTATCGTATTTATCACAGAATTCTTTTAACCATTTTATTACTTTTACTCTTCTTTTGTCTTTTAAATCTATCTCTTTAAATGAAGCATTAAAAATATCTTTATCTCTTGTATCTTTTTCTTCATCTAACTTTTGTTGTTCTTTAGTATATTTACAAGGTATATAAGAAAAGATTAGTTGTTTATTATTTTTATTTGGGTAATAGATAAAACCTTCTAATCTATTTTTACAGTTTATTAGACCGGGACAGTTCTTACAATTATCTATTTCTTTAGCACTATCTTCTAAAGAGGTAGTATATTTCATAGCTATTTCTGGTTCTACTTTTATAGTTTTTATTAGTTTTCTAAAGGTTGTATTGTTTTCAACTGTATCATTATAGTTTTTTATTAAGTCTTTTTCATTTACTTTATTACTTATCACAAGTATCACCTATAATCTTTCAATAATTCTTCTAATTCTTGGACTTCTTCTTGAGACATTTCTTCTCTTGTTATATCAACATTAAACCAGGCGGGATTGTTTTCTTTTGGTTTAATGTTAGTATTCTTTTCTATTTTCTTTGTTATTTTATTATTTTCTTTTTTAGCTATCTCCATAGCTTCTTCAGCTGTTTTTATATTACTTCTTCGCCACTGAATACCTATTGTTTCCATATATTCTTTGCTTAACTTATTATTATTTTTTCTTAATACATAATCAATTAAAACATTTATAACAGATGGTGATAAATCTAAATCTATCATCAAGCCTTCTATTATTTTTAAATCTCTACTAGATGGTTCAACACCTTTATTTTTGATTTTTAAAAAATCATATGGAGTTGTATTTTCAAACATATATATAATTTTAGCTTTAGTCGATTTATCTCCTTCAGGATTTTTTAAGTATTCTGGTTGAGTTCTATAGACTAAAGTTGGCAATTTACCATTATTGTTGTACTGATAGTATTTTCTTGCTGTACGTCTTAGTTCTTCACGATCTAGTATACCTTTTTCAGTTATAGACATTCTTAATACTTCGATCATTTTTAGAGTATCTAGATTATAAATAAAAGCTAGTTGTTCAATTAGTTCTTTTGTTTTTTTGGTTAGTGATTTTTCATTAATTAAGCCTTTAGGTAAAGAAGAAATAATTAAATCAAAATCGATAACGTTTTCTAATTTTATACCCTGTTCATTTCTTTCTAACACTTCAAAACTTTCTAGGTTACTAGAAGATTTATATATTAGATTTAATGGTTTAGAAATATCTTGATATTCTTTTATATCGAGTTTAGGTATTTGATATTCGTATTTTAAAGTATCATATTCTTTCTTACCGATATTATTATATAAAGTGATATTAAATATTGGTGAAGAGAAGAATTCTCTTGCTGATAAAGGAGAATACAATTCATAGATAAAAGAATTAGTATCTCCTTCTTTATAATAAGTTTTTAAAAGACCTACTCCTTCTAAGGATTCACGTGCAAGTTTTATTGTATCTAAACTACTTTTCATTATTGTCATCAGATGATGATGAGTATAGGAAGATGATATAACATCTAAGAGTTTTAAATCATGAATAAGGGTGAAATATAAAGCGACGGCCATAGGGCCAATAATTGGTTCATATAAGGCGATAAGATTCTTTTTGTCTTCCTCACTAATAATTGTACGACAAAATACATTATAGGTATCTGCTGGTAATAAAGTTATGGAAGTTTTCATTATATCACCTTCATTCATAGTTATTATATCTTAATTAAAGAACAAAAATAAAGTATTATCTATCTTTTTAATACTTTATTTAGTGTTTCCATATCGACATAGTTAAAATCATAATAATCTTCTGCTATTCCTAAGTCGATACCGGCTTTTCTAGATAATTGTAAAAAAACGTCTTTGTTTTCATCTAAAAATTCATAAGAAAGGTCTTGACCTATTAATATTTCAAATATTAGTTTAGATAGCGAACCAAGGGTTGCACGATAGTGACTTTGAGAGACTTCTTCTGTATATATAGCACTTATTCCATCTAAATCTATTATTAATGGTTCTAAATTATAATTTAAAAGTATATTAGCATCTTTTTTTAGTAAAGGTAGTAACTCGTTTTTTTGAGCTAGGGTTACAAGATAAATATTATAATCTAATAATTCTTGAATTTTAACTAAAAGATTTGATAATATTTCTTTTCTTTTAGACATCGGAAAGATGGTAGCGGCATATATTCCAAAAATAGTATTATATTTTTTATATGTACAACCTATTACCTCATTATTCATAGTAATAATATTTTGAGGAAGATTGGTATGTTTTATATGCTTTTGTAATTCTAAAGCTCTATATAGGGCTTTATCTCTTGGTAATTCGTTAGTTGAATGTTGATAGGTCATATTTGTTTCATTATAAAGTTTATAGAGAATATCTCCTTTTATATGATATACTTCTCCATCAACACCAGATCCAAGTTTTCTATGATGCTTTTTTATATAATTTATATCTTCTCTTGTTAGTTCTATTGGATTAGCCATAAAGATTCCTTCTTTACTTGTGTATTATATATAATCTTCTCTATATAACAAGCTTTTTGACATTATTTTACGTGTTAATCTATATAAAATAGTATTGTAGAATTATAATATAAATGATAACATTTTTATAGATAGATTAGAGGAGGATTTAGATGAAAAAGAATTCTTGTATATTTATTATAATTTTATTATTATTTTTTGGTATTTATTGTGTTTTTTATAAACTTACAACTAACAAACTATTAAATTACGAAGAATATAATGGTTATAAGATAATAGATGAAGTAAAAAAAGATAATAATATTATTAAGATTAGTTTAGGTGAAAATGGTATATACTTAAGTAAAGATGGAAGTATGCCAATGCTAGTTAGCAATACTAAAGATGTAATGAGTGCTAAAGTATTAAAGTATGGTAGTAATGGTAAAGATTTACTTATGATAAGAAATGATGGTACTTTATCCTACTTGAGTATTAATAATATAGATGAAAAAGTAGTTATAGCTAATCACGTAGCAAATTTGGATGATGTAGCAATGGTATATAATACAAATAGTGGTATGGAAGAGAAAAAATATTATTCAATACTAGCTAAAGATAAAAATGGTAATGTAACGGATATTACTGAAGCATTAATAGAAATAAATGATAATATTTAAATCATTTATTTTTTTAGCAAGATAATTTATAATAACAAGTGCAACACTTGAATAATTTTAATCAAAAAAGTTCATATATTACTCATGATATAATGTTGGTGTCTAATCAAACATTAAGGAGTAAATATATGAACTATATACATCTTACCATAGAAGAACGT
>JAEEGL016766124.1_pt1 | contig 23321 bp, 17 predicted proteins | sample 9134231 | NCBI WGS metagenome assembly JAEEGL01 (sample SAMN16246548, study PRJNA631951) | gut metagenome | biome: gut microbiome; feature: rumen; material: fiber-attached | host: Bos | place: Iran: Karaj | collected 2018-10
CCGCTGAACCTCATTAAAAGTTATGTTGAGAATCCGCAATTTGATGAATTCAGATCAGTAGATTCATTCTAAAACTTCATAATATGACTTTTTACGCTGCATAAATAGAGCGATAACAATACACATTGTTATCGCTCTTCGCAGTTTATTCACGAAATACATTTCTCTGGGATATCAGTTTTTCATAAAGCGGCTTATAATCCATGCTCTCTTTTGCCCGAAGATGCTCAGTTATTTCACAGATAGTCTCATAAAGCGGTGCAAGTGCAAGATTACCGATAACGCCCTTTAAAGCATGAACCTGTTCAAAAGCAGCATCCAGATCCCCAGCCTCAAGAGTCGGCCCCAGTTCATCAAATCTTTCATCAGAAAGGCCTAGCTCAATCATTTCCATGTAAAAATCTTCCATTCCCATGCATCTTTCCAGGCCTTCATCAACATTTGCGCCCAGTTCTCGCAGTCTCTCTACTGTCATGATCATCCTCCTATAATAAAGAAAGCTAATAAATCATGAAAACGCTGCACTTTCAAATTCTTCCGGTGTAAGGGGCTTGGAGAAATAATACCCCTGGATCAGATCGCAGCCCGCATCCTTTAATAATCTGTATTGCTGCTCAGTCTCGACACCTTCTGCCACTACAGGAACCCCAAGGAATCTTCCGATCTCGATGATGAACTCTACCATCTTCATTTCCCTGTTTCCTGATGCAATGCCCTGAATAAAAGCCATATCAAGCTTAAGCACATCAATAGGTAGTGACGTCAGCATATTCAATGAAGAATATCCTTTTCCAAAATCATCCATTTCAATCTTAAAGCCAAGAAACTGCAGATCTTTTACCACATTCAACACCTGTGAGGTGCTGTCCGTATAGGCTGTCTCTGTTATTTCAAGATGAACATCCGAAGGCTTTAATCCGTTGTCATCAATCATATCCAAAAGAAAATCCGTAAGATCCGGATCAAAAACATCAACCCTGGACACATTAACTGATACAGGAATTACAGAATTATAACGTTTCTTCCATTCCCCCAGCTGCTTAGCTGCCTTACTCCATACATATCTGTCCAGTTCTTTGATCAGACCATTTTCTTCAAAGAGCGGTACGAAATAATCAGGACTTATTCTTCCAAACTTAGGGTTATCCCATCTTACCAACACCTCAGCTCCGCAGATCTTGGGCTCACCCTCCTGAACCTGGTATTTAGGCTGGAAAACAATATGAAACTGATCATTTTTTATAGCCTGGTCGATATTCTCAAGAAGCCTCGCCTCATAAAGCTCCTGCTCATGCATCGCTGAATCATAGATCACATAAGGCTTACTTTGCATGGACTTGTCATGCATGTTGCTTGCAACCACAGCTCTGTCAAAACGCTGATGCAGAGTATCAATTCGATTAATATCCTGATAAATTCCAACTCTTATCCTGATATCAGAAGGCTTCATTATATGCTCAAGGTGCTTTTTAATCTCTTCTATCAGTGCATCATAGTTATTCTGATGTTCTATATAAAGATAAAAGATATCCGCATCCAGTCTGCAAGCAACACCGCCGCAGGACCTTGCTATGTTCCTGAGTCCATCAGCAATCTTGCATAAAACCTCATCGCCAAAGCTTCTGCCATAAAGTTCGTTCACCAGATGAAACTTGGTAAAATTAATCGCAATGGCATCCACTCCCTGATTTGGGTGGAATTTATCATATTCCATTGCATACTGGAAAAAGAACTGCTTGGTCAAAAGACCTGTAAGTGGATCCGTACCTGTATTATTGATGATATTTCTGTCTATGGACAGCTCTATAGACCTTCTTACCCTGGCCTTAACTACAGCAGGATGATCAAAAGGCTTGCTTAAAAAGTCCACAGCTCCGCGCTGAAGACTCTCCACCTCTGCAGCCTTATCAGAAGTAAGCACTATTACAGGGATTTTCTTTAATTTCTCATCTTCCTGCAGTGCATCAATGACCTCATGTCCATGCATTCCGGACATATAAAGGTCCAACATAATCAGCGAAAGAAAATCCTTTTTCTCCCTGATGATCCCAAGGGCTTCCTCTCCGCTTCTGGCTAATATGGTGTCGTACTCATCCTCAATAATCTTGCTGATAATGCGAAGGTTAACCTCCTCGTCATCAACTATAAGAACTGTACGCCTAAAGTCATGTTCTTGCTTGGCCTGTATATCCAAAGTTTCAATCTTCATAAGCTTTATCCCATAATTTTACAAATAGTAAACCTATTTTTACCCTTCCATTATACACTTTTATCGTTCCAATCAATGGTGTATTTCGTAAAAATATACACTTTTTATAGATTATTTCCAGAAATTTCATTATCCCGAAAGTGGATGTATGATACATTTTATATACGAGGCGACAATATGACCAAACACAAGATTCTGATAGTTGATGATGAAAAAATATCCCTCAGAATGACGGATCATATTTTATCCAGTGAGTATGAAACAATCTGCGCTTCCTCAGGAAAAGAAGCAATTACTCTCTATAAATCTGAACATCCGGATCTTGTTTTGTCAGACCTTCGTATGCCTGAAATCGACGGTTTTACTCTGCAGAAATCTCTCCAGGATGAACTTGGCAAGCAGATTCCATTCATGTTCATGACTGCTGATAAAAACGACGAAGCAGAGAGCAAAGGCTTTGCCATCGGTGCGCTTGATTTTATCAGAAAGCCCTTCAGAGCTGATGTTTTACTAAAACGTGTCTCGAATATTTTAAAGACGGTAGAGCAGATTCAGGGGCTGAAAAAAGCCGCTGTAACAGATCCCATGACAGGTCTTTTGAACAAGTCCTCTTCTCAGGAAGAGATTGATGTTCTGGTCAAAAATAATGCCGGCGCCATCATGATGATAGATCTTGACAGCTTCAAGCCGGTAAACGACATCTATGGCCATGACATGGGTGACAAGGTACTAATCAAATTTGCTGAAATAATTAGAACCGCCATTAGGTCAACAGATCTGGCAGGCCGCATGGGTGGTGATGAATTTATTGTCTTTTGCAAGAACATTCTGGATGAGGAAGTTATAGCCGAAAAGGCTCTTTATATTAATGATCAGCTTATTAAAGCCGCAAAAGAACTGATGGGTGCAGACATGAGCATTCCTCTTGGGGCTTCCATAGGCTGCGCCTTTGCACCTGATGAGGGAAAAGATTTTCTTACTTTATTCAAGAAAGCCGACAAGGCTCTTTATGATGTAAAGCAAAATGGCAAGCACGGCTACAAGGTATTTCATGATATGAAAAAGGCTCAGGATAACCTGCCTAATGAGACTTCTGCCCTATCAACTGCAATGCTCCTGATGGCAGAAAGAAGCCCTGGAAAAGGAGCCTTGGTTCTTCCTTCAGAGCAGTTCAAGACAGTGTACCAGTTTCTTAACCGTGTAACCGTCAATTACCATAAAAGAATCCACGTGATGCTCTACTCGATTACTCCGGAAGAGCAGGACGTGGATATTGAAAATGCTATTGAAGTTTTAATGGGAGTTCTAAAAAGCTCCCTTCGTCAAAGTGACGTTATCTCAAGACACGGTAAATCTCAGATTATGGTGCTTCTGTTAAAAGCCCTGCCCTCAGACATTGAAATTGTTACCGAGCGAATTGATATGAACTGGGAAGCCACCGACTTAAGTGACATATGTAAGCTCACCTATGAGGTCGACGTACTCAAATAAACAAACTTCAAAAAGTAACAGAATTCTCATCTTAAAGAATCCTCTGTTCAAATCATCATGGTTTATAGAAGTTCCAGAAGGCCGCTGATTCCGCGCTGTCTGTATATTTCTTTATAGTAGGCCACTTCATCTTTTATGATCAGGTCAATCTGCTTCATGCCAAGAAGTTCAACCGGAGCCTTATCATCAGTCATTACATGTCCGGTGGAAATATATTCTGTAGCGCTGTCGCTGGCTGCAAGCATCATATTCCTGAGAGTCTGATTACTTTCAAGCTCTGCATTTTCCTTTAAATTTTCAAGAAAGCTGCTGTTACCTGATGCAAAGAGCTCTTTATTTGTGTTGCCGGGTACATCCACAATTACCACATTATCAAATACTGAAGAAATGGTGTCTGCAAGATATGTATTAATGCTGGCATCACCGTCTTTTCCGGAAATGTCGGAATCACTATACATATTCATATTTACTACCATTACGCCCTCATCCTTAAGATGATTTTTTACCATGGTAAAAAATTCTACAGAAGACATCTGAAAGGGAATAGTAATATCCTGATAGGCATCCACCATGATCACGTCATACTTCCCATCTATCGCAGCAAGATAGGCCCTTCCATCATAGGTTGTCACCTTTGTGTTTGCAGGAAGTTCAAAATATTTGTGGGCCAGATCAGTTATCTTATCGTCTATCTCGACGCCTTCCACATTTACATTATCAAAATAGCGGGATAGCTGAGTCGCGTAGGTCCCTGAACCCATACCCAGGATCAGAACATCCAGCATCTCTCCATCTTGCTTTTCCTTTACTCCGGCCATGTAGGGAGCTGCCATGGCGTAATCATAGTACATTCCTGTAAGCTCACCATTTTTAACAAGGATAGACTGAACCCCGAAAAGAACGTTTGTTGAAAGGATTACTTTGTCTTTTGTCTCCTTAACCTGCAGGTAGTTATATACTGATTCTCCTTCGTAGGTTAAGTCTTTTTCCCAGAAAGCAAAACTTGAATTATGTCCAAAGGCGCAGCAAATAGCAAAAATAAGAACGCTTGAAATAATCCTGGGAGCTTCCTTTTTTATTCTGTTTTTGGTAGTATCACTACTCTCATCCGTAGGGCTTACAAAATAAATAATGGAAAGGGCTATAAGAATTCCGGCGAAGATCAGGAATGTTACACCGGTTCCCACAGCAGGAATAGTCACAAAGGTTGGCATGAAGGTTCCTATAATACTTCCAACCGTATTAAAGGCGCCAAGTGTACCGATAATCCGGCCATTGTCTTCCAGCGAATCCGTTGTGTATTTCGCAAGACTTGGAGTTACGGTTCCCAGAAGGAAAAGCGGGAATACAAATACGATCATGCAGGCTGCAAAAGCTGCGATCACAAGGAAATTACTGTTAACAGCAAAAATGAGAACTGCAGATATGCCAAGAATAATATATTTGCCAAGAACGGGAATTGCGGCGATCCAAAGAGCAGCGATCAGAATCCTGCCGTAGAGTTTCCCCGGATCAGGATCTTTGTCTGCTTTTCTTCCGCCATAGATATTGCCAAGCGCCATTGCTATCATGATAGTGCCGATAATTATGGTCCAGACAATCTGTGAAGAACTAAAATATGGTGCAAGAAGTCTGCTGGCACCAAGCTCCACCGCCATTACAGACATTCCCGCAAAAAACTCCGTCATATATAAGAACAGTTTATTACTAAGTATTTTCTTTTTCCCCATAACTCCTCCATCAACTACCAGTAGTAGTCCAGTATTTTAAAACTTCCTAAGCTCCGTATAGGCCATAGGCACTGCAATAAATAGTGATAACACATCCGCGCAGGCCTGAGCCATTTCGACTCCTGTTATTCCCAGTATCATAGGTAAGATAAGTATCATTGGAATAAAACAGATTCCGTTTCTGGCTGATGCCGTTATTGAAGCCTTAACTCCCTTACCAATGGACTGAAGCATCATGTTACTGATAACGATTGCCCCTGATAACGGAAGTGTAAAGCACTGGAATCTCAGAGCTGCAATTCCAACTTCTACTGCTGCCGGATCTTTAGAGAATAAAGAAATAATCTGTGGTGCCAAAATATAGGCAACAACTCCTATTCCTACAAGAACAATAGTTGAATACTTAACACAGAATTTAAAGCCTTCTTTTACTCTGGATGTAAGTCCCGCTCCATAGTTATAGGAACATACCGGCTGATAGCCCTGTCCAAAGCCTATAAGTGCAGAAGCCATCATAATCATGATCCTGCCTGCAACGCTCATTCCGGCAATCGCAGCATCAGAGCCAATGCTTCCCGCAGTATGATTCAGGATAAGTGTTGCTATAGCAGCAAGTCCCTGTCGGAATAAGGATGGTGCACCGCCATTTATGATTTCTTTTATATAATGACCATTTATGTGAACATTAGCCGGTGAAAGCTTGATATTCTCTCCCTTACTGGTTCCAATAAGAAGGACAATAAAGCTGGTCATCTGTCCCATGACAGTTGCTATAGCAGCTCCGCGAACACCAAGGTGAAAGCCCAGGATAAGAAGAGGATCCAGGATCATATTCATAACAGCGCCGCACATAAGACCAATCATGGCATAATAGGCGCTTCCCTGGAAACGGAGCTGATTGTTTATAACAAACTGCGCCATCATAAAGGGCGCTCCCAACAGGATAATCCTCATGTACTGCCTGGTAAATTCCAAGGTTTGGGCCGATGCTCCGGATCCCAGAAACTCTGCAATTGGTGTGACAAAAATATTGCCGACTACTGCAAAAAGCACTCCAAGTATTAGCGCCAGTGCAAAGCCGGTTGAAGCCATCTCACTAGCTTCCTTATGATTATCTGCCCCAAGCATTCTGGACAGATAGTTGCCTGAACCATGTCCGCAGAAAAAGCCGGTGGCCTGAATCAGTGCCATAACCGTAAACACCAGACCAACTGCTGCTGTTGCAGAAGTATTGATCGTAGGATCATGTGATACTCTCGCCACAAAAAATGTATCCGCCGTATTATAAATTGCTGTGACCATCATGCTGATAATGGTCGGAACTGCCAGTGTCAAAATGAGCTTTGGCACCGGAGTTTTCGTCATATACTCTCTTCGGTTATTAACCGCCATTAGTTTTACTTCCTCATTTCTATACAATAATCTTCGCGAAGCTTCCTCCGCTCTTTTCCTTGGTGACCACGATCTGTCTGTCTATCTTCTCTTTGAGTTCTGTGACATGAGAGATGATTCCCACCAGTCTGTTGCCCTCCGTAAGTCCGGCAAGAGCATTGTAGGCCAGCTCCAGAGCATCGCTATCCAGGGTTCCAAAACCTTCATCCACAAACATAGTATCTATCTGAATTCCGCCAGCTGATGACTGTATCTCATCTGAAAGACCCAAAGCAAGAGAAAGTGCTGCCATAAAGGATTCGCCACCTGATAAGGTTTTGACGCTTCGTTTCGTTCCATTGTAATGGTCGATGACTCCAAGGTCAAGACCGCTCTGCCCCTTGTTATTAGCCGCTTCCTCCATACGTTTAAGCTCATACTGCGCATCGGACATCTTCATAAACCTAAGGTTCGCCCTGGCTATGATCCTGTCAAAGTAAGTGGTCTGTATGTAGGTCTCAAGCATGATCTTTTCCTTGCCGGAGAGCTTACCGCTGGCAGTTTCAGAAAGTGCGCTCACCCACTGAAGCTTCTTTTCTGCTTCCGCTAAAAGTGACTGCTTATTTTCTATGCCTCTTTTTACTGCCTCATTAGCTTCGATCCTGGAATTAGCAGCAGTAAAAAGACCATTCTCATAGCTTCTCTTTTCTTCAAGAGCACGTTTTTTATCAAGCTCCTCTTCAAGACTTACCACTTCGCTTCCGGAAATATTATCTTCAAGGGCCTTTATCTGTCCCTGCAAAAGGCTTATTTTCTGCAGATATTCATTAAGATCTCTGACTGCCCCATCAAAGGCATCCTGAATTTTCTTTGCTTCTGATTTCAGAGCGGCAGCCTTTTTCTCAGCTTCCGCCATATTTTCGAACCTAAGGCTCTTTTTGGTGGTGTCTATCTGCTGCTTTATGGTCTCAATAGCTGAGACATCTGCTGCCAGCTTTTCCTTTAAATGGTTAAGGTTATTCTTAAGCTCCAAAAGCTTTTCCTCAAGCTTCGGAATCTTTATTTCAAGCTGCTTTTTCCTATCAAGCTTTTCATCTTCCTGCGCGATTTTTACGATTATATCCTTCTGCTGCGCCCTTGTTTCAGTAAGCGCCTTGCCGATTTCTTCAGGTCCGGCCTCCTTATTTCCGAATATTCTGTCGCACTCCTCGCCTATCTGCTTTCTTTTTATGTCAAAAGAGCTCCCTAGCTCGCCGCACCTTCTGCTGGCCTTTTCCACAGCTGTTCTTGCACTGTCCGCAAGGCTTCTGGCTGCCTTAAGTTCTTCATCCGTAGGCACCTCCCCGGAAAGCACTGCCAGATGCGGATGCATAGTAGAGCCGCATACAGGGCAGGCCTCGCCCTCTTTAAGGGAATCCGCCAGCACTCCTGCCTGGCCATCCCTGTAGGCCTTAAAAATATGCTCGTACCTGGAGCTCTTTTCCTGATAATCTCTGTCAGCCTTTGAATAAGCCTCTTTTTCCTTCAAAAGAGCTTTTTCGTCCCTGGCAAGATCGGAAAACTTTTGATCCAGCACCGATAGACTTTGAATTCTATCCTCCAAAGTTTTCTTATCAGCTAAAAGCCTTTCCTTGTCTGCTCCTGCATTCTGGTACTGCAACAGTTCATTTTTTTGCTGAAGATTTTCATTACTCTTTTCTTCTATATCAAGAGTAAGTTTCTTTATATCCTTATCACTGCCTGCAACTTCTTTTTGAAGCTCTTTTTCTCTCCGGAGCAGATTTTCAAGCTCACCATATCTTATAAGCTCAGCTTCTATCTGACTTCCTTCCTTTAAATATTCCTCTTTTTCGGGGAGCTTTTTTTCCGCTTCACGTTTTACTTCTTCGAGTTCCTGCTGCCTTGGAAGCTCTTTTTGAAGCTTCTCCTTAAGAGATGCAAGCTCTCTTACGGCATTTTCCCTCTGCTGCGCCTTTCCGATATTCTGGTTTACCAGGGCAAGGTCTATATCAAGCTTCTCTATTTCAGCCTCACCCTTGTCTTTTACAGCCAGGTCCTCATTCAAAAGCTTTTCGATAAGGTCCATTACGTCGTCCACCAGCATCTCGCCCTTTTGAGCCTTTTCAACTTCTATGGACAAAACGTTACTGTCAGTGCACTGTATCCCGGTAATATACTGCTTAACACTCTTTCTTGCGTCCTCGCAGATTCCATAACACTTCTTGCGTTCCTCCTCTAACCTGTACTGCAGAGTCTGGTAGTATTCAGTCTTAAAAAGCTTTCTGAATATTTCCTGTCGTTCCTTGGTGTCAGCAAGAAGGAGCTTAAGAAAATCTCCCTGAGCCAGCATGGCAATCTGAGAAAACTGTCCCTTGTCAATTCCGAGAAGTTCAATTACCTGGGCATTTACATCTCTCACCTTAGTGATCACTGTGCCATCAGGTTTGTGAAGCTCAGCGTTTGAGAGTTCTTTTTTCTCTCCATCTCCCCTCTTGGCAGGACGCATATATTCCGGATTACGCCTTATGTAGTACTCCTTACCACCGTGGATAAAAGTCATCTCCACATATGTGGGAGTCTCCGGCAGCGCATACTTGGAGCGCAGCATTCCTGCATCTCTGCTGTCTCCGCTGGCTTCTCCGAAAAGCGCAAAGCAGATTGCATCGAAGATTGTGGTCTTACCTGCTCCGGTGTCTCCGGTAATGAGGTACAGACCCTTTTCTCCAAGTTCTTCCATATTTAAACTAATCTCCCCGGCATATGGGCCAAAGGCAGATAATGTAATTTGTATCGGTCTCATAACTTCCCCTAATCAAAAAAGTTTTATCTGTTCCAAATGTTCTCGATAAGCTCCTGCACCAGATCTCTTTGTTCCTCGCTCATCTTCTGATTGTTCTGAATCTCATAGAATTCTTCAAAGAGCTCGATGGGGCTTTTTTGCTCAATATCAGTACTTCCTTCTATAATATTGTTCTGCCTTGTCCTTTTGTTGTCGTAAGTCAGCTTCATAAGGTTCGGATATACTATGCGCATCTTGCTAATAGCATCCGGAATATCTTCTTCGTCAGTCAAAATAGCATGAATGTAATCCTCAGTATTCTGATCTTCGTAGTTTCTTCTATCCACCAGCTCCTCGTACGTCCCCTTGATCTGCCTCAGGTCCCTAAGGGGCTTAAGTGGCACCTTCTCAATTTCCACATTTCCCTTTTCCTTTATTTCAATCACAGTCAGGGATTTGTGATGGTCTTTTTCTGAAAAAGAGTATTTGAGCGGTGTTCCGCTATATCTGATGGTCTCTCTTTTCACATATTGCGGTCCGTGAATATGTCCAAGGGCCACGTAGTCAAAGTCATCAAAAACAGACGCATCCACATTATCAATGCCGCCGATGGTTATTTCCTCTGACTCGCACCTCTCTGCTCCCGTCACAAACTGATGGGCAATCAATATGTTTCGCTTGGTGGTATCGATAGCAGATGCCTCTTCATCCTGGTTTTCTGCGCTCACATTTTCTTTTGCCAGAGGGACACCGTTAACATATTTAATCGCAGTCCGCACTGCATCTGTATAATTTTCAATTTCTTCATCCGGGAAAAAAGCTCTGACTTGCGCAGGCTTTATAAAGGGAAGCATATAGATATTCACATCACCGCACTCAGATGAATATTCATCTGAAAAAGAAAACCGGCTTAGCTTCCCGCCATAAACCGGGGAAAAATGTACACCTGCCCCATCAACAATCCTCGAATGCTCTGCAAAACGAACAGCAGAATCGTGATTGCCGCTTATGGCATAGATCTGCAAGCGGCGCTGTACCAAAAGATTTATGAAGTCATCCCAAAGCCTTACCGCATCTTCGCTGGGAACAGACTTGTCATTCACATCTCCTGCAATTATTACGCCATCCGGCTTAATCTCATCTATTAAATTCACTATTTCCAAAAGGATATACTTTTGATCCTCGATCATGGAAAACTCGTTTACTCTTTTCCCAAGATGCAGGTCAGATAAATGAACTAATTTCATACCCCAAGATTTCCTCCAAAAACATCAAAAATGCACTTATTATTTTACACTCTCCCATCAGTATTTGACAGTGTTTTCCCTGCATTATAGAATTATTCATAGAATGTTTAAAAAAGAGGAAAATATGAAAAAAGGATTAGGGTTATTCTTACGAACTATTGCGTTTTTGCTTATCTTTGTTATCTGCCTGTCTGCAGTTAGCCTTATCGTCGAGCGAAAATCCAGCTATATTAAAAATGAAATGTTTTTTGAGGAAGCATCTAAGGACCATCTGGATGTTCTTTTATTTGGTTCCTCCCACGTTATAAACGGAATTAATCCCCTGCAGCTTTTTGAGGAACAGGGCTTTACTTCCTACAATCTCGGAGGTTTCGGAAGCGTGCTCATGTCCAGCTACTGGCAGATGGAACTTGCGCTTGAATACTGCACTCCAAAGCTTGTAGTTATTGACACCTACATGCTTGAAAATGACATCCGATTCGTTGATGATCCAAACGCCAATGTAAACAGCGACGAACTTCACCTTAACATCGACAGATTCCCGCTTTCCAAGACCAAGTATGCTGCAGTGTCCGACATGTTCAGTGCAAGGGATAAGCAGTATCCATTCCTGTATGATTTCATCGTTTATCATGACAGATGGAAGGAACTAAACCGAGACGACTTCAGACGAATGACCGGGACTGCCAATATCAATAAGCTTATGGGTGCAGAGCTTGAATATGGTGTTCACTCAGCAGCTTATACTTACAATGATTATGGAACCGGCGCTCTTGCAAGCGAAACCGTTAGTACCTCATATCTTAGAAGGCTGATTGAGAAATGCCAGTCTAAGGGCATCGAGGTTGCGGTAGTTACTCTTCCTTTTTTAGCTATGGAAGAAAATCAGGCGGCTGCCCACAGTGCTTCACAGATTGCCTCTGAGTACGGCGTACCTGAGATCAACATGTTAGAAGTAGGGGGGCTTGTGGACTACAACACAGACTTCATGGATCCGGGACACATGAATGTACTTGGAAGTGCCAAAGTTACCTCATACCTTGGAAACTGGATATCCTCTAACTTCGACCTTCCGGACCACAGAGAAGATTCTTCCTATGACGAATGGCATCAGCTGATTAGCGAATATAATGATGATCGTCAGGATAAGGTAATGGGTAACGAAGATCTCTATTCACAAGGTCTTTTCCTTAATATAGAACAGGCTAACACAAGCTTTGTTATCAGTATTATGGGAAATTCCAAGAGTTACTATGATGAAGCATTTATAAGACAGCTCCGCTCCCTTGGTGCCGGGCCAGAGCTCGATAAGGCTCTTGCAGATAAAAGTCCTTATCTACTGATTTCTGACCATGGACAGATTACCGAGATATCAGGCTTTGAGGGCGGGCGCGAAATTGATACTTCAAATGGTTCTCTCTACTATGAGCCTGTGGTTGATATATACAGAGTCCTGCGACTTGGTGATGATCAGGATACTAATTACATTTATTCTGAAGACTACCCTTACGCAGACATACAGCTTCTTTTCTTAGAAGATGGTCAGATCACAAACCACCAGTACTACATATGCGATAATTTCTCATATAATTTCGCACAGCAGTAATCACATTCTCACGAAAACCGCAGCTAGTGCGGATTTCTGTAATTATATAAGGACTCATACACTTACGGAGGTTTTATAATGCAATTCGTTTCAATAGAATTTTTCGCATTTCTTTTTATTTCAATACTGGGGTACTTTGTGATTCCCAAAAAGGTCAAGTACATATGGCTCCTGATCTGCAGCTGGTGCTTTTACTTCTACGCCAGCAAAGCGTTGCTTCTTTTGCTGATAGGTGTCACCCTACTTGCTTACGCTTCGGGGCGCCTTCTTGATAAGGATAATACTTCAGCGAAAGTAAGCAAAAAAGCTGTATTGATAATCAGTATCGTCCTGATGGTAGGACTTCTCCTTTACTTTAAGTACACAGGATTTTTACTTCACACTGTTTCAAGATTCCAGGTTCTGCTTGGTCTTCCTGATTCAATGCCTGTTGTGAACATCATCCTTCCTCTTGGTATTTCTTTTTATCTGTTCCAGGCAATCGGATATATCATTGATTGCTACAAAGGTACTATCAAAGCGGAAAAGAACTATCTATATGTTGCACTGTTCATCTCTTTCTTCCCACAGATCATGGCAGGTCCTATAGAAAGAGCCGGCAACATGATTCCTCAGTATAAAGAGCCAAAGAGCTTTTCCTACGACGGCATGCGTGATGGACTGCTACTCATGCTCTGGGGTTATTTCCAGAAGATCATAATCGCCGACAGGCTCAGCATTGTTGTTGGAAATGTTTATGACAACATAGACAGCTACGCAGGAACTACAATCCTTGTTGCTACCATATGCTATACTCTTCAGATTTATTGCGACTTTGCCGGATACTCAAACATTGCAATCGGAAGCGCTAAGATAATGGGAATAAATCTCATGCAAAACTTTAAGCACCCTTATCTTTCAGGCTCAATTGCACAGTTCTGGCGCAACTGGCACATTTCACTTTCCTCATGGTTTAGAGATTATCTCTATATTCCTCTTGGAGGAAACAGAAAAGGCAATGCACGTAAGCTCATCAATATCATGATTGTATTTGCAGTCAGCGGTTTATGGCACGGCGCTGCCTGGACCTTTGTTATCTGGGGACTTTTGCATGGTCTTTATCAGGTGATCGGATCACTACTTATGCCTGTACGCAACAAACTCGTCTCTACTTTTAATATTGATAGAAACAGCTTTTCACACAAGCTTTTCAAAATACTATTCACTTTTATGCTGGTAAATATTGGTTGGGTTTTCTTTAGAGCTGATACCTTTGTACTGGCAGTAGACATACTTAAGAAGATGTGGGGATTTGCTCCATGGGTGCTTGTTGATGGCACATTGTTTAAGCTAGGACTGTCCGCCGCAGATATTTATCTTTTGATAGCTGCACTGATCATTCTTTTGATCGTTGATATATGCAACCTTAAAGGGATTATCCTTCGTGATCAGATTTACAAGCAGAGCTTATGGCTTCGCTGGATAATCTACATTACAGCCGCTATTGTGGTCATAACCTGCGGAATCTGGGGGCCGGGATACGATGCAGCTTCATTTATTTATTCTAGCTTTTAATATGACATGAGCTTATACCAGCATTTCCAGACATCAGTCCGGGAATGCTGGTTTTTTCATAATATAATCCGCGCTGTGTTTATCAAGATATTTTTTAGCACTGGCTTCATCTCTTACATAGACGCCCTTAAACTTATCATCCATTATTTCTTTAAGACCTACCAGTTCTTCCTTGGAGTCATTTATAACCAGCACAACCGGCTTATTTAAAGCAGTATCTGCTTGGACATCCTTCTCTTTTGAAAGTTCCGCTTTGCTTAGGATAAGGTCTTTTTTAAGGTATTTAAGAAGTAGTGCTTCAAGCGCCTCATACATAACAGGCTTACTCAGGTAATCCGTGAAGCCTTCTTTAATATAATTCTCTCTAGCGCCAACTATGGCATCAGCGGTAAGAGCAATGACAGGAGTTTCATCTGCCAAATGCTCTTTTCTTATTTCAACAAGGGTCTGAGCTCCGGACATTCCGGGCATCATCTGATCCAAAAAGATTACATCAAAGTTCTTTTCACGAAGAATATCAATACATTCCTTGCCGGACTGGGCTGTGGTTATCTTTATCTTAGTATCTTCAAGAAGCCCCTCTATAACTTCCAGATTCATGTCATTGTCATCCACAATAATAATTTTTGCGGAAGGCGCAATAAGCGAAGGTTTGTACTCCTCCTTTTGCTGCTGGAGCTTTAAGAGGTTCTGGGCAAAATCTCCTACCGGTGTTGCATCCACAACAGTCTGCTTCACGGAAGCAGTAAATGTGGTCCCTTCACAGTATCTGCTGCTGACTGAAATTGAGCCCTCCATCATATTTACAAGTCTATATGTTATATTCAGTCCCAGTCCTGTCCCCTCTATGTTACGGTTCTTTTCCTCCTCAAGGCGTTGGAAGGAACCAAAGAGTTTGCCAAGATCCTCGTTCTTAATACCAATTCCGGTATCAGCCACACAGATTACTAACATAGATGCCACTTCATCAAATGAGACTTCTATAGCCACCTTGCCTTCATGCGTGTACTTAATAGCGTTATTAATGAGGTTAAGCATGATCTGCCTGATTCTGATCTCATCTCCAAGAAGCACTGACGGAACGCTTTCTGATACCTTCAGGTCATAGACGAGTCCTTTGTCCGTGGCCTTCTTCATGGTCATGTTGACCACGTCATTCATCACAGACGCAAAGCTGTATTCCACAGGCACCAGCTCCATCTTGCCTGATTCTATTTTGGAGAAATCCAGGATATCATTGATTATGGACAAAAGAGTCTTTCCGGCACTCTGAATATCCAGGGCGTATTTTCTTATTGGATCCCCGGGTGAATTTCGAAGTATCATTTCATCCATTCCAAGAATGGCATTCATAGGAGTTCGTATTTCATGGGACATATTGGCAAGAAAATCACTCTTGGCTTTATTAGATGCATTAGCTGCGTCCTTCTCCACTTCAAGCACTTTCCTGTCGTATTCTGCCTTTTGTTCCTCCAGCCTCATCTCCTCCATCTGTTTTGTATACTTCTGCTCATTTCTATAGCCTGCATAGTAGATTGCTGCTATCATAGCAAAAATCAGAACGCAGATAATGATGATAACTATTCGCTGGGTAAAGACCTCAGAATAAAGCTCACGATCACTGACCACCATGGCCACAATCCAATCATTAGCTATGCTGTTCACGTAAATAGTACATTTTTCTTTTCCCAGGGAATAGGAAAAGCTACCTGAACCAGCTTCCTTCATAGCAGTAAGAAGTTCCTCACCACCTTCCGTATCGTTAAGATAGTTTCCCTTTCTGTCCTCCTCATCATGGGCAATGATAAGACCATTCTCATCGCAGACAAAGCCGTAGCCCTTGCCTGATATCTTTAGTTCGCTCATCATAGCCTGTATACCTGCCAGCTGAACATCCAAGGCAATGACACTCTGTTTATCAGGAAGCATTCTACAGGATGAGATAATAAGATTTCCTGTCTGAGCATCGATATAAGGCGGCGAAAAAACGACTTTTCCCCCAGCCTCTTTTGCTATAATAAACCATTCACGGCTCTTTGGATCGTATCCTTCCGGTGGTACCCAGTTAAGGCCATCGATGTACTTTCCCATGATGTAACCATATAGTCCGGTATAATTTTCATTAAACTGCTCAGCCACATTTGTTGTTTCATCAACAAGAAATTCATGGATCCTGGCAGTAGTGGTTCCGCTTACAAGCATATGATTGACTGAATCACCTGCTACATGGAGCACGTTTTCAGCAGTGTTTAAGTGATTGTTGACCATAGCAGAAACCGTCAGCACTCTGTCTTCCATTACAGCATAAGAATTAGATACTGCAACCCTGTACATAAGCGCAGAAACATATACCACCATGCATGTCATAAATATAAACAACAGTATAAGTGGAATCAGCATTCTATTCTTTTTGTGATTTCTTTCTATGACTCTTTTTGCCTTATCTTCCATAGTCAGCTCCTACTTAATAGCAAAGTACTCCTGTGGCACCTCTATTTCCGTAGTTCCCATATATCGTCCCGGATTGCCAAAAATATATGTGTCCTGATAAATAAGGAATACATTATCAAACTTCTCCCCCGTTTCAGCGTCAGAGTATCTTGATCCGTTCCAGTCAACTCCCGGAGAAAAAACACCATATGCTTTCGATAGATCATTTATACTGCCAAGCTTGCTATCTTCCAGGATCACATTTTTGGCATACTCTGCAAGACCAGCAGAAACAGCATATCCATAGGAATAGGTCCATGTACCAAAACGTCCGCTTCCTCCGGCAGCAACCACTGCCTCTTCAACCGTCTTTGTAATCTGCTCAAAATCTCCGCTTGCACCTGTAAGATCAAGGTCCAATGCTCCCGGATATCCCATTAAAGGAGAAGGAAGATCTGCCTCAATGAAGTAGCCTCCATTTTCCAAAAGACTCTTTATAAGTGGCTCTGTATGAGCATCATTCGTACAAAAATACGCCGAGTTTTGGCCATACTTGGAAACCCATTTTGGAGCATTCTCTAATATGTATGACTGTGCCCCTGGAACTCCCACATCCGTTGTTGGATCCGGAGCTTCTTCCATGGCAAACTTCATACCAAATTCCTCACAGGCCGCCTTCATGATGGCAACCTGCCTTGAAACTGATTCATAAGACAGATGTCTGGGAAAAGACACATGTACAAAAGTATCGCATCCAAGCTCATGAGCAGTACGAACCATAAGATAGCCCCTACTGATAAAGTCATAATTAACCACAAGATCCGCCACTTCACCTATGTCAGAGAAATCCTCATAAGCTTCTCCGGCTATGCACAGAATATCAGGGCGTTTCTCTTTGATCTGCCGAAAAGCCTCTGTGGTTCCATCCACTGCCTGATTGACTATTATTGCCTTCATATCCGGATCATCCGAAAGCCCCACTATAATCTGCACCGTTGTATCCAGTTCTTCAGTAAAATTATCAGGATAAATAGCAAGGGTCACCATACCCTCACCATATTTATTCTGAAATGCCTCGGCACCTCTCCTGTCGTCTTCAGACTGTGAATATGAACCTGTCACTATTCCAATGTGAAACTCAGCCTTATTCTCAGTTTCTATTGCCGTGTCATTGGTCTCACCTGCATCGGCAGAAGTAGATTCATTAGCAGCGTTGTCATCGGTCTTAGTCACAGAATCAGTACTACCCGAAGTGCCACAGGAAATGACCGATAACGCCAACAATGATGTTAGTGCAACACTCATAAGTTTCTTCATTGCTGTACCTCCATTTCAGGTGATATGCATTATACCCACAGGTTCATGTTTTTCCAGATACTTATCTCTGGCTTTTTCTCCCACCACACATACGCATTTGTATATCCCATCCAGCCTCTCTTTTTCAGCCTTCAGCTTGTCCGAATCATTTCCCCATATCAGCATCGTCGGAAGTTCATCAGCAGCAGTATGTACAAGCTGTTTTTCCTTTGGAATATACTGCTTCAATACTTTTTCAAGAGCATCATATTTAACAGGCTTGGAGACATAATCAGTGAATCCTTTCTGAATATAGTTCTCCCGCGCCCCAATGATAGCATCAGCTGTAAGTGCCACCACAGGAGTTCCGTCAAGGATTTTTAGCCTCATCATTTCAGAAAGTGTTTCTTCTCCGCTCATTCCCGGCATCATCTGATCCAGCAAAATGCAGTCAAACCTTTTTTCCCTTACAGCCTCAATACACTTTTGTCCTGAGTTAACCAATGTAACTTTTATCTTGGTATCTGACAATAGTCCCTCCATAACCTCCAGGTTCATGACATTGTCATCCACTACAAGAACTGTTGCTGAAGGTGCATAAAGCTCCACTTCATCCGTTTCAATATTGTCCAGATAGTTCTTTACCGCTTGGGAAAAATCTCCTATTGGCTGGGCATTTACAACCTTTTGAGGAATAGTTATCTCAAAAGTGCTTCCGGTGCCATATTCACTGTCAAGTCGGATGTTTCCATCCATCATTTCCAGCAATCTGTAGGTTATGTGAAGTCCCAAACCAGTACCTTCAATACTTCTGTTTTTCTTTTCCTCAAGCCTCTGAAAGCTCTTGAATAGCTTCTCCTTGTCTTCCTCCCGGATTCCCATTCCCGTATCGGATACTTTGACAAAAAGTTCCACGAAATGTCCCGCATTCTCACGTTTTGCCTCTACAGACACATCAACATGCCCTTCCTGAGTGTACTTTATGGCATTGTTGATTATATTCAGCATCACCTGCCGGATCCTTATCTCATCGCCATAGAGCATTGAAGGAATTTCCCCTGACACATTGTAGTTAAATTCAAGTCCCTTCTTCTGTGCCCTTGGCCTTGTCATTATCAGCACATCATTCAGAACTGAAGCCACGTCATATTCCACCGGAATGATCTCGAAGTTTCCGGACTCGATTTTAGATAGATCCAGAATGTCATTTATTATGGATAAGAGAGTATTCCCTGCACTCTTAATCTCCAACGCATATTTCTTTATGTTACTCTGGGCTGCTTCTCTAATGATCATCTCATCCATTCCAAGGATTCCGTTAAGTGGCGTCCTGATCTCATGAGACATATTGGCAAGAAAATCGTCCTTTGCCTTATTGATGTGAAGCAGTTCGTTAGATTCGAGTCTTATTCCGATTATCTGTTTGATAGTGTGAATGATGGAGCAGAGCATGAAACCAAAGAGGCCCAGAGACATAAACAGGCCTGAAAATACTCCGTCATGAGCGAATTGATATGCGAGAATCTGGACTACAGCAGCGATGGCCAGAACGCCGAAGCCTGCTGCCACAAATATATAGGATTCTATCAGGTGTTTTTTCAAATCCAAAATAACCGTGACAAAGATCACACTTATTCCGATAAGCGCGCATATGGCAGAGAAAATAAAGCTGTCTACCAGCGGTACCTTACCTGAAATAAACAGTGTAATGCAAAAGACAAAATTAGCTATCTCAAGAATACTTACTGCTGTGATAGCTTTGTGGTATCTGCCATTTTGAAGTGAATTAATAAAGACCAGATATGGAAGTGGCATGATCATTACCATGAGAAATGGTACATCTGACATCACTGAGATATTACTGGTATAAAGCTGCCGAAAGACAGAATTAGACAGCACCCAGCAGGCCCCAAGAATGACGCCGATTGAAAGGTGCTCAAGTTCAAGATATTTTCCATAATGAAACTTGTATGCCAAAGCTGCAACAAGACAAATAAGACCGATGATAATAAGGATAAGCCCCACAAAAAGCTCAAGGCCATAAAGTTTAAACAGATGCCCCAACACGCCTATTCTGGTGCCTATATAAACCTCATAAACTACTCCATAGTTATACTCGTAGCTGACTAATAGTTCTTTTCCAGCATCTTCCGGCTTAAGAGAAACAAATACGTACTTTTCAGCTGATCTGTCACCCAAATAGCCATAGTACTCTGAAGCAACCTCTTCCCGCAGTTGTCCATCGATGTAAATCTTCATATCCATGCCTCTAAAGCACAATGCATCATAATCCACATCTAACTTTTCAGGAAGTGTAGTTTGCAGCAAAACATCCCCATCAGCTTTTCCCGGAACTTCAAAAGGCACCTTACTTCCATCTTCCCTGACAAGCATCCACTTATCAGCCGGTAGTTCATCGCATACTATCCCGGATATCAAGGCATTTCGCGGCATTACTAATTCGCCGATGAGAATATAACCAAACACAATTATCAGAATTACTGTAAGGATTGTTCTAATCTTATTCAAATTACTTACCCATTCATTTACTCTATGGCAGGGATGATCTCCCTTACAAGGTCCGCAGCTTCATCGTACATAAAGTCTGAAATATAGTTCTTAGCCTGCTTTAGCTTATCCTTCTGGGTTGGTCTGAAAGGATATCCCGAAAGCTTTTGGGAAAGCTCAAGAGCCTCATCTGCTTCAAAATCATCAAGGGCAGCAAGGAGCTTATCCGCTGTTTCTTTTGCTTCCTGTGCAGAAATCTCATCAGCAGCCTTTACCTCCCCCATCTGAGAAATTGGTTTTAACTTTTCGATAAGAGCAGCATAATCTTCCAGTACCTTCCCGGTACTACTTTGAACAGTTGGTATATCTTTTTCTCTACCTGCATTTTCCAGAGCTTCAAAGGCTTTTCCAAGCTCCATGGCTCCTATCATTTTGGAATTGCTCTTTAAGGCGTGTACCGTTATGGTGTAGTTCTCATAGTCTTCAGATTCAAGAAATTCCTGCACCTTCTCCCGGTTCTTTTCATAGTTGTTATAAAAACGCGAAAGTGCAGAAAAATACTTTTCTGCACTCCCCGTAAACTCGCACCCCTGCTTAACATTAAGTCCTATGTCCTCAACCCACTTTGTATTTAATTCCATAAGCATTACCCCAATAAGTCTATGATCTTAGCCACCAGTTTCGATTTCTTTGCTGGCTTGACTATGTATCCCTGCGGCCTAAGCTCAGTCAATATCCTCAATACGGCAGTTTTCTCTGTAGTACCTGTAAGGAAAACAACAGGTATGTCTGAATAATCATCCACAGTCCTTATCCTTCGAAGCGCCTCTGCTCCATCCATCTTAGGCATCATGTAATCCAAAAGAATTAGGTCTGGTTTTTTTTTGGTAAGAAACTTAAGCGCCGCATCCCCTGATTTGACCGGAGTAACATCATAAAACTCATCCAGCTGGTCCTTTATAGTTATAAGCTGCTCTGAGTCATCATCCACTACCAGAATATGTTTTCTCTTCCTACCTCCATTTGGATTGTCGTTATGATATTCCTTAAAGGCTGTCTGTATCACATCATTGCCATTCTTTATTGCATCTTCCATCTCGGCCAGTTTCGCATAAAGAGCCATAAGAGAGACAGGCCTCTTTAGGAAAAGAACTTTTGACAAAGCGGAATAATTGATGAAAACCTTCTCATCTTCCTCATTGGTGACCACTATAATAGGACAACCACCGCGTTTGGATAGATCAGCAAGCACATCATACCCCTTAACAGACTGAGAAGTCTCATCTCCAAGGCAAAGAATAATAACCCTAGGCAGTTCGGTCAAAACGGTATCAAACAGCGCAGCTTTGCTAGGCGGACATTTCACAGTAAGATATCCCCTATCCAGCTCTAAATGCTCGCACACATCTCTTATAACATTTTTATTTTTGCCTGAAACAAGAACCTTAAATTTCATAGGCTATCTCTCCTGCATTTCTTTTAGCTGCTCATTCATTTTCCTGATTGTTCTCTTCCAAAGGAAACTTTCAAACAGCCATATTGCTGCGTATATGATCGTCATTCCTACCAGGAATACAACCATTTCAAGAATGGAAGAAACCCAGCCAAGAAGTGTGGCAACAATTATAAAATCCAGCATAACAAGAATGTAGTGAGTGGCTGTTGCCTTTAGCAGTCCCCAGCTCTCAATGTCATATGCTACGGAGCCTCCCATTGCGATAAGCCCTAAGATTCCCGACATTATGAGATGGACAACAAAGGCCGTTCCTGAATAATCACGAGAATTCAAAAACCAGAAAAACAGTCCGATAAAAATACCGATAATAAAACCAATAAGAGATTTGATTATGAATTTATTTCTCAGTTCCATATCCTTCTCCCTGTCACTTACTCTCGAACCCCGCAGTAAATGCGTGTTTCTGTATTTCTATCTAAGAATCCATATCCTTTTGCGCTTCTTCATTGGCTTTAATTTTGGCCTTAATGTCTTTTACCCGGCTTCTGGAAGCCCAGGTTTTCACACCGCATTCAAGCTCAACTCCCACGGTTCCCACTGCGTTAAAATCAAAGCATTTCACTTTGTACAGGTTTATTATTTCAGATTGAGAAATGCGAAGAAATCTCAGTTCATTTAACTCATTTTCAAGGCCTGAAAGGGTCTTTTTAACGGTATATAACTCATCCGCCGTCTGTACTATTACCTTGCGTCCTTCCACGTAGGCCCTTACTATATCCTTCTGGGACACAAAAATCAGCTTGGAGTCCTGATAGGCTGCAATTTGCGGAAAGTCAGAATCAGATGCATTTTCAATAGCATATATTATATTCTCTACCTGTCTGGTGTTAGCCCTTGACCTGATAGTGACCTTCGGATCTATGTATTTTTCATCGAGGACAACCTCGATATCAACCATATTCTTCATTTTGTTCTCCAACCGGAAGGAATAGTTATAAACATTTTACCATATTATTCTTCTCTGGTAATCGTAATGTTTATTTGGTTGTTTTTTATGATTATTCCGCTTTTCTCAAACTATGCTATGAATTCATAAAAAAAATGGTAAAATGATTCATAGTTCTAATAGATTTACTATCAGGCGTTTGCAAAACGCCTAAAGCTTTTGTTTTAAGGGAGGAAATTATGAAAAAAGAAACTAAGAAAATCGTTATTGGAGCTGTTTGCCTTGTTGTTCTCATTGCTTTATTTACATTTATCTACAACAAGTTCAGCGCAAAGCCAACAGTCGGAGCTAAGAACATTACTTTGGAAGTAGTAAACAGTGAAGGCGAAACAACAAGCTATACTCTTGATACAGATGCCGAGTTTCTTCGCCAGGCCATGGATGAACTGGAAGCTCAGGGCTTTACCTATGAAGGCACAGAGAGTGAATATGGAATCATGATCGAGTCAATCAACGGTGAGCAGGCAATCTACGCAACAGATAATGCATACTGGTCTCTTTATGTTAATGATGAATACGGTCAGTACGGTGCTGATTCACAGCCTGTGACAGATGGTGACAAGTATACCTGGAAATATGAAGTATCTTCATTCTGATCGTCACATAATCATTTTAGTTTTTTAGTTTGGACAGAAATA
>JAEEGL011755662.1_pt1 | contig 23320 bp, 23 predicted proteins | sample 9134231 | NCBI WGS metagenome assembly JAEEGL01 (sample SAMN16246548, study PRJNA631951) | gut metagenome | biome: gut microbiome; feature: rumen; material: fiber-attached | host: Bos | place: Iran: Karaj | collected 2018-10
CTCTTTTTGTAGTCTTCCTCGATTTCTTCTGACCAGTCCGCGTCGATCTTACCTTTGGCGCGGAACTTGGAGATCGTCTCGGAAAGTACTTTGAAGTTTTTGATGCTGCCGGCGGAGTCGGGGACGTAATTGACAGATCTGTCTCTGTCAATGCCGTACATGCTGGCTGTTTCGACCGCATCGATATTCGCGCCCAGGAACAGGAATTCCCAGCCCTTTTCCTTCTGCTCCGCGACCATGCGCTTGACCTGGTCGGAACTGTAGCGATGCGAGGCGTTTTCCAGTCCGTCCGTCGTGATCACGAAGACCGTATGCGCCGGGACATCTTCCTCACGGATGTATTTATGAACGTTGCGGATGTGTTTGATCGCTCCGCCGAGCGCATCGATCAGAGCGGTGCAGCCGGACGGGACATAGTCTTTCTCCGTCATCTCCCGGATATCCTTCAGGGAGACACGGTCATAAAGGACGTCGCTGTGCTGATTGAAGAGCACTGCGGATACAAGACAGTCCCCTTCCTCCTTGCGCTGCTTTTCGATCATGGAATTGAATCCGCCGATCGTATCCTTCTCCAGGCCGTGCATCGACCCGCTGCGGTCCAGGATAAATACCAGTTCTGTAAGTTCTTTGTTCATCTCGTTTCCTCCTTCTGCCTTTCGGCTCCATGATCATGGTAAAGGATGCGGGACGGACAAAGGTCGTTCTCAAAGCGACATTTAACAGCCGAGCGTTTTCTGATCTTCCGCGAACAGATACTCGTTTATATCGAAAATATTATAGATTTGATGCTCAAGGCAGTAGCGTATGACAAGGTCGAAACGGCTGCTCCGGCTGAGCACGAAACCGGCCTTTTCCAGAAGGTCGTTCGCCTCCCGGAGATTCAGGCGCATACCGATCGCCAGAGCGACGGCGGTCTCTTTTTTCGGGTGATAGTTCACATCATTCTTGATGTGGTTGAACAGTTTGCGGTCGATATTCGCCCGCTTGTAGACATCGGGATCCTTCATCCTTTTTTCGTCGATCAGGCGGATCATGCATTCGCTGAAGGATTCGTCCGGTTCAAAGGAGTACTCCGCTTCCTCCTTCGGAGCGGCGGAAGTCACCATCATATCGATGACGTCTTCACGGATCTTTTCAAACGCGTTGGAGAGCTTTCTCTTCTCCCGTGGTCTTCCCGGTGCTCCTTCCTTTGCGGTGCCGCTGTAGCTGATGCTGTTGTAGCGGGGCTCTCCCAGCTGATCATTCAGATAATTCTTGACTTCTACAAAAAGCCGGGAAGCCGTGTCAAAGGCTTCTTTGTCATAGACCAGCAGATAGACCTGCATCTCCTGCTCCAGCAGGAAAGAAGTGATCGTATCGGTCGCGATCTGCAGAGCCTTTCCTTTCGGGAAAGCGAATGTTCCGGTCGAGATCAGCGGGAAGGCGATCGATTCAAGCTTTCTTTCAGCGGCTGCCTGCAGGGAATTCTTATAGCAGCTGCGCAGTTCCGCTTCGTTTTGTTCATTTTTTTCACCGAAGACCGGACCGCTGGTATGAATGATGTAGTCGCAGTTTTTACAGTTGTAGGATGGCGTGACGAATACTTCGCCCGTCTTCAAATAGCCCAGTTTCCGGCACTCCTCATCGAGTTTCTCCCCGGCTGCAAGATGGATCTGCAGATCAGTCCCGCCGGAACCGGAAAGAAAACAGTCGGTCGGATCGACGATCGCGTCCGAACGGATCTTCAGGACATCATTTCGGCAAATAGATAATGGCATATAATCATATTATCACAGAAAAAGATCCCGGTTAGACGGCCAAGATCAATCTCTCCTTGAAAACGAATCTTTTACAGCTAATCACTTCTTCAAAAGCCTACAGAAATCAGCCACCTCCGAAGTATTTGGAAAGGTAAAAAGGACCGATTTTTTCCGTACAATAGAATAATTCCATTGGAATTTGTCCATCAATACTTATTACTGGATTCTTTGTTTGCGTCATCAGCATTCCATCTCTATATCCTTTGAATATTACACTATTACAATAAGAAGTAAATGGGTTCAACGATACAGAAAAGGCATACAGTTTTACCGAGCCAGATAGAGTGCACAGTGAATAAAATGCAAATGTAGTAAAAACTACTGCCAATAGTATTCGCTTGAATGTTTTTCTGCGAAATGACAGAAAGATTAATATCAAACACATTATTAATACAACGAAGTAAATCCAATAGAATCTGAATCTATTATTCTGGAATAAGGATAATTGTGCACTTATCATTATTTTTATTGCCATATGTTCTTCCTTTAGTCTATTCGATGTAATATGCTACTTGCTAAACGCTTTCTTGTTAACATGAAAGCACAAGAAGAATAATTCTCATTGTGCTTAAAAGATATCTCCTAACTACGAATTAATAACTCACGACGCCGTAGATACATGTTCCGTCTTCTAAGGTTTCCCATCCATTTTCGCTAGATGATGTCCAAGCGTTATAATCGTTACTATGCTGAGCGACTCTGTAATTATAGTATCCCAAAGAAGAATTATAGGATGAACTTCTATCGGTTACAAATCCAATATGATCCCAGTTTCCGTCGCCTGCTGCATCAAAAGCAATAAAGCTTCCTTTTCTAATGCTTGAGCTGAAACCAGAATGATTTGTTGTTGAATAATCCATCCCGAAGTAATTGGCAAATGAATTTGCTAATCTCCAAGAATTCGAACAAGTATCCAAATAGTGTGAAACAGAGCTATGGTTATACCACCAACCAGTTGACTGATTCCCTGTATTCCATTGTGTTTTACCACCTGCTTCAAGTATCTGTGAAGCAAAATTTGCACAATCTCCGCTTGAATAATGATGATAATAACTATTATATGAATATGCGTATGTTCCGGCATACGACACACCATCTGAAATCGTAAAACCAGAAATGCTCCTTGTATTACTACTATTTTGATATTCTTTAACAAACGGGTCAGTGCACGGAAGCAAACCTACTAATTCCATTCTTTCTTCTACAGTTTCATAACCATTATTTACAATTTGAATAATTGCTTCGTTCCATTCGTTGTTTTCAAAGATATCAAAAAACTTCTCAAACATACGCATTTCTTCGCATTGGTCATATAACCATTCGGGACAGGTCTTTGAATCTATCAAATCATAAAACGCTTTTCTGTAATCTTCATAATTAGAGCACGTTAATTCAGGCAAAACATAATTCGATTTAATGCAATTTATTAATAGACTATTAGCATTTTTAAAGCTCTCCAAAGCAGTTTCTCGGTTATTGAATACTTTATATAAATCATTTATTTTTCCATCAATTTCAACCGAACCAAAATCAACTATTTCTCCGAAATAGTATTCATTGTATTTTTGCCCATCATCTTTTGTTTCGGCTTTTACAAAAGCGCTTGAAGAAAATAACGACATGCCGATGATTAAATAGAGCAACAACAGTTTTTTCATATAGTTTTTTATCCTTTCATGATTAGATTATTTGATTTACATTGTGATTTCCTAATGCAGCAAAGCAAGCAAGTTTTACGTAAGCATTAAAAACTAGTCACAATATCATTGGCTGCATCTTGCAATTAAACCTGTTTTCTTAATGATTAACATTCAATAATCGCAATTCAGTCCGCAGTCTGTACTTCCGCCACCGTTTATATCGTCGCCCAAATCATTACTACAGATCAGCTCAGGTTCCCCTGATAGTTTTATGATATAGTAACAGTAATTAGAAAATGGCTCAACTTCATCTGCGAACGCCGAGGAAGTTTCGACATTTGTCCGAACAACAAGAATCATCATTATAGCGATAAGCGATAAAATTGTTTTCTTTAGCATATCCTCACCCCCCCCCCGACAATCGGCTCTTTGTCAAAATGAGAATAGCAAAAGAACTACCTTCAACTATTTGGTAGTTCCATTTTTGATTTATGTATGTGTATTTTTCTCTTTTTTGCAAAAATCGGAACCGGATACAGCTTGGATTAGGACTTTAAATACAAAAGAAGAAGCTTATGATTGCCACTCTTTTCAATCAAATCAATAAGTTCCGAATTAAAGATATCAATGTATATTTCGCTTTCCAAAACAGAATGCGGGAGCCTTTCAACAATATACTCTTCTAATTTGCTAACGAGAGATTTATTTATATATTTGAGTTTATAGTATCCGACGATGCTTTTTGCGACTGGACTATATAATTTAACGGATTGCAAATCATTGATAATTGTTTCAATTACATCACAATCTGTAAACTGTTCTAACGATTTTATTAATATACAGTAATTTGCACCCAAAATGTTTTTGCTGAATTCATGAACGCCTAGTAACTCGGAAATGCATTCTTTATACTTATGTAACATATAATATCTAATGCCTATCCTTTTCTTTAGATTTATTCTCCGGTACAACGGCAACTTCTCAACAATTTCCGGATCGGCTTGTAATATAACGAGACACTCTAAGGACCCCTTTTGATCTCTTCTATTGTTCTTGGCGTAAGCTAAAGAAGAATAAACTTCATATCGGTAAAAAAACGAATTCCATTCTTTTAAACCTGTTTTGTTATTTAAAACACTGGTATATTTGTTTTCAATCTCTACGCAATCTTCCAGCATATTGATGACATATCGGTCGAGAGAAGTCACATAACAATTTGATTCTTTTATTTTTTTGATCCATTGTTGTGCTTCAAAAGAATCGTAGAAAGTTACCGCGGAGTAATTTAGCAAAAGAGAAATACATACTATATAATCTGATCCGTTTAAATAATTAGCGTTCTCGCTCAAAAGATAGTACAAATTCTTATTTGAAAAATCTCCGTCTAAATAGTAATGCAAATAAGAATCATATAAGTCTAGCAATTCATATATATACAGCTTCCCAACCGCCAAACATTTAGTTCTATGTACTCTTTCCCTTAATTCAGAAAACTTTTTTACTGGAGCGTCATTTTTCATAAAATCTACTATTGTACGAGAATATGATTCGAGCAAATCAATTTGATAATCAAACTCATTAAAAACATAACCCAATCTAGATGCTAATTTGTTATAGATATTATCTAAATTGCAATACTCTCCATTTTCAATTCTATACAACGTCTTTACAGAAGTTAGGCTCTTGCACAATTCTGATTGAGTTAATCCATTCTTTTGACGGTATTGCTTTATTAATTTCCCGAAGAATAAATAATTAATCTTTTCGTTTTTCATTTGAGATAATTATAGCAATGAAATTGATATAGGTAAAACTGTAATTATGTTGACTCTTTTTCAACAAGTTACTGATTTATTCGAGGTCTATTTGAATGCATTTAAACCAAGGCAAAAAAGTGGAATGCTTAATGCAAAAGAATAGTAAATCTCCTGATTATTTCTTTAATAGCAGAAATATTCGGATTCTTTAAAATCAAAACCAGTATAGCTATAACTTAAGAGAATAGTAAGTCTCAATAGCAAGAGTTTCAATTTCGAAAAGCGTATTTTGCAACACGCTTCATACATTTGATTTATTCATCCTGATATGCTGAATCGAATGGGTTAATCATTTAAATTGCGTAAAGAAAGGCTGTCTCTATCTGTGAAACAGCCATGTCAGGAATTTTCCGACGAGTTTGAGCGGAACGACCATATACATGAAGATATGGATCAGGATCGCCAGCATAGATCTCACCTCCTGTATAGGAGCTGTTTTTCTTGCGGGCTATTTCCGGAACAGTTCGACCAGGTTTCCGATCACGATCCTGACCGTATCTGCCGCTTCTTCAAAGAGTTCCGCCAGCAGACCGTGGTAGTAGTTATTCAGGCGATATACACGGCGCAGCTGCTCTTTCCGCTTCTGCAGCACTTCCAGATCTTCTCTGCTTTCTTTTTCCGCCGAATAGCGGATCCGTATCATGCAGTCGTTCACTTCTTCGTTGACGAAGTGATGCCGTTTGAGCAGCAGATAGGAAGCGTTGATCTTTTGCAGGAGAGTCGGCTGCAGCCGTTCGAAAAGCGCCGCGATCTTTTTCCGCAGGAGCACGAGCATCAGGATAACTGCGGCGGTAACACCGAGATGAATGTATCCGCTGAACGCCGGTGTCCGCTGCGGTATATCAAAACTGCCTGTCTGCACGATCTCGGGGATCTCCAGATCGCCGCTGACGTTGCGTCCGAGGCTGGCTTCCATCATTTTCCAGCCTTCGCGGGTATAGATCTCGACCCAGTTATGCGCCTGTTTTGAACCGATATCATTGACCTGACCGGCCTTGAACGAGCCGGCATAGCCGCTGACATATCTTGCCGGAATATCGCAGGTGCGTAACAGCAGCGTCATGGCACCGGCAAAATGCTGACAGTAGCCTTCTTTGGATTCCTTAAGGAAATACAGGATCGGATCCTTCCCGTCCGGCATGTTCAGGATATCCGCACGGTAGACATATTCATCATGGAACAGCGTGCGCAGTTTCGTAATGATCTCGTTTTTGTCCTTTTCCGCAGGATCGATGTTATGGGCAAGCAGGAAGTCGGTCAGCTCCTCCTTCAGACCCGGATCCAGTTCCAGATAATGATCATAGACGTATTTCTCATATTCGTCCGGGAACAGGACGCCGTCACTGGTGTAGAACAGGGTATAAGATGCATAATCGTCGTCTTCTTTAAACAGATAATTCTGGTCCTTATACAGTGAAAGCACGTCGTCTTCATAGACGCCGTAAGGCGTATAGACCCATTTCCCGGCATCGAGATTCTGCACCTCGATCTTGTGTTTGCCTTTTGTGACCGGCTGCAGGAGAGTGTTCTCCAGCAAAGCACCGAGATCGCTGATCCCGGCTCGCGCGAGAGCTTCGCTGTCATCTTCCTCATAGAGGAAACTGTGTTTTTCAAGGTCATAGCTGCCGCAGGAGAAAGCGCGCAGGTATTTGATGTATACATCCGAAGTAACGCGCAGGACCACGTGGTTTCCCGCCGGACGGGCTTTCCGGGCGACTTCGCGTTCGCCGTCATCCTCGTGCGGTCCGGCTGCCTCGATCTCTTCCGGCAGATCGTTCTGCGGTGTTTCCGTCTCTTCCACGATCATCTCCGGCAGCGGACCGAAGTGGACCAGCGGATAACCCTTTGCCTGCAGATACTCCTCCACAGTCTGCCACTGATTGTCGGCAAAGACCTCGCAGTAGGCATACTCATCCTGATATAGGACAAATGCTGTTCCGTCGATGTAGTGATTAATGTGATACATGAAGGTGTACCTTGCCGGCACACCGAGCGTACGCAGCAGCAGTGTCTCGGCAGCCGCAAAAAGTCGGCTGTCTCCTTCCTTTGCGGTGTTCAGGAAATGCAGGATCGGATCCCCGTCCTCGGTCTTATTGAAGGAAGTCGTATAACGGAAATTCTCATTCAGATACGCATGCAGGGCATAGATGTCTTCCAGCGGATCTTCCGTCTTTTGAATACCGGCGTTCTGGAGAACGGACTGCAGCTGTGACTGCATCGCTTCCGGAACGCGTTTATAGGTCGTATCGACATATTCAAGGTACGGGGCGTCGTAATAGGAATAGCTGCGGTCCGGATTGAAATAGTAGGTATAATTCGGTTCTCCGTCTTCGAACGCGTAATAAAGATAGCGGTCCTTATAGGCGCCGATACCGTCGTTGTAGACGGCAAAGGCGCTGTCCGGATAGAAGAGGACCTCTGAATCGGTATAATCGGTGATGTCCATTTTCTGATGAAAGGTATTGCGGGAGATCTCGTCATTCCCGTAAACGGCATAACGGAAATAGCTCCATCCGCTCTCATCGCCGTATTCATCTTCCAGCTTGAATTCGGCATTCTCCATATCATAATCCGCACAGCTGAAGACCCGGATCCGCGGGACCGGGACAGTCGTCCGGATCCGGAAGACGATCTGTTCTTCGTTCTCAGAGGATCCATGCATATTCAGCTGGCTGCCCAAAAGCTGATCGACGACACCGGTCGGAGTTCCGGAGTCGGCATCAAAATCAAAACGCTTGCCGGTCGAATCGAAGACCGAAAAACCGTCTCCCCCTTCCTCATTCACGAAAGGGCGGTGGATCTTCGCGATCGCCGGAGCCAGAGTCGTAGCGACGATGGATGCGATCACGACGAAAGTCAAAAGTTTCAGACTGTTGGTCTTCGCCTTGCGGCTGAAACGCAGCCAGATGTATTTGAACAGAAGGACCAGCAGAAGGCCGTTCTGCAGATTGGAAGAGTACCTTCTGCTGAGGTCAGCCAGCAGGAAGCAGCCCATCGACAGCAGGTCCAGCCAAATCATCCGGCTGTCCTTCGCAAAGCGTGAGACAAAAAAGATGCTTAAGATCAGTTTGAGCAGAGAACTGACCGCCGGACGGAGCTCCGCCGGATCAAGATAGTAAAAGAATGTCCCGATCTGATCACCCTGTCCGCGCAGCAGAAAACGCAGGACCGGGAACGTCGCCTTATGGAAAAGGAAAACTGTGAGAAGCATATCCGCGCAGACTGCAAGGATACCTGTCCTGCGGACACTGTCCGGATCGTTTTTTCTCACGTAGAGCAGGAGCATTCCGCGCAGCAGCGCGTAAACAAAAAGCAGCAGAGTCGGCAAAAGGTTTACGGACTCCTGCGTAAAATGGTCCAGGATCAGAAAATCAAGGATCAGCAAAACCAGATTCAGAATGGTTTCGAGCGGCCGTTCCCTAAACATATCTGCGGTACACTCCGTCGACAAAATCGTAGAACTGGGTCCAGGTATAGATCTGGCGGTCCTGACCGCGGTAAGTCAGAAGAAAACCGTCGCTCTGCTGACCGATGATCTGCTGGCAAAGACTGTAAAGCTGCCCGAGCTCCGGCTTCATATTCACAAATTCCTTCTGATCCCTCAGCAGGAAGGTATAGGTAAGATGGCGCTGGCCGCTGCCGACTTTGATGATGTAGTCTCCGTAGCGGGCGCTGAGGGAACGATGCAGATGACGCAGATCGTCGCCTTCCGCAAAGGGACGGATCTCATACAGTTCGTGATAATCATCGCCCTTCTCCATCATGACCGTTCCTTCACTGACGACGCTGCGCTGACGCAGGTTGCCCGGATTGAGGGTGCAGGCAGCCGGATAGACACTGACTTCGCACTGCAGAGGATAGCGCAGCGGAAAATACAGAGTGCCGAAAATACCGTAAATACGCACCTTGTCGATCGTGATCCGGTTGAGACCGGCCGCGAGTCCTTTCAGTTCGAACTCCGCCTCGTTATCGCGGACCGGCGTTTTCGGGGCCACAATCTCCGACCTGTCATTGAGATTGCGGGCTCGGATCTCCGGAAGCAGCTGGGAATGAAAAAAGGGAGTGTCGACCGTAAACAGCAGGACGACATCCTCTCCTTCATGATAACGTCCGTCCTTCACGGTCAGCGAAGCATTCAGACGCAGAGCTGTAAGCAGAGTCACCGCTGCCGAAAGAAGCAGCAGCAAAAACACCACGCCGATCAGATAATCCAGATATCCGTGGGCTTCGTGGAATTTCAGGATGAACAGAAAGAGCAGCAGCAGAAAGATCATTTGTCGGCCTTTCGCAGGATCGATGGCTGCGGGACCTTCTTCAGGATCTCCTTCAGGATGCGCTTGCGCGCTTCGGAGATGATCGTCAGTTCCTGAGACACCATACTGATGCGGTGGATCGTGCAGTCGATGAAGATCTCAGCGATATCTTCCGGGATCACGTATGTGCGTCCCTTGAAATAGGCGTTCGCTTTCGCCATCCGGAGCAGCACCAGCTCGCCGCGGGGCGAAATACCGATCTCGATATCCGGATGGTTTCTTGTCTGCTTGGCCAGTGAAAGCACATAACCGTAGATCGTGTAGTCGACATAGACTTCGTTGATCTCTTCGCGCGCCTGCAGGATCTCCTCTTTGTTTGTGACCTGCTGCAGTTCTTCAAGCGGGTCTTTGCGGTCACGGGAGCGCAGCAGCGCGATCTCGTCCGACTCTTTCGGATAACCGATGCTGATCGCCAGCATGAATCGGTCGAGCTCAGACTGCGGCAAAACGTTCACGCCGTAGATCGGCGAGATATACGGGTTCATCGTGGCCAGCACGATAAAAGGATCTTCCACCCGGCGGGTGACGGCGTTGATCGTCGCCTGTTTTTCCTGCATGACTTCGAGAAGCGCCGCCTGGCATTTGGCGCTGGCGCGGTTGATCTCGTCGACCAGCAGGATGTTGGTATCGAAGATCGGTCCGGGAACGAACTCCTCGATGTTGCGGGTCTTGTTGTAGGTCATGTAACCGGTCACGTCCGAAGGCATGACGTCGCTGGTGAACTGAATACGCTTGCTGGAAAGACCGGTGACTTTCGCGATCGTCTTGGCGATCGTCGTCTTACCGACGCCGGGCTTGTCTTCCATGACCACGTGGCCGTCCGCACAGATCGCCATCATGATCTCTCTGAGGATCTCATCCTTTCCGTAAACAGCTTTGCGCATTTCCTGCAGCACTTTTTTCATTTCCATATCGTTGTCTCCGTTATTTATCTGAAGAAGATGCGGATCTTCTTTCTCTGTTTTCTTTTGCGCGTCTGGCGGTATTCGGCGATCTCCTCTGCGATCGTCGTGTAGTCCCGTTCCATCAGCTCCCTGCAGAGCGCTTTCTGCAGTTCTTCCGGATCCATCTTCGCGAGGATCTTCTGCTGAACGAATTCCTTTGACTGCTGCTTATAGGCAGGCAGCTTGTAAAGCTCCTGAATGTGCGCCAGTTCCCGGCGCCAGAGCAGCGTGATCTTTTTCGCCATCCTGACCTTCGGGTTCTTTTCCGCACGGCGCAGCAGCGTAAACGCAAACATGCCGCCGGATTCTTCCGCGACCAGAATGCCCCAGTAAGCCGGGATATGCTCGCTGACATGCTTTTCGTGGCTTTTGCCGACCAGCACATAGTTCCGGTCGTAGTAGCGGTCATAATCACGGATCTGGTCTTTCAGACGCGTGTAGGTATCGTAGTCGCTTTTGATCTCGATCCCGATCAGCTCTTCATCCTTTACGAGCAGGATATCCGCCCGTGAACGGCCGATCCGTTTCTCTTCCAGGATGCGGATCCCCTCATACTGTTCTTCAAGGTATTCGAAGAAGGGTTCGCGGATCCTGTCGTCTGTCAGTCTCATTTGAGCGAGAGCAGGAATTCCCGGACCGTTGCGAACACATCGTCCTGCCAGAAAGCCGGGTCGGCATGGGCGGCGCCTCCCACTGTAACGAACGTCGTGCGTACGCCGCGTTTCTTCAACTCACGGACAAGCAGAACGCTCTGTTCGTACGGGACCATCTCATCCTCCGTTCCGTGCAGCACCAGGAACGGCGGAGTATCATCGTCAAGATGGTGCATCGGCACATGTTCATAGACCTTTCCGGCATCGAAGCCGGAGAGGAAGACTTTGGTCGTCTGGAAGGGATTGAAGTCGTCAAAAGTCTCGTCCTTCAGCATCTTGGTCAGATCGACCGGGGCATAGTAATCGATAACGCCTTTGAACTTGATCCCCTCCCAGGAACCGTATGCCGGATCGCCGGCTGTCAGCGCCTGCATGATCGCGGTATGCGCGCCGCTGGAGTCGCCGGCAGCGATCAGGAAATCCTCATCAAAGGGGAACTTGTCCTTGTGCTTGAACAGATAGCGCAAGCAGTCGTTCGCGTCGATGATCTGATCCGGGAAAGTCGCGCCGTCCTCGATAGCGCTGTATTCAACGATGGCGACGCAGAAACCCAGCTGCACGTATCTCGATACGAGCAGCGGAATATCGTTGCGGTTCTGCAGATGCCAGCCGGAACCCTTGGTATAGATGATCAGCGGGAAACGTTCAAAGCTGTCGCCGTAATACTGTTTCGGGCAGATGAAATCAAAGTGCAGGCGCTTTCCCGAAAGAATACGCTTGTACTGGATTCCGCGGATGATCTCCGGTTTGTAGAACGGCTTCTGCCGTTCAAAATGGTATTCACGGATCTCGTTGTCCTTGTGTTCTTCCAGCCAGCGGATCGCGTAGGGACAGGTCGCGGCGAGCTTGCCCTTCCGCGATTCGACCTCTTCGATCATCTTGCGCATCAGCAGCGAGCCGACACCCTGGCCGCGCAGTTCCTCGCTGACATAGACCCTGGTGATGTTGTATACGTCTTCGCTGACCGTAAAGTCCAGCTGTGCCAGTGTTTCGCCGTTTTCACCAAGTTTGATGGCATTTTCTTCGAACGTATATTCCATATCTTCCCCCTTAGCTGATCTCTGCTTTCAGCTCGAATATGATATCGCGCAGCTCCGCCGCCTTCTCGAAGTCGAGCGACTTGGCTGCCTGTTTCATCTCTTTCTCCAGTGAGGCGATCAGGCTTTCGGTATCCTTCTTCGTCTTCACTTTCTTCTTCAGGTATCTGCTCGTCTCTGCTTTGGTCTCCTTGCCGTGGACCGCTTCGCCGATCTCCTTGTAGATCGTCTTCGGGACGATACCGTGTTTTTCATTGTATTCTTCCTGGATACGGCGGCGGCGGTCGGTCTCGTCGATCGCCCTGCGCATCGAATCGGTGATGCTGTCGCCGTACATGATGACCCGTCCGTTCGCGTTTCTGGCGGCACGTCCGATCGTCTGGATCAGCGAGCGCTCGGATCGCAGGAAACCTTCCTTGTCGGCATCCAGGATCGCGATCAGCGAAACTTCCGGGATATCCAGACCTTCACGCAGCAAGTTGATGCCGACGAGTACGTCGTAGACTCCCTTGCGCAGGTCGACGATGATCTGGCTTCTTTCCAGAACTTTCGTCTCATGGTGCAGGTAGGCAACATTGAGATCCTGTTTTTTCAGGAAGTCCGTCAGGTCTTCCGCCATCTTGACGGTCAGTGTCGTGATCATCGTTCTTTCGTTCTTCTCGATGTTTGCCCGGATCTCGGTGAGCAGATCATCGATCTGTCCCATCGTCGGCCGGACTTCGACCTGCGGATCGACCAGACCGGTCGGACGGATGATCTGCTCGACGACTTCGTTGTTGACCTTTTCAAGTTCGTAGTCGCCCGGGGTGGCGCTCATATAGATACGCTGTCCCTGGATCTGTTCGAATTCATCGAACCGCATCGGCCGGTTTTCCAATGCCGAAGGCAGACGGAAACCGTAATCGACCAGCACCTGCTTGCGGGCGCGGTCGCCGTTGTACATGCCGCGGATCTGCGGCAGCGATACGTGGGATTCATCCACGACCAGCAGCATGTCGTCCGGGAAGTAGTCGAAAAGGTTGTACGGTCTCTGTCCCGGGACACGGTGATCGATGTGCATCGAGTAGTTTTCGATACCGGAACACATGCCGAATTCGCGCAGCGCTTCGATATCATAGCGGCAGCGCTGTTCCAGGCGCTCCGCTTCCAGCGGCTTGCCTTCCTTCTTGAAGAATTCCAGCCGTTCTTCCAGTTCCCGTTCGATACCTTCGCAGGCGATCAGCATCTCGTTGTGATCACGCGCATAACCGCTCGCCGGGGTGATGATATAGACCAGATAGGCGTTGAGCACATCTTTGGTTATCGGATCGATCTCACAGATGCGCTCGACCTCGTTGTCAAACAGTTCGATGCGCAGCAGAAAACGGTCCGTATAGCCCGGCACGATCTCGATCACGTCGCCGCGCACCTTGAAAGTGCCGCGCAGGTCATCCACATCGTTGCGGGTGTACTGACGGCTTACCAGTTTACGCAGAAGTTCCTGGCGGTCGATGATGTCGCCGGCCTTCAAAGTGAAGAACATGTCCTCGTAATTCTCCGGGTTGGAGCTCGCGTAAATGCAGGCGACCGAAGCCACGACGATCGTATCCCTTCTTTCGAGCAAAGAGTTGTAGGCGCTCATCCGCAGCATGTCGAGTTCGTCGTTCTGAACGGCGTTCTTCTCGATATAGGTATCCGTTTTCGGCACATAAGCCTCCGGCTGATAGTAGTCAAAGTTGGAAACGAAATACTCGACCCGGTTCTCCGGGAACAGCGTTTTGAATTCCGAATAGAGCTGGGCGGCCAGCGTTTTATTATGAGAGAAGATCAGCGTCGGCTTGTTGACCCGCTGGATCACGTTGGCAATGGTAAAAGTCTTGCCGGTGCCGGTGGCGCCGAGCAGGACCTGCTCGTGTTTTCCTTCCTCGATCCCTTTGACCAGAGAGGCGATCGCCTCCGGCTGGTCGCCAGTAGGACTGAAACCAGCTTTCAACTTAAAGAGTCTGTTTTCCATATGTTTTTATTATACAACAAAGAGAGTATGCAATACTCCTCGAAGGGGTGGGTTCACGTACAAATCATAAACACACGATAAGCATCGTTTCTATTGTTTTCGAAGCAATAGTGAGTGACAGGAAATCTACATTTTATAGACTTGAATTTCTATTTTGGAAACTATATAATGACAACGAAGGAGGTAACGGAGGTGAATAAGGCTGGAGAGACAATAAAAGGTGTTCTCAAAAAAGCTGGAATATCGCAGGCGGATTTATGCGATATGACAGGCATTAAGCCTGCCGCAATGTCAAAATATCTTTCTGGAGAGAAGTATCCGCGTACTGAGATCTTAATGAAGATTGCTGACGCTCTGAATGTTTCACTGTATACATTGCTCGGAAAAGATGAAGAAAAATCCGTTTATGAAATTTGCCGTTCAGCTCTGCTGGCACGCAGCGGCAAAAAACTAACGGAAGAAGAGAGAAAGGATCTGATCAAGCTAATTTTAGGAGATTAGGATGCATTATAACTCAGAGGATTTTATTGTTGAAATGGTTGCAGACATTTATGAAGATCACTGCATTGGCGAATACGGATTTGATCCTATTCAACTATGCAAAAACATGGGGCATTTGGTATTACCGTTCGATTCATTTGTTATAGACAGTGAAAAAGACCGGTCATATCTGTTGGAAAAAGAAGATAAAGATGGCTTTTCCTGGTATAACCCAATAACGCGAAAATGCGAAATCTACTATAACAGCAATAGAAAACCCTGGCTACGTCATAAGTTCACAATTTCGCATGAATTGGGACACATCGAGTTTGGACATGTCTTTGAGAAAAGAATAACCAAGTATATGGAGGAGGTTGCCAATGAGTTTGCCCGGCAACTCTATGTTCCTCAAATCATTCTTTACAAGAAGAAAATCACAACTGTTCATGAAATCATGTCTATGTTCAATGTCACCGAAAACTTTGCTTTTACAGTTTTAGACAGACTCAACAGCCGATTAGTGTATCATGGCACTGAATTTTCAGATCATGAATATCGCATCCTAGAAGCATTCGATTACAACCTGAGTCACAGAAAATAGGCTCATTGTAATAAAAAACGCCGGTATTACGCCAATAATACCGGCATGCCATGTTGTTTGACTAACAACCTTTCGCATTAGTATTTTAGCATGGCGACACTTTAATATCCATCCTTTTCGATGGTAGAAAGGAGTTCGTCATGGCCACGATTGTTTTCAAAGCACATATTAGATGGTTCCTAAAGCTGGTTTGATAAGACCATTAAGTTGGTCTTAAGGAGGACTAAAAATGAAAAAGTCCAGTCTAAAGAAACCATCTAATATCAAAGATGTGTTTGGCGCTTTCCTACTAAAGAATGCTGAATTCTCCAAAGGACAGTATGATATGCCGATGGTAAGATCAAGCATTTCTACACTACCGACATCGTTGTTTCCTTATCAAAGAATTGGAAAAAAGAAACCTGAACTACAAGGAAAGACTGCCCTACATTTCTACAATCATGATTACATCTTCGATGGAAAATACGGGGTGTGGAACGCTCTTATGAGAGGTGTAGAATTTGAACGAGGCTTCAATCTCAGAAAACTTGATGAGTTCTATTGCATCATCGCTCCGGATTACTCGTTATATCTAGATATGCCGCTTGCCTGGCAGATTTGGAATGTGTATCGAAACAGGGTCGTTACCCATGCTCTTCAAGAACTTGGTTATAGAATGGTTGTTAATGTTCGCTGGACCAATGAGGCAAGTTATGAATTCTGTTTCTCAGGCATTGAAGAGGGATCAATTGTCGCCGTCGGGAGTTATGGATGCTCAAAAACAATAGCAGATCGATGTCTGTTCGATAGCGGTTTGGAGGAACTAATAATCCGAGTTATACCAGAAACCATAATAATATACGGTTCAGTAACCGATTCAATGAAAAGTATTCTATTAAAATACAACCAGAAGTATATCGCCTTTAGATCTGATACTTCCGTTGCCATGGAGGTGTGCTACCGTGGGAATGAAAGCAAATAGCGGGCTGTTCAGCAACTCGCTTAGAACACCATTTGGATTTGGTTCGGAGCACCCAAAAAAATACACCGACAGAGGCATTGAAATCCCTGCGATTGTTAAAACATGGATGAACGAGTTGCGCTTTAAGGGCGATAAGATTGTCGGAAACAAAAATGATTTTTCAGAAAAAGAGGTTAGTATTCTGTCTAAAGAGACAGGAGTAGAATATGCTCGGTTGACTATAGGTGATAAAACCTACTTAGTAAGAGGTGATGAGACAGGTACTGACATACCGCCTACCATATTTCGGGATCTAGTAAAAGAAGGAGGAAGCTTAGATTATCATAGTCATCCATACGATAATGATATTATTCCTTCTATCTCTGACAGAAACCTAATGAGACGTCTAAAAAGATTGACGGGGCAACAGTCTAGCAAAATCGTTACACCTAACGGGAAATCAGCAACTTTCAATGAATATGGGGTTATTGAGATAGGTTCTGTTTCAAATATGATTGATGAAAAATCAAGAAAAATGTATGAAGAACTTTTCGGAGGTAAAAAGTAATGCTTAATAAAGATGAGGCCAAGATTTACGCATGTTATTCAATTGCGCAGCTTGTTGGATTGGAATACTTCAAAAGTCATATTAACAAATCATGCGAGGCATACTCAGAAGGAGACGATGCAAACATGACTTATTTTCTCGGCTTTGAAGATAATGGTAAGTTGTGGTCTGTTTTTGCGAAAGTCAACATCAACAGAGAAACCAGAGAAGTGACTTTCTTAGACTATAAAACACCAGATGGAACAAGGATGGAAAACCCGATTAGTCCGATTAGTTATGCAGAATAGATTATTCTCATTACTGGATATCTGGCATACTTCGGATGGTGTTCCCGCAGCGCTGAATACCTCTCGTTTTTTCAAAACTTTGTTTTGCTTATCATTTCTTTTTCCTTGAAAAGAAGGGCTTCAAATCTTTGAATACATATTATAAAGGACCCTTCAGTAATTCATTATTAACAACAAATGGTATACCAAAAACCCTCTTTACAGAGGGTTTACGTTTGTACATCATTCTGTCTGCACAAAGTACTCGAGCGCAGCATTCATCTGATAGTCTTTGCTTTTGTCGAAATTCCACTCACGGACGACACTGGACAGGATCGCCTCGTAGGTCTCGGCGTTCAGCGTGGAAGTCACTTCCAGTTCATGTTCCTGCTGATACTGCGCGAGCGTTTCCTTCAGCGATTCCGGGAAATACCCGTCTGTGCGTTCGACTTCATAATCGAGGAACTTCAGACCGGTCTCCGCAACGCGGATGAGATCACTGACCTGATCGACATCGTATTCCTCGTCTTCAGGGAATACTCCGTAATTCATATACAGAATATCGTCCTGCGGGACCTCGATATCCGGCTTAATACCTTCTCCGTTGATCCAGACGCCTTTGGAGCTCAGCCACTTGCTGGTGGTCACCTTCAGAGCCGAACCGTCACGCATCGGGACCGTTGTCTGCACGACGCCTTTGCCATACGTCGTCCTTCCCATGACGATCGCGTTGGGATGCTGCTCCCGAAGCGCCATGACGAGGACTTCCGCCGCGCTGGCGGTGCTTTCGTTGGTCAGGATGATGATCTTCTTAAAGTTATCGTAATATGTCTTCCCGGAGGTCTTTGACACGTTCTCGCTGCCGTCTCCGTAGACCAGACGCATGACGACAGAACCTTCTTTCAGGAAGAGCGAGGCGATATCCTCGACAGCCGTCTGGTAACCGCCGCCATTGTCGCGAAGATCGATGATCAGTTTTTCGTAATCACGGTATCCGTCGAGATAGTGTTTGACTTCGTCATAGCTGTGATCTCCGAAACTGAAAATGCTTAAGACGACCACATCGCCGACTGTCTCGGCGTAAACGGTAATGTCAACTTCTCCGCGGGTGATGGCCAGATCCATTTCCTCGCCTTCCCGGCGGATCGTGATCGTTACGATCGTGCCTTCCTCGCCGAGAACAAGCTCACGTATCTCATCGGTGTCCATTTCGGTCACGTCGATCCCGTCGACTTTGATCAGCTGGTCCCCTTCCTGGATCCCCGCCTTGTCAGCCGGAGCGTCTTTGTATACGCGCAGAACGGTCGGCACGCCGGCATACTTCGAGTAACTGATGCCGATGCCGACGATATTGAGATTGATCCCGCTGGAGAACTCGTCGAGTTCCTCCGCGCTCATGTAGGTCGTATACGGGTCGAAATCAAAATCCGTCATTCCGTAACATGCTTTATCGGACAGTGTCGCGTCAAGGTCTTCGTAATCGCTGGCGTAAAACCAGAGCGATCCCATGTAGCCTTTGATCGACTCCATCTTCTGATCTACCGTTATGGTCTGCGGGGCATTGGAATAATGGCGGTCGAAAAGATAGCCGAGCGAAAAACCGATCCAGATGCAGAGCAGACAGACCGCAGCAAAAAGGAGACGCCTTAAATTGCGTTCCCTTCTTTCCTTTCGCTCACTTGCGAGTTCGTGCTTTTCAAGTTTATATACGATCTTCTTTTCTTCTTCCATGATCAGCCAAAGTAGTTTTCCGGGCTCAGTCGGCACGGCGCACCAACGCCGTTCTCACAAAGCCGGTTCAGGGCGTACGAGCCCCATCCGCAGTTGAAGGACTGGGAGTAGGAACGGTACATATAGTCTTCCTGCAGGTCAGTGATATCTCCCGGACCCAGATAGAACAGTTCGATATGACAGTGCGGACCGGTCGAGTTGCCGCTGCTGCCGACACGGCCGACGTACTGGCCCTGTTCGATCGGGCCGACTGCTGCCGGAGAGCCGTACAGCATGTGGAAGAAGATGACGCCGTAAACGGAGCCGTTGGCCGCGACCATCATCGTGACCTGGTTGCCGCCGTAAGCGACGCCGCCTCCGCCGCCGGAACAGGAGTTGCCCAGCCAGCCGTCACCGCATCCGTCCGAGGATACGAGGATGACGCCGTTAGCCGGAGAATAGATATTGGTCCCTCTGCCGACCGCATAGTCGACACCGAGGTGGACGCCGCCGCCGAAGCTGGCCGGATAATACCAGGTGCCGGCACTGATGCCCGCACCGGGGACCGGGGAAGCGAGATATCCGGAAGTTCCCATGCCGGTCAGGTTGATCATGCTGGCGAGTTCGGCATAGCTTGCCTGCATCTCTTCGATCTGAGACATGATCTCGTCATACTGCGACTGGAATTCCGCCGCGACTGCGCGGTAGTATTCTTCCCAGGCATAGAGTTCAGCCTGCTTGTCTTCAAGGACCAGCATGTCGGCATCGAGTTTTTCTTTCGATTCCTGCAGTTTCTTCTCGTCCTCTTCAAGTTTTTTGATTACCCCGAGCAGTTCCTCGCGGTCTTCCTTGTCCTTCTGCATGATCGCCTGAACACCGTAGGAACGGCGGTTCAGATCGTCAAAGCTTTTCGAACCGAGGATGAAGTCAAGCTGCGGGTTGAAATGCATCGTGCCCTGGGCATTGCGCATGCGGGAAAGAACTCTCTCGTTCAGAGCTTCGACAAGCGCTTTATTGGTCTCGATCTCCAGCGTCAGCTGATCGATCTGTTCATTCAGTTCCTTGATCTGGATGCGCAGGGTCTGGATCTCATTCTCGTACTGTGCCGCAAGATTGGCATAGTCTTTCGCGTATTCGAGCGCTTCATCAAGATCCGCACCGATATTCTCTTTTCTGGCTTTCAGATCGCTGATCGTGCTGTTCGTATTCTTTTTCTTATCCTCAAGGTACTGACGGTAAGCGTCGCACTCTTCGGAATCATGGTAATCGCTGTCGTAGCTGCAGTGATTCAGCCAGTAGCCCGAGTCATCGTAATCATCGTCAGCCAAAATGATCTCTTTGGGAGAGAGACACAGGATGACGAACAGCATGCACAGAAAAAGGCTGATCTTTTTCATCGGCGGATCCTCAGATACTTGCAGACGGAAATGTAGGAACCGATGAAACCGACAAGAATGCCGGTACCGGCTAAAACTGCCGCGAGATAATACAGGAACGGGAACGGCGCAGCCAGCGCGAAGGTCCCGAACAGCGTTCCCTGCAGGGCATTGTAAAGATAATAATACAGGCCGCCGATGATCAGGATCGGAACGATCGAACCGAACAGACCGATGATGATGCCTTCGACCAGGAACGGCGCGCGGACGTAGCCGTTCTTCGCGCCGACATTTCGCATGATCCAGATCTCATCCTTGCGGTTATCGATGGTGATATGGATCGTGTTATAGACTAGATAAATGGCGAGCGCCGCCAGCGCGACGACCAGGATACCGCCGAAAAGACGGATGTTTTCCAGGACATCGACAAGTTTGTAGGTATTGGCGCCGCCGTCGTATACCTGATAGACACCGGGGATCGCTTCGACCTGTCTCGTAACTTCCTGCAGCATGGTGCCGTCGCTGATCGTGATGATGTAGGCATCACGGAAAGGATTCTCGTCGCGGTAGGCTTCGTAGAATTCCTGCAGTTCCGGATCTGTATTGGAGTTAACATAGAAATCGAATTCGTCTTCCTTGCTGTGATAGGTAACGGAAGAAACGCCGTTGACTTCCTTGATCTTTCCTTCGATACGCTGCAGGTTGACCTGATCTTCGGAATCATAGTCGATCAGCGCGGAAAGCGAGATCGAACTCTCGATCGTATTGGTCGTCAGAACGAGGTTGTAAGTCAAAACCATAAAGACCCCGATCAGTGTCAGAGTAATGGCAACAGCAGTGGAACTGGAAAGAGCCATGCCGAAGTGACGGCCGACTCCCAGAAAACCTTCTTTGATATGGCGTCCTAAGCGGCGAAACATCAGATACTACCTCCACCGGCCAGATCTGCCGTAATATGTCCGCTGTCGATCGCGATCGTGCGTTTCGGATGATGACGGACGATCTCGATGTCGTGGGTAACGATCAGGATCGTGGTCTTCTCTTCCTGGTTGATCTTTTCAAGCAGGCGGATGATCTCATCACTCTTCTTCGGGTCGAGGTTGCCGGTCGGCTCGTCGGCGATCAGGATCGACGGCTTGTTGGCGATCGCTCTGGCGATGGCGACACGCTGCTGCTGGCCGCCGGAGAGTTCTGCCGGGAATACATTTGATTTATCTGCGACGTCAACAAGCTTCAGGACTTCTCTGACACGCTTGCGCAGGGTATCACGCGGAGCGTCAACGACTTCCATCGCATATGCGACGTTCTCGAAAACTGTTTTACGCGGAAGCAGCCGGTAGTCCTGGAAAACGACGCCGATATTGCGGCGGTAGACCGGGACTTTGGAATGGCGGAGCTTGCCGACATTGATATCATTTACCAGCACCGTGCCGGAGTTCGGAACTTCTTCCCCGTTCAGGAGTTTGATCAGAGTGGACTTTCCGGAACCGGTCGGTCCGATGATATAAACGAACTCTCCGTCTTTGATCTCGAGGGAGATGTTGCTCAGCGCATGTGTTCCGTTTTTATAGGTTTTGGATACATTTTCAATTTTAATCATACTATCACCATTAATTAATCATATCATATCCGCGCCCCGTAGGAGAAACCGTTTCCCTGTACTTCCTTGACATCCGAGATGATCACGAATGCAGCCGGATCGGTTTCGCGGATCAGATTCAGCAGAGACTGATACTGATGTTTGGAGATCACGACCAGGATGACGTTCTTCTGCTGACGCAGATATCCGCCTTCCGCATGAAAGAGCGTAACGCCGCGGTCGACTTTTTCCTGGATCAGGGCGCTTAATTCTTCATATTTATCGGATATGATCTGAACCGACATCGATTCGACAAGGCCGAGAGTCAGCGCTTTTGTGATCATGATCCCGCTGGCATAGACATAGATCAGGCCGATCAGCACATGCTGGAGGTCATAGATCCAGAGACCGAGGATGACTGTCAGAGCATCGATCGCCATGACGCTTTTGCCGAGATCAAATCCCAGATACTTCTGCATGATCAGCGGCGGGATATCCATGCCGCCTGTACTCGACCCGACTTTCATGACAAGACCGATCCCGGCGCCTGCGATCAGACCGCCGAAAACGGAAGCCAGCAGCGGATCGACCTCCACCGGCTTCATATGATTCTGCAGCAGCAAAAGATATGCCGGGTAAAGCACGGAGGACATGATCGTTGTGATCGCGAATTTCTTCCCCAGAAAAACCCATCCGACCAGAAACAGCGAAACGACCAGCGCAATGATAATGGTCTGTTCACTGATCGTCGTGAATGGTTTTACCAGGACCGCGATACCGGCAACACCACCGGACAGGATGTCATAGGGCAGAACGAAGGCTGATACGGAGAAAGCAAGCAGCAGATTGCCTGCGAGTAAAGCCAGAAGAGTCTTGAGATTGTCTTTCATGCCAATATATTATACCCGTTTCTGTTATGACAAGGAAGATATAACCCCCGTCATTTATGGTAAAATGACTGTAAGGAGGGCAAACCATGAAACTGATAATGGCGATTGTATCAAACGATGATGCCTCATCCGTAATCTCTTCTTTAAATGCCGAGCGGTATCAGGTGACCCGTCTGGCTACGACAGGCGGTTTTCTGCAAGCAGGCAATACGACACTGATCATTGGTACGGAAGATGAAAAAGTCGATCGCGCAGTCGAGATCATCGGGCTGGAATCATCCAGAAGGACCGAGGTCGTTCCTTCGACTGTTTCCTATGACATGGGCAGATTTGATGCATTCCCGATCGAAGTCACGGTCGGTGGTGCGACGATCTTCATCCTGAATGTCGAGCAGTTCATAAGAAAGTAAACATACCTTTCCTGAACGGGATAAACAGCAAACAAAAAACGCTCAGTTACTGAGCGTTTTCTTTTGTCTTTCGACTTTTTAGACTAATTCGATTCTTGCTACTTCAGCACTGTCGCCGCGACGCTGGCCGAGTTTTACAACACGGGTGTAGCCGCCTTTGCGATCTTTATACTTCGGAGCAACTTCCTCGAAGAGTACCTGTAAAGCAGTCTTGCCTTCTTTGTTCTTGGAATCGAACAGGTAAGCAGCTGCTCTGCGTCTTGCGTTAAGATCATCCGCCTTTGCGATCGTGATCAATCCGTCA
>JAEEGL016453661.1_pt1 | contig 23320 bp, 15 predicted proteins | sample 9134231 | NCBI WGS metagenome assembly JAEEGL01 (sample SAMN16246548, study PRJNA631951) | gut metagenome | biome: gut microbiome; feature: rumen; material: fiber-attached | host: Bos | place: Iran: Karaj | collected 2018-10
AAGGCTCTCCTCGGTGTGGGCGATGCTGAAGCCGTGGTGGGACGGCCCGCCGCCGTAATCGTGGAAATAGACGCCCCGCTCGAACATCTCCCGGCAGAAGCGGCGCATCACCGCCGGATCGTGCGTGAAAGAGTCTTCGTAGCGGACCGGCGCATCCGTCCGGCCGAAAGTGATGTTGAACTGAGGCCCGTGGGAGACGACGACCATGTTCAGGCCGTGCCGGCGGATGATCTCGTCAAAGCCGTTCTTCACAAAGGCCTCCATCCGGCGGATGGAAGGGTAGAAGTCCGGTTTTCTGGCTTCTTCCAGGAAGGCGAGCCCGCAGAGGATGTTCACGAGCGGCGCGTTGAAGGTGCCGCTGTGCTGGCAGGGACCGACCGGCTTTAAGGTCTCCATGATGTCCCTCCGGCCGCAGAAGCCGCTTAGAGGCAGGCCGCCGCCGACGGATTTGCCGAAGCTGCAGACGTCCGGGATCACTCCGTAGTACCCCTGCGCGCCGGCCAGATTGGTCTTGAAGGAGGTCTGCACTTCGTCGAAGAAGAGCAGGATGCCTTTTTCTTTCGTCACCTTCCGCAGATGCTCGAGGTACCCGGGCAGCGGCTTGATGCAGCTGGTGTTGTAGACGATCGGCTCGAGGATCACGAGCGCGGTCTCGTCGCCGTGCTCGGCCACGGCCCGGTCGAAGGCTTCGGTATCGTTGAAGGGGACCGGGATGATGAGAGAAGAGAAGATGTCCGGGATTCCGACGCTTTCCGGGATAGGATGGACGCGGTTTTCTTCCAGTTCCTCCGGTGCGACCTGCCCGCCAATGTAGATGCTCTCGTGGTAGCCGTGGAAGGTGCCTTCCATGCGGATGATCTTGTCCCGGCCGGTGAAGGCCCGGCACAGGCGGATGAGATGGAGAGTCGCTTCGGAGCCGGAGTTCACGAAGCGCACTTCGTCCGCGCAGGGGATGCATTCGCAGATCTCGCGCGCCAGCTGCTCGTGGTAAGGCGTCTCCAGGGCGTTGCAGATGCCGAGGGAGACGGCCTTTTCGAGGGCTGCCGCGATGGCGGGATGGGCGTTGCCGAGCAGGCCAGAGCCGTGAGCGCAGCACATGTCGATGTATTCGTTGCCGTCCAGATCCCAGATCCGGTCTCCGGCTGCCCGGGAAGCATAGAGGGGAAACCCTATCCCGGTATTGAGCCTTGTCGAGGAATTGACCCCGCCGGGAAGGACCTTTCTAGCCTTCTCGTACTGGGCCCTGGTCTTTTGCCATTTGTCCATGGTGGTCTGCCGCCTTTCTGTGATGGTTACGTCCGAAAGATGTATTACAACTTATCTGTTCCTGACTCTATCATGCGGCGTGAACCTAGTCAACAGGAAATGGGAAAGTAAAAAACAGCCGGATCAAGGCCGGAAAGGAAAAGAAAAAGTAATACAGAAAGGGATGCGGGATACAAACGCCCCCGGTGCGGAATTCCGCACCGGGGGCGTTTGCGCCGCGAAGATCATTTCTTCAGCGAAACGGCCTTTTTCACTTTGTCAGCCATGACTTTCGCGGTCAGGCCGAAGGCTTCGAGCACGAGCGGGGCTTTGCCCACCGAGGATATTGTGGCCCTCGCTGGTCACGACCGCACCGGTTCTTTTGCGGCTTTGAGGACGATCTCCTCATCCGGCGGTTTGATCGTGTGCATGTCGAGGAAAACAAGGAGATGATTAGGATTATCTGCCTGAGAATAGTCCGAAAATAGAAGGGAGGAATAAGAAAAGGAGGTTGACATAAACGATTTGTGCTGACAGAATATAGATGGTCAATGTATCTTGGGACGACCAGAAGCTACTACATGGATTTGAAAAGAGAGGTGTGTGATGAAAAGGATAAGGAAGACCTGTCTTTTTGGGTTTTGTTTGGTTGGATTAATAGGGCTTTGCTTCCTTGCTGAACACTTGAAAGTATCCAGCCGTACTAAAGATGCTCAGATCTTCACTCCGCCCATCGCTGCCAAAACACAGCCTTCTCCTGCCGGAATGGAAGCGCTTGAGTGCATCTACCGCAGTTTCGACCATAATGCTGATGGAACCTGGATCTATCCGGATGATTTTGGAGGTGCTTATCTGGATGAGGACGGAACGATTGTAGTCGTTCTTACCGATCCCTCGGAGACTTGTCTGGAAAAGTATAAAACGCTGGTCGGGAGTTCTGATACACTGACCTTTACCCGGAAGGAGTTCAGCTATAATGAACTCATGCGGGTTGGGCAGGAAGTCGCTGCATGCCTGATGAAAAACGGCTGCCGCTCTGTCGCTTTCGGGCCTTATGATTCAGAGAACAAAGTCCTTATAACGATCCGGGAGGATTTCTTCGAAAAAGCAAAGACTCTGGCGGCGGATCTGGGAGTTACGGATCTTGTGATCTGGAATCTCTCCCCCGGAGACATTCAGTTAGAGTAGGGTCGCGGCACAAACGCCCCCGGTGCGGAATTCCGCACCGGGGGCCTTTGCGCCGCGAAGATCATTTCTTCAGCGAAACGGCCTTTTTCACTTTGTCAGCCATGACTTTCGCGGTCAGGCCGAAGGCTTCGAGCACGAGCGGGGCTTTGCCGCTGCGGCCGAATTCATCTTCCACACCGTGGCGGATGACCGGCACCGGGCAGGTCCCGGCCAGGAATTCCGCGACTGCCGCGCCCAGACCGCCGAGGATATTATGCTCCTCGCTGGTCACGATCGCGCCGGTCTCCTTCGCGGCCTTTAAGACGATCTCCTCATCCAGCGGCTTGATCGTATGCATATCGATCACGCGGACGGAGAGGCCTTCTTCAGCCAGCTTCGCGGCGGCTTCCAGAGCCATCTGCACCATCATGCCGTTGGCGATGATCGTCGCGTCAGTCCCTTCTTTCAGCTGCGCTCCCTTGCCGATCTCGAAGGTATAGCCGGGGATGGAGTCGGTCACGACTTCCACGGCCAGACGGCCGAGCCGCATGTAGGCGGGGCCGTCATAGTTCACGAGGGCCTCGGTCGCGAGCTTCATCTCGTTCGCGTCGCAGGGGCAGAGGACCGTCATGCCGGGGATCGCCCGCATCAGGGCGAAATCCTCGATGCACTGGTGGGTGGCTCCGTCTTCGCCCACGGACAGACCGCCGTGGGAGCCGACGACTTTGACGTTCAGGTGAGGGTAGCAGATGGAGTTGCGGACCTGCTCCCAGCTGCGTCCGGCCGCGAACATGGCGAAGGTGGAGGTAAAAGGCTTGAAGCCGCAGGTGGCGGTACCGGCCGCAACGCCCTGCATATTGGCTTCGGCGATGCCCATATCGAAGAAGCGTTCGGGGTGTCTTTCCTTGAAGAATTTGGACATGGTCGCTCCGGCCAGGTCCGCGTCAAAGCAGAGGATCTCGGGATATTTGTCCGCGAGGACGGCAAGCGTCTCACCGTAGGCGTTTCTGGTTGCGATCTTTTCTCCCATCTCAGGCCTCCTTTGCCGCTTCGAGCTCGGCAATCTTCGCATTGAGTTCGGTCATGGCCGTCTCATACTGCGCGTCGTTCGGGGCTTTGCCGTGCCAGCTGACGTTGTTTTCCATATAAGAGACGCCCTTGCCCTTGACCGTCTTCGCCAGGATGACGGTCGGCTGTCCCTTGACGTAGCGGGCTTCTGCAAAAGCCGCGCGCAGGTCGTCGAAATCATGGCCGTCGACCTTGATCACATGGGCGCCAAAGGCCTCGAACTTGGCATCCAGCGGCTCCATCGGCATGACCTCGGAGGTCGGGCCGTCGATCTGCAGGCCGTTCACATCGATCACGACGCAGAGATTGTCCAGCTTGTATTTGGCAGCGGAAGCGAAGGCCTCCCAGGGCTGTCCTTCCTGGATCTCGCCGTCGCCCATGACCGCATAGACACGGTAGTTTTTCTGAGCAATCTTGCCGGCAAGAGCCATGCCGACCGCCACGGAAATGCCCTGTCCGAGCGAACCGGTGGACATATCCACGCCCGGAACGTGGTGCATTTCCACGTGGCCGGACATATGACCGTCGATGCGGCGGAACATTTTCAGATCTTCCACAGGGAAAAAGCCCCGCAGCGCGAGAACGCTGTAGAGGCAGGGAGAGCAGTGCCCCTTGGACATGACGAAACGGTCGCGGTCCGGGTCGTGGGGATTCTTCGGATCGACTTTCATTTCTTCGAAGTAGAGTGAGGTGACGATGTCGACGCAGGACAGCGATCCGCCCGGATGGCCGGACTGCGCCCTGTATACCATGGAAACGGCCTCTGCTCTGGCCTTGGCGGCTGCCAGGGCGAGCTCGGAATTGTTCATTTGCTGTTCCCTCCTTAGGAATACGGAATGCTGGGAACCAGTATAATGAATCGGAGGAGCGGAGTCAAGACTTTGCATAATAACTGGACGTCTCATCTTGACCCGGGAGCTGCGCTGTGTTACCATCAATCTACCCTGTTCATCGGAAGAAAAGGAGATTTCTCTATGTTCAAACGTTGTACGATCAAGGCTCCGTTCTTTGAGATCGGTCCCAAGAACTATCTGTACGGAGACGACGTGCTCGATCTGGCGCTGGCCGCCGACGCCGCGTCCGAAAAATACAAAGTCGACATCATCTTCACCACGCCCTACACGGAGATCCGGCGCGTGAAGGAAAACACCCGTTTCCTGCATGTGTTCGCCCCGCATATGGATCCCCTGAAGCCCGGCCGCGGGCTGGCGGACGTGCTGGCGGAAGCCGTGAAGGCGGCCGGAGCGGAGGGCGTGATGCTCAATCACTGCGAGAAGCCCATTTCCCTCGGAACGCTGAAAGCGTCGATCCTGCGGGCGGATGAGGCAGGCCTTGTGAGCATCGTCTGCGCGGACTCCATCGCGGAGGCGGGAGCCGTGGCCAAGCTGAATCCGAACATCATCGTTCCCGAACCCACCGAACTGGTCGGGACCGGACAGACCAGCGACGAGGAATACGTCCGCGCTTCGACCGAAGCGGTAAAATCGGTCAATCCGGAGATCCTGGTCCTGCAGGGCGCCGGGATCAAGTGCTACAGCGACGTCTACCGGAACATCTTCGCGGGCGCCGACGCCACAGGCTGCTCCAGCGGGATCGCGGCGCTGCCGACCCGGGAAGCGAGAAACGCTATGGTCGACGAGATGATCCGCGCGGTGCGGGAAGCCTACGACGCGAGGCTCGCTCAGAAAGGCCGCTAGGCCGGAGGAAAAACCATGCTGACCAGAAGAGAAGCGGAGCGGGCCATTGTCGAAACGGCCTGGGCCTACTATCTGAAAGGGCCGAAGGTTCAGTATGATTCGCAGGAACTGACCGTGGTCGGCGGCACTGACAAGACCGTCAACCGGAATCAGTTTCCGCTGGGGAAGTATTACCTCGGAACCTGGCGGACGACGGAAGATTCCCGGCCGGAATGTGCGACGAGCCAGACTCCGGTCTATACGGTATGCAGCGACTACTGCTGGAACTGCTACCGGGAGGCGCTCGGCTATCCGATCCTAGGCTACCGCCTGAACGCGATCACGGCCGGACTCTGGATGTGCGCGGAGGACGGGGAGGATATGGCGGTGATGCGCTTTAAGAGCCGGGACTATGAAAAGTATACCGCGACAGACCCCGCTGTTCTAGAGAGCCGCGGAATGACGGACCGGCACCTGATGAGCGAGGAGGAGGCCCGCGCGTTCCTGGCGGACTGGAAGCACACCATGCGTCCCGGCGATCTGTATATTTCCGAGAGCCATGTGATGCTTTACATCGGCGAGGGGAAGATCCTGGATTCCTGGGGCGACAAATACAATCTGAAGACCGGCGAGGAAGACCGGGAACGGCTGGGGTCCGTCTGCTTCATGCACGACCTGACGGACATCGCCGTGGACGGGATCGATCCGGTCATCCGGGACATCTACATGCTCCGCGAAGGGCAGCCGAGAATGCATTTCGCGGCGGTCCTGCGGCCGCTGAACCCGCTGTTTGAAGACGGCGGCACCGGCGATCCCGGGGACGACCTTCTGAAGGAAGACTATGTGCTGCCGGAGCGCCGCCTTCGCTATCCGGAGAATGTGAAGCGGAGTGGATTCGGCCTGACAGAGGCGGTGAAGACGCGGCTCGCCTGTCCGGGGCTGGAGATCGACCGAACGGTCGACGTCACTCCGTACGGGACCCCGGTGTGGGGCGATATCCTCACCTATTCGGTCACGGTCTCCAACCGGAGCAGCGACCCGGTCTACCGTGAATTCCGCGAACTGAGCGATCCGGAGAGCGTCCCCTACACCGGCGACGATTACGAAGGACTCGTGGTCACGGAAACGATCCCGGAGAATACCGAGTTGGTCCGTGCCGCCCATGACGTGATCGTGGAGGGGCATAAGCTGACCTGGACGGTCGATCTGACGGCTGGAGAGTCCCGCACCCTCTGGTTTTCGGTACGGGCGCTCGGAAAGCCGGGCGAGCAGATCGTCTGCGGCGGCGGCACGGTCGGAAGCATCCCTTCCAACTGTCTGGTGAACACGATGGCCGCCGCGCGGTATTCCAAAGCACAGGCTGTCGCTCTCCTGAAAGCCGCCGAGAAGACGGAAAAGGAAGGAAAGAGCCCGTTCGTCGGGACGGCTTTCGCGGTGAAACTTTTTGAAAAAGCCGGCCTCTCGCTCGATCTGCCTTCGGCTGAAGAGGTGATCGCCGGAACGTTCCGGAAAGAGACGGTGGGCGCGGACCACGGATTCTTCAAATATTACGACACGCCGTATCATACGGAGATGTACCGTCTGCGTAAGAATGGGGATCCGGAACGCGGCGCTGCCGCGGAGATGACTGTCCCCGGGTACCTCGGCGGAGTCTTCGTCTACACGGACCGCATGAAGGAGCCTCGGATCAACGATTTCTCCTTTGCCTTTCTGCAGCCGGGAGACATCCTGCTCCGGGTGCGTTTCAGGGACGGCGGAGAGAAGCTCTGGGACGGGATCCGCTCGGTCACCACGGACGTCTACGTCGGTCTGGACCGCCTGATCCGCTGCGGAGACGACGGAGAAGTGAAGATGATCACCCGTGACGACCGCGCTCTCTGGAGCGCCTTCACGGAGCATCTGTTCGTGCTGCTGAGACCGGGAATGAAAGAGAAGAACGATCGGTGACGGAAAGAGGCGGCTCTTCAGGAAGCCGCCCTTTGCGTCGGTTGACCGTTTCCCGCAGAGGCTGATATACTGGCCCTGACGCATCCTTCCATGAGACCGGACGGTCCGGATCGTCAGTGCCATGAAGCCGGAGAGGAACTGCCATGAAAAGAACCATCCTGACCAAAGCGGTCTGTGTGCTGCTTTCCCTGACCATGATCCTGGGGACCGCTGCCTGCGGTCAGCAGGATCCCCCCGAGACCGAATCACGGTCCCGTCCCCGCAAAACGCAGGCCGCCGAGACCGAAGAGGACAGCGGAAAAGAAACGGACGCCGCGCCGGTGTACGAACTGGAACGGGACACTTCCGTGCCGCTCAGCCCGGAACACCCGGTGGTGGAATTCACGAACGGAGTGAAGATCGACTTTTCCTCCGACGGGCTGACGGCGGCGGAAGACCTTGCGGTCGCCTGTTCGCCGGTCTCCGGGGACGGTGTTATGAATACGGTGACCTACAGCTTCTCTCTGGGAGACGGGTCGGTAGAACTGCCCATGCTGGCGGAGGTGACGCTTCCCTGCGAGCCCGGCTGGAACGCGGAGGAGGCGTTCGTGGAATGTTACGACGACGAAGCGGGGGAGTGGGTTCCGGTCTGGTCGGAAGCGGATCCCGAGACCGGGAGCGTCACGTTCTGGCCGGAACACTTTTCGGAGTACCGGCTCTGCGCCTGGGACGACGCTTTCGTGGCGGAGAGATTCAAGACCCCCGCAGAAAAGAGGAGCGTCTACTTCTATGCCACGGCGAACCCCGGCCCCGACGATCCGATCTATTTTGATTCGACGGCCATGAAGGCCCGTGTCATCAGGCTCATGTCCGACAAGAAGGCGAAAACGGCCGCGCAGAAAAAGGATTATATAGATGTCGGCCTGGACGCGATCGGCAATGTGAGCGATGCCGGAGGCAATTATCTGAGTTACGTCGAGCTGCTGGGAGACGCGACCTCCCGGACCGAGGAGCTCGCCAAAAGCCTTCAGAAAGTGGGCAATACGGCCGCATTCGTCAAGATCTTCTACAGCTTCGCCAAGAAAGGCGATCTGTTCGGATCTCTGGCGGACAACTGGGAAGATCTGGCCAAAATGATCGCCGATTATGCGGTGGACAAGATCGGCTCGGCGGCGGTCTCGAACGCGGCGGTCCTGTTCTGGATCGTCTACAAGGCGCAGAAGGCTCTCAATGAGCAGGTGAAGTTCGCGCAGCGGCTGGGCGGCAGCGACGAGATCGATTACGCCTACAGGAAATTTACCATGGATTACGTGGCCCTGTCTCCGTCGTCCCGGCAGGCGGCCTCTTTCTACGATCACGACAATCCCCAGCCCTGGAGGGCGGAACAGAAGATCCGCGACATAGGCGGCGACTGGTGCCGCATCGTTCCTTCGAGCACGACCCTCACGGAAAAGGTCATTTCCATTTTCGTTTCCAGCCCGGGCATGCAGCGCTCCTGGAGCCAGGTGCTGTCCGATCTCTCGGAAGGCGTCGGCGTGAACGACCCGGACGTCCTGTTCGAACGGCTGACCGCCTCCATCGAGAACTACTGCACGGTCTTCTGGCATCTCGATTCCAGAACGATGACGCACTACCTGAGGAACCAGAAGACTTCCGACGGAAGAAAAACGCTTGCATCAGTCTGGAAAGAACCTTCGGAGGCGGAGAAAAAAGCCTATACCGAAAAGCTGAGATCCCAGATCTTCGCCGCCAATCTGGCGGTCTTCAAACCTCTGGTGGAGAAGGCGGCCGTGAGCATGGCCAACCGGATGTACAAAGAAGCCTACGATCAGGTCAGCCTGCTGAACCGGAAGCTCACGTTCACGCTGAAGTCGGCCGAGACGGAGAACTTCGCCGATTCCTTCTACGCGGCAGCCGACATCCGTCTCCGCCAGTTCGAGTTTCCCGGGGAGACGCTGCGCTTCCGGGAAGCGGACGGCTACCGGGTGACCTGCACCCGCTACGCGTGGCTGCTGATGGCCCGGGGCGGAAAACAGCCGAAGTTCGTGGACGTACAGCCATCCGGTGAGGAAGCGGTTCCCTTTGAGTTTAGTTTCTCCGATCCGGATACCGTGATCACGATCACCAGGCCGGAAGAGGACAACGTGATCCTGAAGAGCCTTTCCACCCCGATGTATCTGCTTTGGGACGCTCTCGTCTGCGTGAACAATCTGAAAGCGGAGCCGGGATCGGGCAATCAGGTAACGGTGGAGAATGACCGCCTGACGGTCGACCTGGTCGCGCTGTCAGATGCGGAGCAGGCCACGCTCATGACCGGACTGCTCTATCAGAACTACGGGACGCGTCCCGCTCTCCGGTTTTCCGGTACGGTCACGGAAGTTGAGACTTCCTACTGGGAAACAGAGTATACCGGAAAACTGGACGTGGCCCCCGGATCGGTCTTCACGGGGATCTACTGGCGGTGGGTCTATGATTCCTACGACCAGTATGAGGGTGACTACTACAAGCTGGAAACGCATTATCGTCTGGTATGCACCGGGGGAACGTTCCGTATCAGGATCCGGGACGGTATCACTTCGCTGGTCATCGAACTGGAGGGCGAGCTGTTTATGAAACGGGAAGGTGATTATGAGTCCTGCGGCATCCGGACCGAGAGGTTCGAACTGACCACGGAACGGCCGTCGCTCTGAGGAGAAGCGCGGGAAGAAAGGAAATGAGGCCTCAAACGGCAGGTTCGCCCGGATCTGCCGTTTTTGCCGGAGAGGCGCTGATCCGAAAGGCCGGTGGAGCATGGTGCCCGGCGGACGGGATACTGGGAAAAAACAGATTACAGGGACGCTGCTCTGCTGTACTATAATGTTGCCTGACTATAATGCCTGGTGAGGAAGAAACTCGCGATGGATGCAGCAGTCTGGGGGGCCGTATGGCCCGAATGGCAGTTTAAAAACGTGATCGGCCGGGGCGCTTACGGGGTGGTCTACCGGGCGGTCCGTTTTCTGAACGGAAAAGAAGAAGCAGCAGCCATCAAGGTGGTCTCTTTTCCGCAGGACGAGATAGAGATCTCCCAGCTGAAAGCCGAGGGGATGACCGAGGAGGAAACAAAGAATTACTACGCCTCTATGGCCAATGAGCTCTACGAAGAGATCCAGACGATGAAAAAACTGAACGGGACCGTCTCCATCGTCAACGTGCAGGATTCGGCCGTTATCCCGCAGAGCGGGCAGATAGGCTGGAATATCCTGATCCGGATGGAGTGCCTCACACCGTTCGCGGAATATATCGACGGAAGGACGCTCACCGAAGCGGAAGTGATCACGCTCGGCATCGATCTCTGCCGGGCGCTGGAAGTGTGCGAGGAAAAGCATATCCTGCACCGGGATGTCAAACCGGAGAACATCTTTGTGGGCGCGGACGGGCACTTCAAACTCGGTGATTTCGGGATCGCCCGGCAGTTAGAGATGACGACCGGCGTGTATACAAGGGTGGGCACGCCCCTTTATGCCGCCCCGGAGGTCGCGGAGGGAAAGCGCTACGACCGCCGGGCGGATATCTATTCACTGGGACTGGTACTGTACCGGCTGATGAACGGTGGGCGGCTCCCCTTCATGCCCGAAAAACGGCTGCTGACGCCGGCGGACCGGAGAAACGCCCTGGAAAAACGGCTGGGAGGCGAGACCGTCCCGGCCCCGGCGGACGCGTCGGCGGGACTGGCCGGCGTGATCCTCAGGGCCTGCGCTCCGAAGGTCAAAGACCGCTACGAGAACGCATCGGCGTTCCGGGAAGCGCTGGAAGGCGTCCGGAAGGCGGCTGCGGTCCCGTGGTGGAAACGGCGGGGCTTCCTGGCGGCGGGCCTTTTTCTGGCAGTATTTGCGGCTGTCGGAGCGGGACTCTGGTTCGCCGCGCGTACGGAAGGCGGTGTCCTCGGACGTTTTGCCGGGAGAGCAGTTTCTTTGCTTGGCGGTCTTTCGGACCGCGGCTCCGGAGAGAGCGGGGACCGGCTTCCGGCAGCAGATGCTTCCACAGAAACAGACACAGGCAGCGCGGCTCCTTCGGCGCAGGTCTCCGATCACGAAAGCGCTCCGCCGCCGACCGTGAGTGATACGGCTGAAAAAATATCCGAAACGGAGTCTGCGGCAGATACGGCGGACGCATCGGAGGCTGAAGAACTGCCGCCGGCAGAGTCTTCGGAGACGGAAGCCGTTCTTCTTTCGGAGACGGAAGCCCCTTCTCCTTCGGAAACTCCGGAGGCCGTGACCGCCCATATCCATCATTTTTCCGAGTGGTCAACCGCTGAAGCGGCCTCCTGTTCGCGGACGGGTCTGATGATCCGCCGGTGCGGGCAGTGCGGAGCGGAGGAGACCGAAACGATCCCGAAAACGGCACACACTTTTTCCGGCTGGTCGGTCAGCAGAGCAGCGACCTGTGCTCAGACGGGCGTAAAGGTACGCCGCTGCACCGTCTGCGGAGCACAGGAAACGGCCTCGATCCCCAAAACCGATCATACCTGGGGCGAATGGATCGTGACCGTTCAGCCGTTCTGCGGTATGGTGGACGGAGAGAAGGAACGGACCTGCCCGGTCTGCGGAGCGACAGAGAAGGACTCGATGATCATCCATACGGCGCACTGGTTTGAACCCTGGACAGACGATCCGGACCGCCCGCCGACCTGCACCGATGCCGGATATGATATCCACGTCTGCCAGTACTGCGGATACGTTGAGAGCAGGCGGGGAGATGCGCCGCTGGGGCATGAGTTCGGAACGGACGGAACCTGTGTCCGATGCGGAACGGATCTTCTGAGCTTCCGGCTGGCGGCGGGAGGGATGTACTATATCGTCGACGGCTTCAATCCGGGAGCGGCAGACGCTTACCGGATGAATATGGATCTGGTCATCCCGGCCGTCCACGACGGGCTGCCGGTCGAAGTGATCGCCGGGGAAGCGTTCGCGGGAAAGTTTTTCTATGAGGTGAAGCTGCCGGAAACGCTGAGGAAGATCGAAGCCTGGGCCTTCAAATATGCCACGATCGACCGGGTGACCCTTCCGTCCTCACTGATCTCTGCCAACGACGCTTTCTGCAACGCCGATATCCGTCTCATGACCTTCGCGGAAGGAACCGTGACTCCGCCGCTCATCGGAAGCAGCGAATGCGGCGTGAAGGAGCTCATCCTTCCGGACAGTATGATCTCCTGGCCGCTGGGCATCATACAATTTCAGTATGTGGATCACTGGCACCTGGGCAGCTCCGTCAGACTGGCGGAATTCGGTTCCGCCCCGGCGTCGGCCAACTACTATTACCGGGCCGGTTCTTCGCTTCACAAAGAGATCACCGTATCGGCCGGCAATCCGTATTACAGAGTCGTTCAGAACTGCCTGATCGAGAAGGATACCGGCAGGCTGCTGGCAACGGTCATTCCGTACCGGGGACATATCGATCTGCCGGCGGGGGCCGGGATCCGGGTGATCACGAAAGCTTCGGTCAATGGATTTGAACAGTACACGCTGACGATCCCGGACGGAGTCGAGGAGATCGAAACAGGGGCCATTGCGGGAAGCTGTATTGTGCTGAGCCTCCCGAACAGTCTTCGGAAACTTGAGCCCAAGTCGATCGTTTGGGATTACGGCGTTGGGGAACGGATCGAATTCCGCGGGACCATGGCCGAATGGGAACAGGTGGAATGGACACATCAGTATGATCAGGAACCGTTCAACACCTGCATCTTTACGATCTGCTGCACCGACAGCGACGTGGAAGTCGACACGCGGGAATGGACGGATTGACAGATCAGAGATCCGGATACAGGGAGAAGAGAGAATGCCGATCGATCAGACGCTGAGTTTCACGGACCGGTCCTGGGAAGTGCTGTACGGAGTGATTGAAGAGGATTATTTTCAGGAAAACGAGGCAAAGGCTATCTTTGAGGCGCTGGAAAAGAAGCTGGACTTTGTCCCCTTTTCCGATTATCTGAAGCGCTATATCTACCGGGAGGCAGGCCTTACGGGCTCTTTCCGGGAGATCGAACCGGAAGTTTACCGGCAGATCCTTCTGGACAGCTTTCGCGAGAACGGGGTGCCCGCTTCCTTTGAGCCCACGACCGCCAAGCTGAGCCTTCTCGCCAGAAACTGGCTCAGCCAGGCTTCGGTCCGGCGGCCGGTGGTGCTCCTTCTCGGTTTCGGTCTCCGGATGACGGAGGACGAAGTGGACGAGATGCTCGTCAAGGCCCTGCACGAGCAGATGCTGAACGAGGAGGACCCGCGGGAACTGATCTGTTCGTTCTGTTACCGGAACGGACTGGGATTTTCGACGTTTGAGAGACTGGAACGCGCCTACCGGGAGATACCCGGAAAGCTTCCCGACGTCCGCGGCGGCGAGGAAAAGGCGCTGATGCGCCGGCTCGCGGCGCTGAAGTCAGCCGGCGGGAAATCCGTGATCGAAAAGGCCGCGGAGAGGGCTTATCGGGCCCTTTATGAAGAGGCCCAGGAGCAGATCGCCGCGATGTACAACACGACCGGCTACTTTGCCGGCTGTACAGCAGCGGATATCACGGAGAGCGATCTGGAAAAGGTCCTCAGCAGCGCGATTCCGACCGACCGGTACGGAAATCTGCTTCCGGCGTACGCTTCACGGCTCGGCAGCAGATTCGCCGAAAACCGGATCAGCCGTCAGCGTCTGAACAGTCTTCTTAATGGGAAGACCCGGATCACCCGTTACGACCTGATCACCCTGTCCTTTTTTCTGTGGTCGCAGAAAGCGGAAGTGGCGGAGGATCCGAAACGGCGGTATATCGGGTTTGTCAATGCCACGAACCGCCTGCTGAAAGAATGTTCGTTCGGTGAGCTTTATCCGGCCAATCCGTATGAATGCTTCCTGCTTTTGTGTATCCTGACCGAGGTGCCGCTCAGTACGTACGCGGACGTATGGGAGGCCTCATACCGGTCGGAAGCGCCGGCGGAAGTATGAGATGTGCACGCAAAACGGGCCCGGCGGCTGCCGGGCCCGTTTTGCGTGCGGGGGAGTATCAGAAGAAGGCGATCTCGGAACGAAGGGCAAGCGCGTCCTTGTAGCGCCTCTGGTCCACGTAAAGGTCGATCATGTAGCCGGCGAGCATGCGGTAGGTGCCCTCGCCGAGCTGCTCTTTGCTGTCCCGGAAAAGCTGGGTCAGGACGGATTCGTATTCCTCGCCGCTCCGGACGCCGCGCACGTAGCGCAGCTGCGTAAAATAGAGCAGAGTGTCGTAAATGGCCGGCATGCGCTCGGTGCGGCGGTTCACGGCCTGCTGCAGGTACTGATGGCCGAATGACGAGGCTCCCGTCTCGAAGTAGCAGACCGCCAGTTTCTGGCCGGCCAGCACTTTCTGTTCTTCCAGAGCCGTTCCGGCACTCTGAAGGGAAGCCTGCAGATAAGGGATCGCTTCCTTGTACTGTTTGTGCTCCAGGTAGGCGGAACCGATGTTGAAACGGATGCGGCTGGAAATGCTGCTGTCGTATCCCCGGGCCAGCTCCATGGCGCGCCTGTAATACCGGAGCATGAACGAAAGGTCGTTGAAAGTGGAGTAGCAGGCGCCGAGCAGATAGCTGCTCCAGAGAAGGGTAGGCAGATTGCCTTCCTCAGCCGCGGCGCTGAAGGCGCGGTCGGCGGCTTCGATCGCCCGCATATATTCTCCGCGCGTGTAGAGCGTCTCGGCGATGCACTGCTTGACGAAGCTGCCGGGCCGGATAGTCTCCGCCAGACGGAGCAGTTCCAGCTGGTTGTCGGATTCCAGCTGCCCGGCGCCGACATAATAGAGGTACAGCTGCTCCTCGTCCATGTTGTCCTTGAAACGGGCCAGATAAGCCGCCTCCTGATGGCAGGCCGGCGCGTTCTTCCCCTGCTTCTGGATCAGGGAATAGAGATTGAACAGGTGCCAGGAGAGGTGCAGCTCGGAATTCTCCATCTCTTTCTGGTGCAGTTTCAGGAAGCTGTATTCGTCGTCCGCGCTCTCGCTGTGGAAGTATTTATCAAAATAGCCGTCCAGCATCGTCCCGGCCTTCTCGAGGAGGACCGAGTCCTGACTGTAACGGATGCCGAGCGCGTCAAAGAGCTGCTGCAGGATAGCCGGAGAGGGATTGCCGACGCCCTGCTCGATCTTGCTGAGGTAGGAAACGGCGCAGATCCCGCGGCAGAGTTCCTCCTGAGAGAGACCCTTCTGAAGCCGCTGCTGGCGGATTATGAAACCGGTGAAATTTTTCATGAAGATGGTCCTTTCATGAGCCTGAAAATGAGGTAGAAACAGTATATCGGGAAAAACAGCCGCTTGCAAGAGGTTTTTTCGGGAATTGCAGAGAAAAATCGGCGGACATTCCGGCACAGGCGCCGATCTGTGGTATAATGCGGGCAGATCAGCCGGAAGGAGACTTGATGAGATGATGGAAGAAGCCTATGCGCGCAGCGGGATCTCCCCGAAAGTATACCGCCTGGGAGAGGAGATACTGGCGGCTCTCCGGGGGCCGTTTGAGGAGATCGACCGGATCGCCGAGGTCAATCAGCTGAAGGTGCTTACGGCCATGCGGGAAAACCAGGTCTCGGAAGCGCACCTCTCGGGTACGACCGGCTACGGACACAACGATATGGGCCGGGAGACGCTGGAGCGCGTCTACGCGGACGTGTTCCGCACGGAGGACGCGCTGGTCCGTCCCCAGATCACCTGCGGCACACACGCCCTCTATCTGGCGCTTTCCGCGAACACCCGTCCGGGAGATGAGATCCTTTCTCCGGTCGGCGCGCCTTACGATACGCTGGAGGAGGTGATCGGCATCCGTCCCTCACTCGGCTCTCTGGCGGAATCGGGTGTGAGCTACCGTCAGGCGGATCTGAAGCCGGACGGAAACTTTGATTACGAAGCTGTCGAAGCGGCCCTGAACGAACGGACGAAGCTGGTGACGATCCAGCGTTCGCGCGGGTATTCGCTCCGGCCGACCTTCTCGCCGGAACAGATCGGCGGGCTCATCGCCTTCATCAAGGCCCGAAAGCCGGACGTGACGGTCATGGTGGACAACTGCTACGGGGAATTCACCCGGGAAAAGGAACCGTCCGAGTACGGGGCGGACATGATCGTGGGATCCCTGATCAAGAATCCGGGAGGCGGGCTTGCCCCGGCCGGCGGTTATATCGCGGGGCGGAAGGATCTGGTCGAACGCTGTGCCTGCCGTCTTACGGCACCCGGCCTGGGGAAAGAAGTCGGGGCGAGCCTGGGGATCAACCGTTCGTTCTACCAGGGCTTTTTCCTGGCGCCGACCGTCACCGCCTCCGCCAAAAAGGGCGCCGTGTTCGCTGCGGCTCTGTACGAAAGGCTGGGATTCGAGACGTATCCCGCCTCCGCCGCTCCCCGGAACGATATCATCCAGGCTGTCAAACTCCGGTCTCCGGAGGCGATGGAAGCGTTCTGCGCCGGCATCCAGGCCGCTTCTCCGGTGGACAGCTTCGTCCGGCCGGTCCCTTCGCCGATGGCAGGCTACGCGGATCCGGTGATCATGGCGGCCGGCGCTTTCGTGGAAGGCTCTTCGATCGAGCTCTCCGCCGACGGACCGCTCCGCGAGCCGTATACGATCTATTTCCAGGGGGGGCTGACCTTCCCGCACGCCAAGGCGGGCATTCTCATGTCGGTCCAGAAACTGGTGGACGCCGGACTGGTTTCATGGTAAAATAATCTATCCTTTCGGGCTTTGGAGAGCAGGAAAGGAGATCCTTGAATTCAGGCAGAACCATGAAATCCCTGCCGCTCTCGGAGCGGCCTTATGAAAGGTGTCTCGATAAAGGGCCGAAAGCCCTCAGCGACGCCGAACTGCTCGCGGTCATTCTGCGCTGCGGCTCCCGGGAACAGTCTTCGCTGGAGACCGCCCGCCAACTGCTCACGCGCTTCGGCGCCCGGGGCGGCCTGACCTTCCTCGCGGAGGTGAGCCGGGCCGAACTGGAGCAGGTGAAGGGCATCGGACCGGTGAAAGCGGTCTCGCTCCTCTGTATCGGGGAACTGTCCAGACGGATCGCCGCCTCGTCCCGCCGGGAGGCGGTGAGGCTGCAGACACCGGAGAGCATCGCACTTTACTTCATGGAGGAGATGAGGCATCTGGAGCATGAAGAACTTCGGATCGTCCTCTTTGATACCAAAAACCGGCTGCTCAGCCATGAGACGGTCTCCGTGGGGACCGTCAACGCCTCGCTGGCCTCGTCAAGGGAGATCTTCCTGGCGGCACTTCGGCGGGGGGCGGCCTGTCTTGTCCTTCTTCACAACCACCCGAGCGGCGACCCCTCGCCCAGCCGGGAGGATCTGGAGATGACGAGGCGGCTCTGCGAAGCCGGAAAACTGATGGAGATCCCGGTGCTGGACCACATCATCATCGGGGACCGGAAATATGTCAGTCTGCGGGAGGCGGGCCTTCTGCAGAGCTAGGATCCTGTATGGCCGATAATCGCAACAACCGAGAATTCCGCCCCAGACGGCTGCTGATCATGCTGATCGGCGTCTGTCTGTTTCTGTTGCTCGTCAGTTCGTTCAGCTCCTCTTTCAACAATACCGTCCGGCGGGTGATCGACAGTGTCATGATGCCGATGCAGAAGGGCATGAATCAGGCGGGCAGTTTTGTCTTTTCCCGGGTTCGGCGCCTGCAGGATCTGTACGCGGTGGAAGAGGAGAACGCCGCCCTCCGGGCCGAGGTGGAAGCTCTCCGGGAAGCCAATGCCCGGCTGAAACTGAAACTGACGGAACTGGACGAGGCGCGGGCGCTGCTTTCCCTGACGGAACAGTATCCGGAATACGATATGGTGGGCGCCCACATCATCGGAAAGAACTCGGGCAACTGGTTCCAGTCTTTCCTTATCGACAAGGGGACTGACGACGGCCTGCGGGTCAATATGAATGTGATGGCCGGCGGCGGGCTGGTCGGCGTGATCACTTCCGTCGGGCAGAACTACGCCACCGTCAGCACCATCATCAACGACGGCCAGTACGTGAGCGCGATGAGCGCCCGCACGCTGGATACGTTTCTGGTCGAGGGAGACCTGACCCTCTATGCCGACGCGAAGCTGGCGCTCCGCTACATTTCCCTGACGGCCGATCTGGTCCCCGGAGACCAGGTGGTGACCTCCAACATCAGCGATATCTACGTGCCCGGCCTGCTGATCGGCTATGTGGAGTCCGTGACGGCCGACCCGAATCAGCTGACCCGCTCCGGCATCATCCGTCCGGTGGCGGATTTCGACCGGCTGGATACGGTGCTCGTCGTGACCGCCATGAAGACGAGCGCCGATTAAGGAGGCCGGGATGAAACGCTTTCTGTGCTGCGTCCTGCTGATCCTGGCCGCCTTTTTCCTTCAGAACAACGTCTTTTCGGCTTCGCCCCTCATTCTGACTACGCCGAATGTGCTGCTGATCCTCGTTTTCTCCTTCGGCTTCCTCCGGGGAAGCACGGAAGGCATGCTGATCGGCTTCGCCTGCGGCCTCCTGTCGGACATCTTTTTCAGCAACACCCTCGGAACGAGCGCGCTCGTTTATACCCTGCTGGGCTATGTGATCGGCCTGCTCGGCCGCTATTATCATACCGAATTCGCCGACATGCCCCTGATCCTTTGTCTGATATCGGATCTGTTCTACCATCTGGGGGTCTTCCTGGTGGCCTTTGCCCTCCGCGGGCAGCTGCACATCGGAAGCTACCTCATCGGCGTCGTCCTGCCGGAACTGGCGTATACCGCCCTGCTGACGCTGCTTCTGTATCCGCTCCTCAGGAAGATCAACAGCGTTATCGAAAAATGGGAAGTGAGGAAGACCAAGTCCTTTGTTTAAAGAGATCCTGGAATTCATCGGCTACCGGGCCCGCAAAGTGTTCTCATCGCGTCTGTTTCCGCTGACGCTGGTGGTCGTTGCGCTCTTCGGGGCCCTTTTTATCCGGATGTTCGCCCTGCAGGTGCTGGGAGGAGCGGAAGCGCAGAAAACCGTGACGGAGAGCATGACCCGTACCGTCGAGATACCCTCTACCCGCGGGAACATCTACGACCGGAACGGGGTGCTCCTGGCCTACAACCGGAAAGTCTCCAACGTGACCGTGATGGACGACGGCTCCTATTCCGACGGTTACGAGCGGAACCTGATGGTCCTCCGGCTGATCGAGATCCTGGAGGCGCAGGGAGAGACCGTGGTCCAGTCGGTCCCCCTTTATCTGGACGACGGCGGACAGCTTCAGACTTCCTTCTCTTCGGAAGCAGCGCGGCTCCGCTTTCTGCGCGATATCTACGGACGGAAGAGCGTCAGTGAACTGACGGAGGAGGAGATGGCTTCGACGCCGGAAGAGATATACCAGTTCTTCCGGAACAAATTCGGGGTGGGCTCCTACCGAAACGGGGAGACCTATCTGGTGACCGCGGCCCACGCCCTCAAATGCATCTATATCCGGTACGCCATGTACCAAAACTATTATATCCGCTATAACGCGGTGACGGTCGCCGAGGACGTGAGTGAAAAGACGGTCGCGGCGATCCTCGAGCATGCCCCGGAACTGTTGGGCGTGAAGATCGAACAGACCTATCAGCGCATCTACAACAATGCGGTCTATTTTTCCCACATCATCGGCTATACCGGCGAGATCAGCACGGAAGAACTGACGGCCCTGAACGAGGCCGGCGGCGCCTACAGCGCGGGCGATACGGTCGGCAAGACGGGGATCGAGGCGAGCATGGAGTCCCTGCTGCAGGGAACCAAGGGCTCGCAGACCATGTATGTGAACAACGTCGGACAGATCCAGAAGATCATCTCGACCACGGATCCCGTTGCCGGGGAAAACGTCTATCTGTCCGTTGACAGCAGCCTTCAGGTCGGCATTTATTTCCTGCTTGAGCGGAAGCTGGCGGCGGTACTGGCCGAACACCTGGTGAACGAAGAGATCGATGAGGAGGAAAACGAGGCACACAACATCTCCGTGAAGACGGCCTACAATCAGCTGATCAGCAACAGCATCCTCAACACGGATCTGTTCAGCCGGGCATCCTCCGCCTCCGCGTCCATGCGTCTGTACCGGGCCTATGTGGCCGGGCGGGAACAGGTGATAGCGGATCTGGAGAAGGAACTGACATCCACCGTTCCGACTCCGTACAACCGGCTGCCGGAGACGATGCAGGATTACCTGGACGTTCTCTACGACGTGCTGCTTTCCGAAGAGATCCTGCTCCGGAGCAACATAGACGTGACTTCGTCCGTCTATGTCAGCTATCGCCGGCAGGGTACGATCTCGCTGGCGGAGTATCTTCGCTACGCACTGGAAAACGGCTGGGTGGATACGAGCCTGCTGCCCCTGGAAATGAAATATTCCAGCTCGGAACAGGTCTACCACCTGCTGCTGGATCTGGTTTTCCGCACAGTCAGCGAGAGCCGGGTCTTCGCAAAATCGGTCTACGAGTCGCTTATCATGAACGGAGGGATCGACCGCTGCGATCTGGCGCTGGCTCTCTACGAACAGGGCGTGCTTGTTTTTGACCGCGAGTGGGTGGACCGCCTCTACGAACACTCCGACGAGGTAGCCTTCGAATTCCTGAAGGAGAAGATCATCCGGATCGAACTGACGCCGGCCCAGCTGGCGCTCGACCCCTGCACCGCCTCCGCCACGCTGGTGGAATCCGGGACGGGCAAGGTCCTGGCCATGGTGGCCTATCCCGGCTATGATACGAACCGGATCACGGAGGCGGATTACTACGCGTCGCTTCTGGCAGACCAGTCGTCGCCGCTGTTCAGCAGCGCGACGCAGGCGCAGGTGGCGCCGGGATCCAGCTTCAAAATGGTGACCGCCGCGGCCTCCCTGGAACTGGAGACGCTGGAACCGGATACCGAGATCGAGACGCTGGGCCTGTTCACCAAAGTCGGTATGAATCTGAAGTGCGCGGTCTGGCCCAAGAATCACGGCATGGAGACGCTGTGGGAAGCGCTGCGGGATTCCTGCAACTACTTTTTCTGCGAAGCGGCGTACCGTTTCTCCCTGGTGGATGAGGAATACAGTGACTCCACAGGGCTGAAGATCATCCGGGAATATGCCGCCAAGCTGGGACTCGGCAAGAAATCCGGCGTGGAAGTGGCGGAATACGCTCCGCACATTTCCGATACCTCGGCCATCGCGTCGGCCATCGGACAGGGCTCCCACCTGTATTCGAACGTTCAGCTGGCCTGCTATTCCGCGACGGTGGCGACCAAGGGGACAGTTTACGATCTGACGCTTCTCGATCATACCACCTCGCCGGAAGGCACGCTTACAAAGTCCTTCCGGGGAACGCTGGTGGAAAAGACGATCCTGGAGCAGGCGACCTGGGACAACATCTGGATGGGCATGTACGCGGCGACCCACTCGGGCAGTACCGGGGCGCTCTTCAGCGGCAATGTGGAAGTGGCAGGCAAGACGGGGACCGCGGAAGAAAGCTCCCGCCGGCCCGAGCATGCCTCCTTTGTCTGCTTTGCCCCGTACCTGATGCCGGAAGTCTCCGCGGCGGTCTCCATCTATCACGGGTATACTTCCGGAAACGCTGCCCAGATCGGCGGGCAGATCATGGATTTCTATTTCGGCTATATCACCCTGGACCAGATCCTGGCTTCGGATGCGAACGGGATCGCGGAACCCGCGGAGGAAGAGCCGGCGGGAGGAGAAACATGAGAGTGATCGTGATCACCTCCGGCAAGGGAGGTGTCGGCAAGACCACCACGGCGGCCAATCTGGGCGCCGGGCTGGCGGCTCTCGGGCAGAGAGTCGTACTGGCGGATCTGGACGCGGGCCTTCGGAATCTGGACGCGGCGCTGGGTCTGGAAGAGCAGGTCTCGTATACGATGACAGACGTTCTGAACGGTACCTGCACGGTCGGGGATGCCCTGACGGCCGATCCTTCCCATCCGGGCCTGTATCTGCTGGCTGCCTCGGCGGAAGCGGAAGAGGGAACACTGCCGCCTGACCGGATCCGGGAACTGGCCGCCGGGCTTTCGGACCGCTTTGATCTGGTCCTTCTGGACTCGCCGGCCGGGATCGGCAACGGCTTTAAGAGCGCGGTGGGCGCGGCGACAGAGGGGATCGTGGTCACGACTCCGACGATCTATGCGGTCCGGGATGCCGAGCGGGTGCTCCGGCTTCTGGACGAAGCCGGGATCCGCAACCGCTTCCTGATCATCAACCGGTTCCGTTCCGACCTGGCGTCCAAAGGCGCGATCCTGGACGAGCGGGACATCGCGGATATTCTGGGAGTACCGATCCTGGGACTGGTGCCCGAGGATGACCGGGTACTGATCAGCGGCAACGAAGGGAAGACTCTGACGGGCACCCGCACTCCCGCCGGAAAGGCGTATGACCGGATCGCGGCCCGCCTGCTCGGGGAAGAGGTGCCGCTGCCTTATATCAAACGAAGGAAGCGTCTCATGAGACGCCGCTCCTGAGGGACAGGCTTCATGTTTGCTTTTGACCGTTACAAATTCAGAAAGATCCCCTTCGGGCTCATCCTGACACTGGCCGCCCTGTGTATCCTGGGCTATCTGGTTTTGGGGAGCGCGGTGGTGAACGACGCCACTTCCGAGACGACCATGCGCCGGCAGATGATCGGCATGCTGGCCGGCTGGGGCGTCATGCTCTTTCTCAGTCTGGTCGATTACCATTTCATCATGAAGCTGTATTTCCTGGTCTATGCGGCCCTTCTGGGCATTCAGGCGCTGCTCTATACGCCGCTCGGCAAGACCTACAAACAGGCGACGCGCTGGCTGGAAATCCCCCGCCTGGGCGAGATCCAGCCGTCGGAATTCTCCAAGGTCCTGATGATCCTCTTTTTCGCCTGGTTTTTCGGGAAATACAAGGACCGGATGAACCGCTTTCCCTACGTGCTTCTGACCCTGGGGCTCTTCGCGGTGCCGGCCTTCCTGATCTTCCGGGAACCGGATCTTTCGTCCACGTTCATCTTCGGCGTGACCTTCCTGGCGATCTATTTCGCTGCGGAGGTGAGTTATAAATGGATCGGCTTCGCGGTGCTCGGACTCATTCCGGTCGGAGGCTTCCTCTTCTGGGACAGTATGCAGGAAGAGCCGAAGATCCTGAAGCCCTATATGCTGAACCGCATCTCCTCCTTCTTCCATCCGGAGGAGTACGCTTCGACCGGGCTCGTGGATCAGCAGGAGAAGGCGGTCATGGCCATCTCGTCGGGGCAGTGGAGCGGCAAGGGCCTCTTCAACGCCAGCCTGGAATCGGTCAAAAACGGAC
>JAEEGL013998557.1_pt1 | contig 23318 bp, 19 predicted proteins | sample 9134231 | NCBI WGS metagenome assembly JAEEGL01 (sample SAMN16246548, study PRJNA631951) | gut metagenome | biome: gut microbiome; feature: rumen; material: fiber-attached | host: Bos | place: Iran: Karaj | collected 2018-10
CAAACTTCTGTTTGCCGGTGTAGAAGGGATGGCACTTTGAGCAAATTTCGACGCGGATGCTGTCCTTAGTGGAGCGGGTCACGAATTCTTCGCCACATGCGCACTTAACAGTGACTTCTTTGTATTCGGGATGTATTCCTGCTTTCATTGTAGGCACCTCTCATCAGATTTGCCGCCGGACGGCCGTCCGGCAGACGCGACGGGTATTATACCACATAAATATTTTTTTTGCAACTGTTTTTTTATTCGCCTTCGGGAGTTTCTCCGGATCCGGTCGTCACGGACTCCTTTTTTGCGTCTTCAAGGTCGGAGCTTTTTATCATCCGTCCGTAGTGTATCATATAGAGAGTGAGCGTGACCACGCCCGAAACGAAGCAGACGGCGGTGATGACAACGAGCGGTATACCGGACAGGCGGAACAGAAGAATAGCTACGATCGAGACGGTCAGAAGGACGGTATTGAACTTGCCGTACCATCTCGCGTACACCATTTTTCCCGTGCGCTGGATTGTGTGGATCCCCGTGAGTGCCATTATGATCTGTACGAAGAAGAACAGGACCATGAGGGGGATTACCTCGTTGTGCCTGAACGAGATGCACAGGAGCGCCGCCGCCTGAGTCAGTTTGTCCGCGGCGGGATCAAGCGCCTTCCCGAGATCGGAGACCATGTTGAAACGCCTCGCGACCCAGCCGTCTATGACGTCGGTTATCCCGGATATCAGGAATGTGACGCCCGCCGCGACGTATTTTTCCTTTATGTAGAGAATGAGGATGACCGGTATCAGTACGAGCCGGAACATACTCATCAGATTTGGAATTGTAAAAATTTTTCCGCCGAAAACCTTTTCGCCGAAAGATGCTTTTTTCATGTTGCCCTCCGGTTACACGCTGGGCATGATTATACCACTTTGTTCATAATATGTCAACACGGCGAGGCTAAAAAGATAGAGGCGATACGTTTTGGCGAAAATGAAGGGCGCCGCCCTGCGGCAGGGCGGCGCGTTATCTTTTCAATGATCGTTATCAGGCAGTATATGATTTGATATCCTGCTTTTCACAAGCTTCAATCCTTTTCGCCCATACGCGAGAAAGCGATCGAAACGGTGTTTTTGACGGTTCCGAAGGCGGGGATGACCGGCAGAGTGCCGTTTTCGCGCTCGTCGTGACGGCCGTTTATGTAGCAGTTCGTCGGCTCGAGGCCGAGGACGTAATCGCCGCTCGCCATACTCCGCCATTCGGTAAGAATCGGGAGGGTATCCCCCGACCATTTCATTTCTGCGGCGACGCCGAGCGACGGATTTTCAAGGCGGGCGGTGAAATCAGATCTCATTTTCTGGAAGAAAACGCGCTCCTCCTCGTTATCGACGGGCGCGTCGAATACGAGCTCGCGTCCGAGACCGGTTTTTGCGAATTCCGTGCGCGGGACGGTCTCCCTGTCCTCGGGCAGGACGAGCCGCGCGTTTTCGGAGAGCATGGGATACCCGAAATTGCAGTGATAGATCATCATATATTCCTCGGGGCGCGGGGTGAGATTTCTGATCTCGTCGTGTATCCTCACCCCGGAGCCGAACACCGGCACGGTTATCTCACGGGTAAGCTCGAGGACGTGACCGAAAAGCGCGGTCTCGCGGACAGTTCCGCTGACCGTGACGACGTCGTCCCTGACGTAAGCCGAAACGTGCTCCGCCGGGGTGCCGTGATAGCGTCCGTGGAGCGGGAACCATTCCCCCCCGTCGCGGTTGGCGGGTCCCGCCGAGCGGAGGCCGCAGGTATAGAGCATCCCGCCGGGGAAGTAGTTGAGAAATTCGTTTTCGTAAGGCAGATCGCGGAGCGGCTGATCGTATCCGTTTTTGCTCATCCAGGACATGTTTGTCCCGAGGAAGGCCGCCTTGCCGATATCGAGTCCGTTATCCGGGAGTATCTCGAGATAAAGGCCCCCGGGCGTGGCGATCTCTATGACCTCGGCGCCCTTCGCTTTGCCTTCCGAAACGGTCACGCGGCGGAGCGTAAGGAGCTGGGCCGGGTTTCCTATATAACCTTTTCTGATAATGCTTTCCATGTCTTGTTTACCTCCGTCAGAGTTCGTCTCTGAAATATGCGTGAGTTTCGGCCGTCCTGCCGCGCTCGTCGGTCACTACCACCCGGAAATAGTTCGCGTAGGGATGAAGCGGAAGTTCGGCGTGAGTGGACGGGACCGCCCCGGGTCTGACCGACATGCACGATCTTATGTCCGTCCGCAGTTCTATCGTCCTGGCGGGCGAGCATTCAACCGTGACGACGTCGTTTTCGAAAGTGAGTTCTTTTATTTCGGGGCCCATCGAAGCGTAAAAGTGCCCTTTTTTCAGAGCGTCGGCTATCGAGGGATAGTCGAGCTTTTTCGCTTTTATCATGGTGAAGGAGCTCCCGCATTCGCACGACGGGTCGCCCGGGCGCGGGACGGGATGATTGTCGTCGCTTCCCGTCACGAAGGGGCGCTTGCCGCCGTTCAGCATCTCGTCGTACACCCGTCCGTTCATGTCTCCGAAGCCGGAGTAGATACAGCCTCCGTTGTATATCTCGAGCGCGTCGAAGCCGTCGTAACTCATGTACTGCGGATAATATTCCATAGACCAGGCGGGATGGTTGTACGAGACGAAGAACCCCGCCGCCTTCGCGCGGCGGATCATGTCGTTTATGCACCCGGCGTTATATTCTCTCACGTAGTCGGGAGCGCTCCCCCAGTTCATTTTCCGCGCGTATTTCGGGGCGTTTCCGAACATATACCACTTTCTGTGGAGACAGACCTGCTCGGCCATGTCCCTGTCGAGGGCGATGAAGCAAAGGTGACAGCAGCGTACGCGTTCGAAACAGTCGTAGGCCACGTTTGCGTCGTTTATCTCGACCTCGTAGCCGTTCAGCGCGAGAAAGTCGTCGTCGGTCAGGTCGTTATGCGGTATGAAAACGTCGTGATCGGTATAGGCGTAGACCTGATACCCCATTTTTTTGTATTCTTCCTTGAGATGCTCCGGGGTGTCCGCTCCGTCGGATATGACGGAGTGAGAATGAAGGTTAGCCTTGTAAAAGTTTCCCTCTTTCGGGATAAGATATTTTTTCATCACGTCTCCTTTGGCAAGCAGTCAGTTTTTCATATTCAGTATTTTTCTCAGATATTGCCCGGTAAACGAGCCCGGGACTTCGGCGACTTCTTCGGGAGTCCCCGCCGCGATTACGGTGCCGCCGCCCTCGCCGCCCTCGGGTCCCATGTCGATTATCCAGTCGCAGGTCTTTATGAGCTCGAGGTTGTGTTCGATCACGATAACGGTATTGCCCTGATCCGTAAGCCGCTGGAGTATATCGACGAGGCGCCTGACGTCGTCGGTATGAAGTCCCGTCGTCGGCTCGTCGAGGATGTAGCAGGTCCTCCCGGTGCTGCGCTTTGAAAGCTCGGTCGCGAGCTTGACGCGCTGCGCCTCGCCGCCCGAGAGAGTTGTCGAGGACTGTCCGATTTTGATGTATCCCAGCCCAACGTCGTAAAGCGTGCGCAGCCGTGAGCTTATGCGCGGGACGTTTTCGAAAAAGGTCACGCCCTCCTCGACGGTCATCTCGAGCACGTCGTTTATGGACTTGCCCTTGTATTTCACGGCGAGCGTGTCGCGGTTGTACCGCTGACCCTTACATACGTCGCAGGTGACGTAGACGTCCGGCAGGAAGTGCATTTCTATGCATCTCACGCCGTCTCCCTGACAGGCCTCGCAGCGGCCGCCTTTCACGTTGAATGAGAACCGCCCGGGACCGTATCCCCGTATCTTGGCGTCGTTCGTCGAGGCGAAAAGCGAGCGGATGTCGTTGAAAAGTCCGGTGTACGTCGCCGGGTTCGAGCGCGGAGTGCGGCCGATCGGGCTCTGATCGATACCGATGACCTTGTCGAGCTCTTCGTACCCCGTCACGTCTCTGTGAGCTCCGGCGCGCGCCGTCGCCCTGTTGAGTTTTTTCGCGAGCACCGGGTAAAGAATGCCGTCAACAAGCGAGGATTTCCCGGATCCCGACACGCCCGTCACGCAGATGAACTTTCCGAGGGGGAACCCGACGTCGACGTTTCTGAGGTTGTGAAAGGTCGCTCCGTGAACCGTCAGCACGGCACCGCTGCCCCTGCGCCTTGACGCCGGGACGGGGATCTTTTTCCTGCCGCTGAGATACTGCCCGGTGATCGAGTTTTCGCATCTCATGATCTCTTCGGGAGTCCCGCAGGCCACGACTTCGCCGCCGCGCACGCCGGCGCCGGGACCGATGTCGACGATATAGTCGGATTCGAGCATCGTCTCTTCATCGTGTTCCACGACAATAACGCTGTTTCCGAGATCGCGAAGACTTTTGAGGGCGGCGATCAGTTTGCCGTTGTCCCTCTGATGGAGCCCGATGCTCGGCTCGTCGAGAATATAGAGCACGCCCATCAGCGAGCTGCCTATCTGCGTCGCAAGCCGTATTCTCTGCGCCTCGCCTCCCGAGAGAGTCCCCGCGGAGCGGCCGAGGGTGAGGTAGCTCAGCCCGACGTTTGAGAGGAATCCGAGGCGTGAGCGGAGCTCCTTGATGATCTCTCCGGCGATCTTTGCCTCGGTCGGGGTGAGCGAGAGACCGTTGACGAAATCGAGCGCGTCGTTTATCGGAAGACGGCAGAACCCGTCGATGTTCAGACCCCCGACGGTCACGGCGAGTATCTCGTCCTTCAGCCGGCGGCCTTTGCAGACCGGGCAGTCGACGAACTCAAAAAACTGGTCGTAATAATCCTGATTCGAATAGAAAGTGCCGCCTTCGGCGCGCTGTTCGATGAGGTTAAGGACGCCGTCGAAACGGACGAACCCGTGCGTGTGCCGCCTGTCAAACGTGCGGTCGACCTCAAAGGTCTCGCTCCCCGCACCGTAAAGCAGGACGTTGAGCGCCTCGGGAGAATAATCCTTTATCGGCGTATCGAGTGTGAAGCCGTATTTTTTGCCGACGGCCGCGTAGAGAGGCGCCGTCCAGGTGCTGTCCTCTATCGATTTGAACCCGTTTACGTTTATCGCGCCTCCGGCTATCGAAAGATTCCTGTCGGGGATGACGAGGTCAACGGAAAGCGTCTTGAGCGAGCCGATCCCGGCGCATTTTTCGCAGGCGCCGAGCGGGTTGTTGAACGAGAACATCCGGGGGGTGAGCTCGCTCACCCCGAAGCCGTGCTCCTCACAGGCGTAATTCTGTGAATACGTGCGTTCCTCGGAACCGTCGGCGGTCACCATCCTGAGATTCCCGCCCGCCATCCTGAGCGCCGTCTCGGCAGAGTCCGAGACCCGTCCTCTGACGGATTCCTTCATAACGATCCGGTCGACGACGATATCGACGTCGTGCTTTTTGTTCTTGTCGAGTTTTTCGCCGTCTTCGGCCGAGTCAAGGGTGATGATCTCGCCGTCGACCCTCGCCCGGGTGAACCCGTTTTTGCGCGCCTCGGCAAAGACCTTTTCGTGCATGCCCTTTTTTGCCCTCACGACGGGGGCTGTCAGCATAAAGCGCGTCCCCTCGGGGAGGGTCATTATGTCGTCGACGATCTGGTCGATCGTCTGCTGTTTTATTACTTTTCCGCATACAGGGCAGTGAGGTATTCCGATTCGGCTGTACATAAGTCTGAGATAATCGTAAATCTCGGTCACGGTGCCGACCGTCGAGCGGGGATTTTTCGATGTCGTTTTCTGATCTATCGAAACGGCGGGCGAAAGGCCCTCGATCAGATCCACGTCGGGTTTGTCTATCTGACCGAGGAACATGCGTGCGTACGATGACAGCGACTCGACAAATCTCCGGTGCCCCTCCGCGTATATAGTATCGAAAGCGAGGGATGATTTACCTGAGCCGGAAAGACCGGTGAAAACCACCAGTTTATCTCTCGGCACGGCGACGTTTATGTTTTTCAGGTTATTTACTCTTGCGCCTTTTATAACTATTTCATTCAGAGACATTTTCTGACAGACCTCCGCGGCCGGCGGACATTTTATTCCCTGATATTATACCATAGCGAGGGGGTTTTCACAACATGACGGAGCCGATAAATGTCTGCGATACGCGCGGAGCCGCAAAACGCGCTTTAAAACGTGACTGATTTCGTGCTTTTTATGATTTTTTTAAAAATATTTGTTCGGTTTCGGCTCCTTTTTTTGTATTATATTATGAGGGAGGCGGCGGGAAACACTGATATGAAATTATTTGACGGCGCCGCGTGCAGCGCGGCTGTGAAAAAAATCGCCTCCGGCGACATGACAGCAATGTCCGTCCTTTACGAAAAAACGGGCAGGCAGGTATATTCGCTCGCCTATTCTATCCTCGGCAGGGAAGGCGAGGCGGACGAGGTCATGCAGGAGACGTTTATAAAAATAATGGACTGCGCGAACACATACGACGAAAAGCGCGGAAACGCCCGATCTTGGGTCCTCGCCATCGGCAGAAACGTTGCGATGAACCGGCTCAAGAGAAGACGCCTCTCGGACTATGATGAACTCAGCGAAAGCGTCGGCGTGCGAGACGATTTTTCGGCCGTCGAAAACTCCGACGAGGTCTCGCGCCTGCTTGCCCTGCTTAACTCGTCGGAGAGGCAGATAGTTGTCCTCAGAGCGGTCGAGCGGCTGAAGTTTAATGATATCGGCGGGATCGTCGGGCAGAGCGGGGACGCAGTCCGGATGAAGTACGCAAGGGCGCTCGAAAAATTGCGCGGATATTACAGGAAGGGAGAAAGCCATGAAAGCACTCAGGAAAATAAAAAAGAAATTTGATTCATTTGAAATACGCGACGCGAAGGATTTCCTGCCGGAATCCGCGACGGGGAAAAAGAAGGATCGCTCCTCCGAGCCGCGGCTGTTCGGTTATCTCGCGGCGAGCTCCGCCGCGCTCGTGATCGCTCTGGGCGTGATAATCGCCGGGCAGGGGATCGCTAAAGCCGGCCGGATTTTGAAAAATGATTTTGTGATTGTTATCTTCGATTACGATTGCGAAGAAATCAGCGACACAACAATAGATTCTCCGAGAAACGAACCGGTCAATCCCCCTGCTGACCCGTCGAGGGAAGGTTATTCTTTTGAAGGTTGGTATCTTGATGATCAAGAATGGGATTTTGAGACAGACAAAGCAATAGAAGATATCACTCTGATTGCTCACTGGTCGCCGCTGACATATAAAGCTATTTTAGATGCAAACGGCGGATATGTCGAGAACGTCGAGATATCGTTTGATTACTACAGCGACCTTATTTTGCCTGATGCGCATCGCGACGGGTATTACTTTCTGGGTTGGTATCTGCCGGAAAAATATGTGAACGGGGTTATCAAATGGATATGGGCAGAAGACAAACGTTTTATTGCACGCTGGCTCCCGTTTGAGCCCGGAACGGTTACGGCATTGTTCGGCAGTTACGAACAGGATAATGATTTGGAAAACGGAGATGAACCGATCGAGTGGTATATCATTGAAGAAAAAGATGACAAATACTGGCTCATTTCAAAATACGTTCTGACCGGACACAGATATGATGAGTCAAACAGTTTTGTCGACTGGGATAAATGTATTCTCAGAGACTGGCTGATAAACGATTTCTTCTACCGGATATTCAGTCAGGATGAGCAGAACCATATCTGTCCGGCGATTCAGGAAGACACCGAGACAAACGACAGGATTTTCCTTCTGAACATGGAAGAGTCATACATTCTCCGGCAGATAGGAGCGATGCTTAACGGAGAAGGCATCGGGACAGAATACGCCGCCGCGACCGGCCTGGAATATTATTATAATGACGTGCTTGACTTTGACCGGCAGGCATGGTGGTGGCTCCGCAAAGGAGAGGACGACGTATCGTCTGCCGCAGCTGGTGACCCCGGACCTTTTACTTGCATCGCAGCACGCAGCGGATGTTTCTCGTTGTCCAGAAGCGGCAGATCTGTGAATGGAGTCAGACCCTCGATTTGGGTAGATAAATCAGCTGTGACGCTCATTTATCATGAAGAAAACGGTGATAACGCGCCTGAAACCAATATCATGACAGAGCCTCCGGCAGACGATTCAACCGAAACGGACGCGACGCTTGTAAGTGATATCCCTAAAGCCGAGAACAGATTTGTGTTTGAACGATTATCGGGAAAAAAAGCATATGTGCTGACAGATGTTGTCCAAATTAACGACCCTGAAGTAGTTATTCCGTCGGAGTATAACGGTATGCCTGTCACCGCAATTGGCGACAGCGCTTTCGCAAACCACAGGACGGATATAGAAAGCATTATCATTCCTGAGAGCGTGACATTGATAGGCGAAAACGCTTTCTGGCGTTGCTACGCTCTTGAAAGCGTCACATTCAATTCCGGAAATATGAGTTTTGGATCAATGGCGTTTTGCGACTGTACGGCACTTTCCGAAATCACTATTCCGGAGGGAGTAAATGTCCTCAGTGAAGATCTCTTTAATCTCTGTTCAGCGCTTGAAACGGTGCATTTGCCGGTTTCATTGACCGAAATCGAATTTGGCGCTTTCGGCGCATGCGAATCCCTTAAAACGGTTTATTATGACGGATCGGAATATCAGTGGAATAAAATCAAAAGGAATTACGGATGGGACGCAGACGCTGCGGAATTTGAAATCGTGTTTGCCGTTTCTAACGAGTCATCAGCGACAGACAAAAAAGTTGATAAAATATCATTAAGAAGATTACCGGACGAACGGACCATAAAACTTTGCGCGAACGAAAAGTTCAGTTATAACGGTTTGGCAGTTGAGGTGATTTACAGCAACGGGACGTCGGAGACGATAAAATATGAAGACGGTCTTCTGGAATGCTATCCCGATCCGGCTTTGTGGGCAAGCGGATATTACAGCGGTATGGATCAGTTAATGCTCTGCGGTCTTACTACTGTTACGGTCAGCTTTGAAGGTGCTGTAACTACTTTTGAAATCGATTTTTATGCTCCCGCAGAAGGTTCTTTGCTTTCGGATAACGCGTGGGTTCACATTGAAGACGGGATCGGCATATATCACACTGAAGCCGAAAAGATAAACACCCTGCCTTTTGTCAAGGACAGCAGATACGGTTACGATATGGAAAAAGTAATTATAGACGCTCCGAACGCCGTCAGGATAGAGAGTGGCGCGTTTGCATTCAATTTTACCTCGGGTTTTGTACCTGTATTTAAAGAAATCGTTCTTCCGGAAAACATTGAGTATATAGGTACCGGTGCGTTCGCGCGGGACAGTTTTCTTGAAAAGATAATCTTCACCGGAAACAAAATCACGTTGATTTCTCAAAATATGTGTATGGGATGTACGTCTCTTAAATCAATTTCAATACCGAAGGGCGTATATAAAATTGACGAATACGCGTTCAGCGGTTGCACGTCGCTCACGTCGATTGCTCTTCCAGATGGCGTCCTGCTTATCGCCAATTATGCTTTTGAAGGATGTTCGTCGCTCAGAACAGTTTCCCTTCCGGACTCGCTCCGAACTATTGAAGAACACGCTTTCGAGAATTGTGCAGCTATCGAATCGATCAACATTCCCGCCGGCGTAACAGGCAGAGCATTTATGGCTTATCTGCCTGAGAAGTGCCGCGCGTAAATGACCGCGCAGAAATCATCTCATTGTGACAGTCAATCAAATAAAGATTCATTTCCTTTATCTCTCCTCCGCCGGTGTAGGGCCCGGCGGGGGAGAAATTTTTGCCGTATTTGCCCTGCCTCCGGCATGTGCCGGGATTTTTTGCTTGACAAAACGGAGGAAAACGGATATAATTAACCGATTTATCCCTTTAAGGAGCCAGAATAAAAAATGTTTCCGACATTATCAAGACAGAAGCCGGCGATTAAGAAGCTCGTCGCCGAGCTGAGAAAGAAATACGCATACGCGTCGCTGCTCGCCGTCGCCGACGACAACCGCTCGTGGTCCGTTTCCCGTTCCGGAATAAATATCGTTTCGGGCGGAAGAATGGGCGGAACGGGCTACGTCGCACGCGTTTTCGACGACACGGGATGCGTTGAGTATTCATTCAACGATTTTTCAGAAAAGCTCATCCCCGAAATCGTCGCCGTTATCGGCAGAAAAGCGGAAGAGCAGAAAAAGAACTGCAAAGGCATAAAGCCGCTTCCAACTCCGCTTCCGAAGGACACGACGGCCAGGCTCAAAAAAGCCACGAAGTATAAGATCGACCCGCGCGAAATGGGCGACGAGGCGATAATCGCGAAGCTGACCGCCGTGAGAGAAAAAGGTCTTCGCCACGAGGGCATTCTCGACTTTTCGTGCCACGCGTCCTACCGCGTTTACCGTAAGTTGTTCGTTTCCGAAAACCGCGATCTTGACGAGACCTGCATGTGGACGAACGCCGCCGTCGTCGCGCTCGCGAGAAAAGGCGACGAGATCAAAGATTATTACAGACCGTATTCCGCGCTGGGCGGCATGGAGGTTCTTGACGTCGCCGAGGACGACGTTGACGAAGTCGCGTCCGTCGCGATAGAGCTCACGTCGAGCGAACCGATGATCCCTGGCGAATACGACTGCATATGCGATCCCGACACGACTGGCATGATCGTACACGAGGCGTTCGGTCACGGCGTCGAGATGGATATGTTCGTCAAGGATCGCGCCCTCGCTAAAAGTTGCGTCGGTCAGTACGTAGCCAGCCCGCTCGTGACTATGCACGACGGCTCGGCGGTCAATCAGACGGCGACTGCCTTCTTCGACGACGAAGGCAACCTGACGACCGACACGATCATAATCGACAAGGGTGTTCTGCGCACCGGCATCTGCGACGGGCTGAGCGCCGTCCGCCTCGGTATAGAGCCGACCGGAAACGGCCGCCGCGAGAGCTACGAGCGCAAGGCGTACACCCGTATGACGAACACGTATTTCGAAAAGGGCCGCTCGACGCTTGACAAAATGATCGCATCCGTGAAATACGGCTTCCTTCTCGAAAATCCGAGCTCCGGAATGGAAGACCCCAAAAACTGGGGTATTCAGTGCATGGTCAACATAGCTCGGGAGATCAAAGACGGAAAGCTCACCGGACGCATCTTCTCCCCGATAGTGCTGACGGGATACGTCCCCGATCTGCTGAAATCGGTCAGCATGATGGGCAACAGAGAGGTCCTCAGCGGAAGCGGATTCTGCGGCAAGGGCTACAAGGAATGGGTTAAGGTTTCGGACGGCGGGCCGTATATGAAGGCGCGCATCCGTCTCGGATGAGTTTTTGGAAAGGAATCAGATATCATGAGTCTTTTGAACAAAATAAGAAACGCCCTCCTCGCGAACGCGATCGGCGAGTGGCGTATATGCGAGACCGTTTCTGAAAGCTCGGAGTACTTTTTCGTAAAGAAACAGCTCGACACAAGGCGTATGAAGACCGTTGAGAAGTGCGACGTCGTCGTTTTCCGTACGGAGGGCGGCAAAAAGGGCTTCACGACGGTGACTGTGACGCCCGGCGTGACCTCCGGAGAGCTGAACGATAAAATAAAAGGCGCTTATTATGCGGCGCAGTTCGCGCTAAACCCGGGATACGAGCTTCCCGATCCCGTCCACGGAAAAAAGAAACCCGGTGATTCCGCCGGGATAATCGGCGCGGGAGAAAAGGCGATGATAGAGGCGCTTTTCGCCTCGGACAAAGGCGGCGACGCTTTCATCAATTCCGCCGAGATGTTCTTTGAGCGTGTTTCGTACAGGATCATATCGTCAAACGGGACCGACGTGCGCTGGACAAACGGACGGGTCTGCGGCGAATTTGTGGTTCAGTGCAAAACCCCTGTCGACGTGGAGCTTCACAATACGTTCGATTATGATTCCGCCGACACCTCCGCGCTTTCCGGAAAGGTCGAAGAGGCGCTCAGAAACGTCCTTGACAGGGCAAACGCGCAGAAGATACTGAAAAGCGGCGTTTACGATGTCATTCTCTGCGGCAATCAGGTGCCCGAGGTGCTCTCGTATTACAGCGACCGTGCCGGCGCAGGGATGATATACCCGCACTATTCGGAATGGAAGGCCGGAGACACGGTACAGAACATAGGAAAAGGCGAAAAGCTCAGCCTGACGCTGCTCGCGACCGATCCGTATTCATCCGAGGGAATCCCGATGAAGGACCGTCCGCTTCTGAAAAAAGGCGTGCTTAAAACGATCCACGGGCCGAACAGACTCTGCCGTTATCTCGGAATCGAACCGACAGGCAGCTACCGCAAGCTCGGCTGTGAAAACAAGGGCCGCATGTCTTTTGAGGATATGAAAAAGAAGCCCTGCCTGGTGACGGTCGTGTATTCCGACTTCCAGATGGACAGCTTCACGGGCAATTTCGGCGGAGAGATCCGTCTCGCATACCTCGTTGACGGAGAAAAGGTGACTCCGGTCACCGGCGGCTCGGTGAACGGCCGGATCCCCGCGTGCGAGGACGGCATCGTGTTCTCGAAGGAGAGATATCGCACAGCTGCCTACGAAGGTCCGTACGCGATGCGTCTCAGCGGCGTAAACGTCGCGGGCGCGGAATAAAAATCAATTTTTTGAACAGCGTCCCCGCCGGAGTGACCGGCGGGGAATTTTGCATATAAAACCCGCAATAGCGGCGGTGTCAGAGCTTTGCATCATTGTAAACTTTCGACGCCGGCTTGATTTACCGATAAAAATATGGTACAATAAAGAAAACAAAACACGGAAAACGAAAATGGCTGAAGGACAGAAAAAAGGCAGACTTCCAAAGCATCTGCTATACAGTATATTCAACCCGTCGCGCAGCAAGGGGCTGACAAAGGAAGAGGCCCGCAGGCCGCGCGATCTGAAGGGCTTTTTCACCTTCTTCGGGCACAATTTCAATATGATGTTCGCGCTCAACATCTTTGCGGTGCTGGGCAATTTTCCGCTTCTTTTCGGAGCGCTCGCGCTTTCCGGTATGCTGAACACGCCGGTGACGGCGCCGGCCTCAGCGCTCGCCGCGCCGCTTTTCGGCATAACGTCCATTTCCGGGTTTTCGCCGGCGACGCTCGCGCTGTACGGCGTTCACGGAATCGGCACAGTCTCGTCCGTCCCGACCCTCGCGACGACTGTATGCGGCTGGATAACCGTGCTTGTGATATTCACGTTCGGACTTGTCAACACGGCAACGGTGTATCTGATGAGAAACGTCGTTAAAGGCGACCCGACAAGCTTTTCGGACGACATAATCCATGCTATAAAAAGGAATTTCCGTCAGGGCATGATCTTCGGCGTGATCGACGCCGCAGTGATCGCCATGATAGCGTACGATCTTGTGATCTTTTATCTCGGCGGGACGTACATGACGCTTTATTCCATCTTCTTCGGGGTTATGGTGGTGATCGCATTCACCTATGCAATAATGAGATATTATATCTATATCCAGCTTGTGACGTTCGATCTGTCAATATGGAAAATGTTTAAGAACGCGTTTACATTTGTCGTTCTCGGAATAAAACGGAACGTCCTCGCTCTGCTGGGCATGGCGCTCGCAGCAGCTCTCGAGTTTGCTCTATTTATGACGTTCCTTATGCCGGTCGGGATAATTCTGCCGCTTCTTATTCTCGTTTCGTTTGTCAACTTCGCCGGTGTTTACGCGGCATACCCGGTCATTAAAAAGTATATGATCGACCCGTATTACGTCAGCGATGACGTCGGCGCCAAAACTCACGAAGAAGCGGCGCTTGATCCCGAACCCGAGCCGGAGGAGCCGATCTTTACCGACAGGGGATGACATGGGTGTAAAAGAGCTGACGGTCAACCGCAACGACGCGGGGAACCGGCTTGACAGGTTTATAATAAAGACGTTTCGCGACGTGCCGGTTTCCTTCGTTTACAAGGCCATTCGCAAAAAGGACATCAGGGTCAACGGCAGACGCGCCGAGCCTTCTCAGATGCTTGAAGAGGGCGACACCGTTCGTGTTTTTCTGCCTGAAGACATGGCTTTTGCCGGTTCCGGAGCGGATGAAAAAAGTCTTTTGCATGTCACGCCTTCTTTCGGAACCGTCTATGAAGATGAAAACATAATAATAATCAACAAGCCGTCGGGACTGTCTTGTCACGCCGATTCTCACAACGACGTCAACAATCTGACGACTCAGCTTGCCGCATATCTTATGAAAAAAGGCGAATATTCGCCGGAAAACGAAAACTCGTTTTCTCCCGCTCTCTGCAACAGGATCGACAGGAACACGTCCGGGATTGTCATAGCCGCAAAGAACGCGGAGGCGCTCCGCGAGACGGACCGGCTCATACGCGAGCGGAAGATAACGAAAAAATATCTCTGTGCCGTTCACGGCAGGACGCCCGCCGCCGGACAGCTGAGGGGATGGATAAGAAAGGACCCGGACCGTTCCGTCGTGACGGTGAGGGACGAGCCGTTTCCGGGCGGCAGGGAGGCCGTGACCGGCTTCCGCACTCTCGATTATTCGAGCGGTCTGTCGCTTGTCGAGGCGGAGCTCTTCACGGGGCGAACGCATCAGATAAGGGCGCAGTTTGCCCACGCAGGGCATCCGCTTCTGGGTGACGGGAAATACGGCAGGAACGCCGCAGACAGGCAGCTCGGCTACGGTTCGCAGGCGCTTGTGTCCTATTACGTCCGCTTCGACGATGCCGGCGGCTGTCTCGGCTATCTCAGGGGCAGGGAGTTCACGGTCCCGAAAGAAGACATTGATTTCATCGCGCTTTTCGCAAAAGAGCGCAGGGGAGGAACAGAAACATGACCGATATATTCCGCGATATTAATCCGGATCGCATAAAACCGGAGGATTTTATCGCTCTTGTTGAAATTGAAAAGGGATCGCGCAACAAATACGAGCTTGACAAGGAAACGGGGCATCTCATACTTGACCGCATCCTTTACACGTCAACTCACTATCCGGCGAACTACGGACTCATTCCGCGTACGTACGCTGACGATCTCGATCCGCTCGACGTTCTGGTGCTCTCGAGCGAAGGACTCGCGCCGCTAAGCCTTGTAAGATGTTATCCCATAGGAGTCATCAACATGCGCGATCAGGGGATGATGGATGAAAAGATAATCGCTATTCCGTTCAAAGATCCCAATTATAACGAATATCACGATATCAGCGAGCTGCCTACGCACATATTTGAGGAAATGCGGCACTTTTTCGCCGTATATAAAAACCTCGAGGGAAAGGACACTGTAGTGAACGAGGTGCAGGGCGCAGAGGAAGCACGAAGGGTAATCGCAAGAAGCATTGCGGAATACAGCAGGAGATTTGAATAAAACCGAAAGGATAAAGAGATGTCTGACGATAAAAAGTACCCCGGCATAAAAAAGTTTTTTGCGAAATTCAGGAAAGAAAAACCGTCGCCGAAGTCGGTATATGCCGGCCCTGAATACTTTCGGCGTATGAAAAGGGACAACCTGACGGGAAAGGTATACGCCGGGCCCGAGCAGTACGGAAGAAAAAGAGACGCCGACATAGAGGAGGTCTATGCCGGACCAGAATATTTTGAGCGGAGAAACGAAAAAACCGATCCTGATCCGGCGGAGAAGGACGATATCATTTTTGAAGAAGAGACCGAGCCAATCGAATGCGTTTACGCCGGTCCGGAATACTTCGCACCGCCGGAACCGGAAACCGCGCCGGTTTACGCCGGACCCGAGTATTTCAATACGAAGGAATTCGAAGATGATGTTGCGCCGCTTGCTGAGGGAGTTTACGCGGGGCCAGCTGTTCCTCAGGAAATGCAGGGACCGAACCCGTCTCAGTTCATGATGGTATATGGCGGTCCGGATTATTTTGCCAACAGGCGTCAGACCGGATTTTTGGGATTTACGCCGGAAAACAGCGCACAGTCGGAAAAAAAGCCGGATGAAGACAAAACACCGGGCACAGCATGCCCGATGTGCGGATCAGAGCTGATTCCGGGAGCCAGATTCTGTAACGAATGCGGGACACCCGTAAGCCGCGAAGAAAAGAAACAGGACGTATAAATCAATGGATCAGAAAAAAATGTTTGCTGAGGAGCGGCAGAAAAAAATTTACGAAACTCTGAAGAAACAGAAACGCGCGACGCTCGTGGAACTGTGCGGGATGTTCGGTGTTTCGGCCGCCACTATGAGAAACGACCTTGAAACTCTTCAATCATCAGGGCTCATCAAACGCACGCACGGCGGCGCTATAATCCAGTCCAAAACGAGCTTTGAGACCGTCCGCTCCGAGCGGGTGGAGAACAAAGCCGCAAAGATAGCGATTGCCCGCGCGGCGGCGGAACACGTTGAGGACGGAGACACGATAGCGATAGACCAGGGGACGACCTGCTATGAAATGGTTCAGTTTCTCAGGGACAAGCGCAAGCTTACAGTCGTCGTGAACGATATCGAGATAGCGCTCGCGCTTGAAAAAACGACCGACGCCATGGTTATCATGCTCGGCGGCATAGTGCGCAAAAACTATTCGAGCGTATACGGGTCGATGACCGAGGAATGCATCAGAAACCTTTGCGTTGACAAGCTGTTTCTCGGCACAAACGCCGTGTCGGTCGATCACGGGCTGACAACTCCACACTCGGAAACGGCGGACGTCAAGCGCGCGCTGGTATCGGCGGCGAACGAGATTTTCGCTCTGGCCGATTCGACAAAAATAGACAGGGTGTCGCTTTTCAGGATAATCGACAGCTCCGTCGAATGCACGGTTATAACCGATTCCGGTCTTTCGGAAGAATCCGTCCGTGCATACGACGGAAGCGGGTTCAGATTCGAAATAGTCTGAGCCTCGGGAAATAAGATGACAGACAAATCGGCTCTTTTTCCTTACGCACTGCGCAGCGCAGTGTGGGAAATAACCCTCGCGTGTTGTTTTCGGTGCGCCTACTGCGGCTCGTCCGGAGGGCGCGCCCGCGAAAACGAATTGTCCACCGCCGAGTGCCTGAGAGTGTCAAGGCAGCTTGCCGAGCTCGGGTGCAGACGCGTTTCGATGATCGGAGGGGAGGTTTTTATGCGCCCCGACTGGGATGTTATAGTCGATTCTCTCACGTCGAGAGGCATAAAGACCTGTATAATCACAAACGGATTTACAATGTCCGAGAAGATCATCGGCACGCTTAAGGATGTCGGCATCGAGTCTGTAGCGGTGTCTGTGGACGGGGTCGCTGAGGTCCACGACGCATTCCGGCAGAAAGGGAGCTATGAAAGAGCTTTCACGGCGATAGACGCACTGACGGGAGCCGGCATTCCCGTTTCCGTAATAAGCGCGCTTCGCGCCGACAATGCCCCGCGCCTCGGAGAGTTTTACAAGGTGCTCAAAAACTATCCAGTTTTCGCCTGGCAGATACAGGCGTGCTCGCCGATGGGCAACGCCGCGAGCGGAGTCGACGTCAGGTTCGACGCCGGGCAGGTCATACGGTTCGTATCGGAAACCGCGCCGAAGGCGCCGTTTGCCGTGGGTATCGCGGACAATATCGGATATTATACGCCGGAGGAGGGAAATCTCAGGGGCCGGCGCGGCGCGAGCTTCGAGGGCTGCTCCGCAGGGCTCACGGCGATAGGAATAGACAGCGTCGGCAATGTCCGCGGCTGCGAATCCATGTACGACGAACGGTTTAACGAAGGCAATCTCAGGGATAAAACGCTCCGTGAGATATGGGAAGACCCCGATGCCTTTGCATATAACAGGAAGTTCAGCCCGGAGATGTTGACCGGCAAATGCGCCTCCTGCGTTTACGGATGCGTCTGCGCCGGCGGCTGCCGGTCGTACAACTTCTTTGCAAATCACGGAAAGCTTTACGAAAACCTGCTTTGCGCGCGCTGAAATTATTACCTGATCCGCCCGCGGGCGGATCATTTATCAGGTGGGACAATGCGAATAATCGACATTCTTAAAAGAGCGGCGGCAGCGGTGCTTGCCGCGCTCACGGCGGTCTCCTTCGCATCGTGCGGGGGAAAGGTCACTGAAAACGAAAAAATGATCGGTCTTCCCGACGAGGGAGGTTTTGTTAAAATGAACGGAGATTTTGAAAAAGCCGAGCAGTGGATCGAGGACAATATTACGTCGCGAGATACTCCGCCCGTTTTCTTCAGGGCAGGTGACAGAAAATCTTCCGAAATGACATGGGTAAAGACAACCGGCGAGCCGCAGACGGTCACAGACTACCCGCTAAGCGACAGCCCGGCGGAGCGCATCCTGCGGCAGATCGATTACGTCTGCGAGGATGAGCAGTTGAAAGTTTCCCTGACTCTCACGGTCTATCCGGGTTATCCTGTCGTTGAGATCAGTTCTTTCCTTACGAATCTGTCCGGCTCTGTGACGGACGAGATAAGCGGCCTTTCCTGCCTAGATACCGCGGTGCCCGCGGAAGAAGGGAGCTATACGCTTCATTACAGTCAGGGATCGCTTGGAAACGATCCGACCGATTACGAGCCCAGGGAAGAAAAGCTCGGAAACGGCACGAAAAAGATAAAATGCACCGCCGGCATGCCGACATGCGAATTTCTCCCTTATTTCAACGCCGGATCCTCTTCCGGTGGAGGCGTCATTCTCGCGGTGAACTGGCAGGGAAACTGGTTTGCGGATTTCAGAAACATAAACGGTGAACTGCAGCTCAGGGCGGGTCAGTACGGCCTTTCGTCCGTCATGATTGGTAACGAAAGATTCAAACTTCCCGGCGCCGTTCTGCTCTTTTACAGAAACTGTGACTGGCAGGACGGGCAGAACATCTGGAGGCGCTGGGTCGTTCAGCACAATCTGATGAGATATACCGGCAGGCGCGATTTCAGGCAGAACGTTTATGTCTGCTCAGATCTCAGGAGCGCTGAGACGGATCTTGCTTCGATCACGGAATTCGCGGCGACCGGTCTGCCCGAAAAGTATAACTGTGTTTTTGAACTCGACGCCGGATGGTTCAGCGGAAGCGAAAGCTCGCCGGCGGCCTGGGTCAACGCGGTCGGAAACTGGGAGCCCGCGCCGCTTTACAGCGATGGCGGACTCAGAAAAATCGCCGATCTCTGTCATGAAAACGGCATGAAGTTTGCCATGTGGGCGGAGCCGGAGCGGCTGAACAAAAGCAGTTCGTCAGCGGCGCTCGTCGGCGACGCGGCAATATATCTTGACTGGACGGGAAAATACGTTCCGTATTCCGAGCCGGGCAGCTCCGCAATCGGCCTGATAAATTACGGCTCGCAGAAGGCGCAGGATTTTGTCGTCGGTCTCTTGACAAAATTCGTCAGGGAATACGGCATTGACGTTTACCGTCAGGATTTCAATACCGAAAACGCAAAATACTGGTCGGCCTATGACGCCTATGAAAAAGAACTTTACGACGCAAAACGCAGCGGAGCGACGGAAAATCACGCCTGCGAGGGATATATAAACGCCTGGACGCGGATAGCGGAAGAAAACCCCGGGCTTGTATTTGACGTCTGCGCGGGCGGCGGACGGAGATATGATCTTGAAAGCATGCGTTTTGGATTTATGCATACCAAATCGGACTACTGGATGGATGTATGTTCCGCTCAGTGTCAGAATCTCAGCGTATATTCCTGGAATATTTTCACAGGCACCGGCTTTGCAGATCCGTCGGATCTTTACGATGTCCGCTCGCGCCTGACGCTTTCCGTCGGCATTGGCGCGCAGGGCGTGAACGAAACCGTCGCAGGGGCGCTTGCCGAGTGGTCATCTCTGCAAAAATACATGTACGGGGATTATTATCGGCTTTCCGGATATTCTCTTGACGGCAACGCCACCATAGCCATGCAGTTCTGCGATCCCGGAAGGTGCGAGGGCGTTCTTGTCGCGTATCTTCGCGCGGGCGGAGAATACAGCATCAGGGCAAAGGGACTGGATCTGGATGCTTGCTACGCGGTCAGAAACAAAAACTCCGCCGGGGAGCCGGTTGTAATGACCGGACGCGATCTTATGGAAAAAGGATACAGCGTCGCGTCAGATGACGGAGCCCGGCATGCCGCAGTCATTATTTACGAAACGATTGAAAAAACCATTGCTTTTGAATAATCCCGGCCCGCGTATTATTTCCGCACCGGAAAAGTCGCCGGAAAGTACGGCTTTTAGCAGAGAAATAAAGAATCCCGCACTTCATCGTCTTTCATATCATTCACATTCTAAATAATCAGAAAATCCGAACGCGTCACCAACGATGACAACGTTCGGATTATTCCTATTTGGCGGAGAGGATGGGATTCGAACCCATGTGCGCTTTCACGCAAACTGATTTCGAGTTTTCGACATTCTGTCTCCGTTCGTCCCTCTACGTCCCTATTTTATCCGATTTTGCTCCCTTTTTTCGGCATAATATTGCCTTTTTTGGGAAAAGTGATAGGCAACTGTCAGGCAAACAGGTGTTTTCGTCACTATTTTTCTGTCCTCGTATAGAAAGTGTTTTTACCTTTACCTTCGCGCCTGATCTCACCGTCGTCAACAAGCCGGCGAATCGCGTTCTCAACGGAGCTTATACTGAGTGATGGACAGAGCGCCATAATATCCTGCTTGCCGAATTTTCCGATCTTCATCTGTACGGCTTTTCTTACGGATTCCAGTGCAGAAGGATTGCCTTCCACAAGCGTAAACCTTTCCTCAAAGTCCTTGTACGCTGAAAGAACGGTTCCAAGCAGATACTTTATAAACGGCACGGGGTCGTCTTTTCCGTCATGCCACCCGATCTGAGACGCGGACAGCGCTTCGTAATACAGGTCCTTGTTTTTAGCGATCTTCGCCTCGAGCGAAATGTACTTGCCTACGAAAAAGCCGCATCTGTAAAGAAGAAGCGTTGTGAGCAGTCTGCTCATGCGGCCGTTGCCGTCGTTGAAGGGATGAATACAGAGAAAATCGTGAATGAACACCGGGATAGCAATCAGCGGCTCAAGCTCCATATTGCCGATCACACGGTTATACTCTTCGCAGATCCGATCAAGCGCGTCCGGAGTCTCAAACGGATCAAGCGGCGTAAACAAGATTCTCGTATGACCGTCCGGATATGTCGCGCTGATATAATTCTGTACATTTTTCGTCTTTCCTGCCTCGGAATTCTGCGTATAGCTGAACAGGATCTTATGAAGCTGAAGAATATAGTTCCTGGTTATCGGGATAGCGTCAAAGCTTTCGTGAATAATGGCGAGCACGTCTCTGTAGCCGGCAATCTCGTTTTCGTCACGATTCTTCGGAACGGTCTTTTCCTCCATCAACTGCTTTATACGAGTATTGGTAGTGACAATACCTTCTATCTCATTTGAAGCCTTGGTGCTCTGTACCTTTGCTATCTCGACAAGCTTTTCAAGTTTTTCGGGTTTCTGCTTAAGATACAGCTCCTGCTTGCCGGCTTCTTTGTATATCGCGGCAATTAATCCGAGAAGCTCCGAATCCCATTTCTCATCTGATATTTTCCCGTAATCAAAAAACCTCATCGGATACCCCTCCTTTACTTTCCATTAAATCATAGCATAAAAAAAGGGAATTGTCAATGGGTTAAGGGAATATTCCCATAGAAAAGTTGAAAATAAAAGGTTATTCTCTCTGGACTTTTCAAAATTCTGTGGTATTGTATTGTTGCCGGCGGGGAACCGCGGCAGAATAAATATAAAAGAGAGAACAAAATGACGAACGAGGAAAAAGGAAGGTTTTGACGTCGCTTTTGCGTGAACTGCTGGACGTGCTGGTGCCGATGCAGATAGCTAGGACGCTGCACCAGAGCAAAAATCTGATCTATGAGAAACTGAAAAACGGAGAGCTCCCGTATTATCCGGTCAACGGGAAATACCTGATCGCTAAAGCTGATCTGATCGATTATATTATCGAGCACAGCAAAGAATGCTCGAGCGGCAGTTTCAAAATCGGAGTCGGCAATGGCAGAAAATAACACTCTTTTTTCAGAAGGGGAAGAGTATATAACCCTTGACGCAACGCGCCGGATGCTCCACATCAGCAAACGCAAATGCGCCGCTTTGTTACAGGACGGAACGATACCGTGTACTGTAACTGGGAAGAAAACAAGGCAGTACCGCATTTTACGCAATGACGTGCTTGCCTTTATGAAATCTCCGGAAAAAAAGAAACCGCGGAACCATAGCAGGCCCGCAATTCCTTATATATTTACGACTTTGCCGGAGGGCTTCCGCGAGTGGCTTGACGATTACTGGTCGAATGTTCCGGATGTCCTGACGCAGACCGACATTATTTCTATAACCGGCTACAGCCAGTCCGCTGTATCTGCATGGATGGTGTCCGGAAAGCTAAAAACCGTCACGGTTCAGGGTGTCCCGATCACATCCCGCAAATGGCTGATCGATTTCATGTGCGGCGAGGGATACCGGATCAGAAGGAAAACAGAAAAGCACGCAGAAATGATTGCAGAATATCTAAGGATGCAAACCATATCGGCGCTTTGAAAGAAATCATATTTGAAGATTTACCCACAAAGCGTGACGGATCGCCCTCTCACCGTCGCCAACACCGCAGCTATAGTCACCGACGGATTCGTCAATGAAGAAACATGCCGGAAAAGACCTTCATAGCGCGGACGGCGTCATGTTTTGCGGCGAGCTCAGCTTCGATCGACAGTTCGTGGTAGAACGTGACGTCGCCTTCCGATAGTTTCCGTTTTACTGCCTCAACTGCGGCCTTTGACATATAACTGTAATAGTTTATCTTGCGCAGACCGTTTGCGATGCCGGTACGGTAGTCCTCCGGTGAAACGCCAGAGCCGCCGTGCATGACGAGCGGAAGCCCGGTCAGTCCGGAAATCGTTTTTACTAGCTCGAGATCGAGGACCGGTTTTGATTTATATATTCCGTGCGCCGTGCCGAAGCTCGGAGCAAGGGCGTCGATACCCGTCTCGCGGCAGAATTCCACCGCTTCACGAGGGTCGGTATATACCGGTCCGGAGCCGGAAGGACTGCCTCCTTCGCGCGACGGCATGGCGCCGAGTTCTGCCTCCACTCCGCAGTTGAAATTCGAAGCGAGTCTGACGGCTCTTTTTGTGTTCTCGAGGTTTTCGGTATACGGGAGCAGACTGCCGTCGTACATGACTCCGGTAAAACCGAGCTCAAGCGCCGTTTCCATATATTCGAAATCATCGCAGTGATCGAGATGAACGCAGACGGGAACCGATGAACGTTTCGCCTCGTCTATCATCACGGGACCGATCTTGCGTAAAGGTGCTTCCGGTTCGTGCAGACCCGCGTGGGATATTATGACGGGAACTCCGAGCTCCTCGGCTCCGTCAATCGCCGCCCGTATGAACTCCAGTCCGGGCGTGTTGAACGCTCCGATCGCGGTGCCGTTTTTATTCGCGATTTCAAGTATTTCTCTGAGATTTACAAGCATTTTGTCACCTCGTTTCAGACGAGCGGACGGACGGCTGAA
>JAEEGL010297019.1_pt1 | contig 23317 bp, 22 predicted proteins | sample 9134231 | NCBI WGS metagenome assembly JAEEGL01 (sample SAMN16246548, study PRJNA631951) | gut metagenome | biome: gut microbiome; feature: rumen; material: fiber-attached | host: Bos | place: Iran: Karaj | collected 2018-10
CGGATCTCCAAAACCGCATCGGGGATGATGTCTGTCAGATTGACAAACGCACTGCTGTCTTTCTCCGGCTCGGGAGCGGGTTGTTGTTTTTGGCACGAGAGCAACAGAATAAGGGACAAAGGGACGATGTACAATGTACGAAGGAACGATGTACGATGTACGAAGGACGATGTACGAAGATATTTCATATGCTGATGTATTATTTGGTTGGTATTCATTAAAAACGCCGCAAAGGTACAAAAAAAATTGCATATATGCAAAAAAAACTGAATGAAGACGAAAAAAAGAGAGTGTGTTTATGAAACACACCCTCCTTCGGATTTAGCAGAACTACTCTGCTATAAATTAGTTTGCGGGAGCCCATTTGCAACGGACGGGCGAAACGATAGCGCCTTCTTTCTTGAGTTCGGCAAAGGCTTTGTCCACCTCCTTGCGGTCTGCTCCGAGCGCGGTAGTTACTTCGCCTGCCGAAACAGGCTTGCCTGCTGCACGCATGGCAGCTAAAACTTGCTCTTTCATTACATCATCTCAATTAAGAAGTTCTCGTAACCCAGCTTGTCAATGTAGTTGAGGTACTGCTTCTCCCAAGCCATGTGCTCTACCTCGCCGTCAATCCATTTCTGGATGAGTTTCTGGGTGGGGTAATCATCGGAGAAGGCAGCAGCCAGTTCGCTGAGTTCCTTGATAGCATTCTCGTTGTAGTCGGTCTCAATCTGCTGTTTTGGATCATCATAGAACGGGAACTCGATGGTCTTCATAGCCTCCTGGAGATCAGCCGGCTTGCAGCCGAGCTCTACAAGACGGTTGAGAACCTCTTCTGCCTCGTCCCACTCTTCTTCTGCTTCCTCTTTCCACTTGTCAGCGAGTTTGTTCCAGCCGTTGAGACGGTCGTACGCCGAGAAAGCGAAATGTTGTTTACTGTTTCCGAACCAAACTGCGCCCAGATATGCCAGGCCTTTCAATGCTTCTTCTTTTGTCATAATTCTTATTGATTTAAAAGTTAATTATAATAGTTTCAAGATTTCTGCCTCGATGTCTTCGGGTTTGGTGGTAGGTGCAAAGCGTCCTACGACCTTGCCTTCGCGGTCAAGAAGGAACTTGGTGAAGTTCCAACGGATGTCGGAGTCCTTCTGGTAGGTCTTGCTGATGGTCTTGAGCATTTTCGCAGTAGCTTTGGCCTTCAAACCTTCGTATTTCTCCTCCGGACCGTTCTCCTTGAGGTAGGTGAATACCGGGCTCTCGTTCTCGCCGTTCACCTCTATTTTCGCGAACTGCGGGAAAGATACTTGGTATTTGAGCTGGCAGAAAGAGACAATCTCTTCTTCCGTACCCGGAGCTTGCTGACCGAACTGGTTGCAAGGGAAATCAAGGATTACCAGCCCCTGGTCCTTGTATTTCTTATAGAGGTTTTCGAGTGCCTCGTACTGGGGCGTAAAGCCGCAGCCTGTAGCAGTATTAACCACTAAAAGGACTTTGCCTTTGTAGTCCTCCAACTTCACTTCATTCTTCTTGGTGTCCAACACCGTAAAATCATAGATACTCATAACTGTAAGTAATATTATTAATAAATTTTTCATCCTATTCTTTCTTTATTTATGTCGTTTACGATACAAAAGTACTGCTTTTTATCTATTCTTGCAAATTTTACGGTCATTTATACTTATTTTCTTAATGATAGTATATTTTTTATTAAAAATTGTTATGTGGTGCGCTCCAGTTTTGCATGAGTCAGAAGGAGCGTTTTAGTACCTTGTGTGTCAAAATTGATTTCTATCTTGTCGTTCTCCGTCACCTCGTCGCGATAGATGCGCGTTACTGTACCTTCTCCGAAGACACGGTGAGCGACCCGGTCTCCGGCTTTCCAATCAGAAGAGGCTATCTCGCTTGTTGCGCCGGATACAGGTCTTGTCGGGTTGGTCGGCATAGTCCGCCCCGTTGTAATGACCGGATTAGCCGGGTTGGTTGGCATGGTCGGGCGGGTTGGAGCCGTTACCTTTCCCACTTCGCTCACTGCTCTTGTCATCTCAAAATACCGCTTGTCTATATCATTCAAGAACCTGCTGGGCGAATTGAAGGAGAAAGAGCCGTTGCGGAAACGTTGCCGCGCGAAAGAGACATAACATTGTTCCATCGCCCGTGTGATCGCCACATACAGCAGCCGCCGTTCTTCTTCTATATCCTGCGGTCTCACGGCAAACTGGGAGGGGAAGAGGTTCTCTTCCATTCCAACAATGAACACAACAGGGAACTCCAGCCCCTTCGCGGCATGAACAGTCATTAATGTGACGCGTTCCGTCGTGTCTGTCAGATTCTCGTCCTGGTCTGTCAGGAGACTTACTTCGCTCAAGAAATCCGTTACCGGAGTGAAGTCTATACCTTCGTTCTGCCTTCCTTCCACAAACTCATGAATAGCATTCAACAACTCCTGTACGTTCTGCGCGCGGTCGATTCCTTCCGCCGTACGGTCGAGTGCTAAAGCCGTCATCACGCCGGACGTACGCATTACCATCTCTGCAAAACGGAAAGCATCCATAGCCTCGCTTTGTTCGTGATAGCCATCTATCAGGAGAGCGAAAGCCTGCAGCTTCTTTTTCGTAGCCGCGCTCACGTCCAGCCCTGTCTCGTCCGGCTCCCGCATCACATCCAGATAACAACGGTGGTGTTCAGTCGCGTTCGCCGACACTTTTTTCATTGTTGTCTCCCCTATCCCTCTGCCCGGGAAACCTACTATACGGAGGAGTGCTTCGTTATCCCGCGCGTTCACAGCCAGACGGAGATAGCCCAGTGCGTCTTTGATCTCTTTGCGTTGGTAAAACGACGTCCCGCCATAGATGCGGTACGGGATGTTGAGTTTGCGCAACTCTCCTTCTATAACACGGCTCTGCGCGTTCGTACGGTATAGCACGGCGAACGAGTCATACCCTTTATGTTTCATCCGCTGTATTTTCATCGCTACGCCGAGTGCCTCTGTCTTATCGTCCATGTATGGTTGCAAGTTCAGCGGGGCGCCTTCCTCTTTTTCGGAATAAACCGTCTTTTCTATCTGATGCACATTCTTGTGAATCAGCGAGTTGGCCGCGTTAACGATTGTTTGCGTGGAGCGGTAGTTGCGCTCTAATTTAAAGAGCCGGGCATTCGGATAGACTTGGCGAAAATTGAGGATGTTCCGTATGTCCGCGCCCCGGAAAGAATAAATACTTTGCGCGTCGTCTCCTACAACGCAGATATTGTTCTGCGGCTCAGCCAGTTTTTTCACCAGTTGGAACTGAATGTAGTTGGTGTCCTGATACTCATCCACCAGGATATACTGAAACTGCTGTCTGTATTTCTCGCGTGCCTCGGGACAGACTTCCAGCAGACGCAGCATATTGATCAGCAGGTCGTCAAAATCCATGGCGTTCGCTGCTTTCAGCCGTATCTGATAGAGTTCATAGACCGTAGCGAACTCATACATCCTCGCTTCCCGGTCCTCCCGCAACAGTTGCTGGTTCATGCCATACTCCCTCGGACCTATTCCTCCGTTCTTTGCCATCGAGATCCGGCTCTGCACCGCACCGGGTTTGTAAACCTTCTCATCCAGTCCGCGTTCCTTGCATATCCCTTTGATCACCGATTTCATGTCCGGAGTGTCGTAGATAGAGAAGTCGCGTGTGTAACCCAATTGCTCCGCGTACGGGCGCAGAAGGCGCGTACACACACTATGGAAGGTACCCATCACCAGATAGCGCGCGTCGCGGGCGTCCACAAGACGCATGATACGTTCTTTCATCTCCCGCGCCGCTTTGTTGGTAAAGGTCAACGCCATGATGCGTCCGGCGGGAACGCCCTGTTGCAGCAGGTATGCAATACGGTAGGTAAGCACCCTTGTCTTGCCCGAACCGGCACCCGCTACGATGAGCGATGCACCTTCGGTATATGTCACTGCCTCGCGTTGCGAGTCATTCAACTGATCTAAAAAATTCATAATTCGGCCGCAAAGGTACGAAAAAATTTTGATATGTGCAAAAAAAGTTGTACCTTTGCAGCCGATTTATGTTACCAGTCGATTTCATAGAGAGCATGCACCAGCAGTTAGGCACCGAGGCTGAGCTGTTGATCCGGGCTTTGGAGAGCGAGCCGGTCACTTCTATCCGGCTTAATTCCAAACTGGACGTGCTTACTTTTGAGTGTGACACGGACGAAGTGCCATGGCACCTCGACGGGTACTACCTCTCCGAGCGGCCGCCATTCACGCTGGATCCGCTCTTCCACGCCGGATGTTATTATGTTCAGGAGGCTTCTTCGATGTTCCTTCAACAGGTGCTTGAGCAGTATGTGGACTCGTCGTCTGTCGTGCTCGACCTCTGCGCTGCGCCCGGTGGCAAATCCACTCTTATCAGTGAATATCTCGGTTCCGACGGACTCTTGATCAGTAATGAAGTAGTGCGTCAGCGTGTGTTTATCCTCTCTGAGAACATCCAGAAATGGGGCAACGGCAACACGGTTGTCACTCATAACACCGCCGAAGAGTTCGGGGACAGGTGCCGGCATCTGTTCGACTGTATTCTGGTGGATGCGCCCTGCTCCGGCGAGGGCATGTTCCGCAAGGACGAGCAGGCACGGACCGAATGGAGTCTGAAAGCCGTCAAGCAGTGCGCCGAGCGGCAACGTGCCATTCTCATGGATGTCTGGGACGCGCTCAAACCCGGAGGCATTCTGATCTACTCCACCTGCACTTTCAATACCGAAGAGAACGAGAAGAACGTAGAATGGATCGCCGACACGCTGGGTGCCGACATCCTGCCTATCGACTATGAGCAGGAGTGGGGTATTACGGAGGGTTCTGTCGGTTACCATTTCTATCCTCATAAGACCCGCGGCGAGGGGCTGTATATATGCGCGCTGCAGAAGCATGCAGACGAGCCCGTGAGTCCTGCCAAGATCAAAGCGAACAAGAAAGAGACCGCCATGTCGCATCCGGAGTACCTGCCCGTCATGCGCAGTTGGCTGCAACACCCGGACGACTGGGCAATCCGCTATTCCGACCGTTTCGCCACGGCTTATCCCTTGAAATACAAAGAAATCATTGACTGGCTCTCGACGCAGTTGACCTGTATCTCCACGGGGTTCGGTTTGGGCGAAGAGCGCGGCAAGAGTATCGCTCCGCAGCACAGTCTAAGTATGGCGAAAGACTTCCGCAAGGAAGCCTTCCCTAATATTGCTTTGACGCGCGAACAAGCCCTGTCTTATCTCAGGACTGAGGCTTTGACCCTCCCCGATGTGCCCCTCGGCCTCGTCCTTTTGACCTATGAGGGTGTCCCCCTCGGTTTCGCGAAGAACGTCGGGAGCCGCCAGAACAACCTTTACCCGAACGAGTGGCGGATCCGCCACCTGTAGAGGGGTTCAGAAAACGCTCAATCCTTTTCCAATACACCATATCCTCCGGCGAGACCAGCGTCATGGCTTCGCCGCTGTTCTCTGCTCTGGCGGTACGGCCGATGCGGTGAACGTAATCCTCCGGGTCGTGCGGTACGTCATAATTGATCACCAGCGGTACGTCCGTCACGTCTATACCTCGTGCGACTACGTCTGTCGCCACCAGTACGCCTACCTTGCCGTTCCGGAAGTCCAGCATCACTTGGTCTCTCTCCGCCTGCTCCAGATCGCTATGCATTGCGCGCGCGTCAATATGTAACGAACGCAACGTGCGCGTGAGATCTTTCACACGCTGTTTCTTGCCGGCAAAGACAATCACTTTCTTCAAATCCGTCTCCGGAAGAGACGACAAGGTAGCGAGAAGGGCTTCCACTTTTTTGTTCTCCTCCACAAACTCATGCATCTGGTGGATCGTCTCGGGCGGACGTGAGACGGCTATCTGCACCTCTTGGGGGTCACGCATGATTGCTTTCGCCATGCGGCGGATGTTGTCCGGCATGGTAGCGGAAAACAGGATCGTCTGGCGGTCCTTCGGCAGTTTGCGGACGATTGTCATGATATCGTCGTAGAATCCCATGTCGAGCATCCGGTCGGCCTCGTCCAGGATAAAATATTTGACTCCGGAAAAGTCGATGTCGTAAATATTCATCTGGCTGAGGAGGCGTCCCGGAGTAGCTATGACGATGTCCGCTCCTTTCTGCAGTCCGGTCACTTGCGTTCCCCATGCACCGTTGTCCTTGCCGCCATAGACAGCCACGGAGGAGAAGGGGACATAAAATCCGAATCCCTCCATCTGGCGGTCTATCTGCTGCGCCAGTTCGCGTGTAGGCGCCATAATGATAGCATTCAGTTTGTCCGGGTCATGGTCGTCGAAGGCAAGGTTAGTGAGCAACGGCAGGATATATGCCGCTGTCTTTCCCGTTCCTGTCTGGGCACACGAGATCACATCGTGGCCCTCCAGAATGATCGGTATTGTCTTTTCCTGCACCGGGGTACACTCGTCGAAGTGCATATCCCACAACGCATCCAAGACCTCATCACTTAGTGCTAATTCGTCAAAATACATTTACTTATTTTTCACATTTACCATTTATTTCTCCCAGCCGTCGAAGATCTCGGGTCCGTAGATATTGTCTTCTCCGGGTTCATGCAGCGGCGACCACAGTTGTGCGAAGAACGGGTTTTGCTTTGCCACGCGGTCCCAGTGCCAAGGGGTAGTTGGAAGTTGGAAGTTGAAAGAAGAGAGTGTCTTCTCGTCATAGGGGAGAGGCATGTCATAGGGCGACCAGTGTCCGCCGAGGAGGATGAGACGCGGTGTAGCTTCAAACGTGTTTCCGTTCGCGTCCTCCCATAGTATCTGTGTGTCCCATAGGTCGAGTCCTTTCAGTTCCTTCTTCTCCGGTGCTTTGTCTCCTTTTGCCGTTCCGAGGCATTTGCCTCCGCGGAAAAGCGCCGCCTTGCGCAGGTCGTCCATACTCAGTTCCTCCATGGGTTTGGACTCGTCGTAGCCGTGATCCAGGAGCACAGGTGTCTCGCTGTTGTGGCTCACGTCGAAATGCGCCCAGTCGGGAATAGCCTTGTATGCCTCGAGCGATCCGTAATAAGCGGATATACGTTGGAGGGTTTTCGACTTTCGGCTTTCGTCTTTCGACTCTGCGCCTTTGATCCACCATTGCGTGCCGTGCTCCTTGCTGTTAGCCATGAACCACATAGCGGCTTTCACGCAATGCGGGAAGAGTTTTGCGATATGCGTCTTAGCGGCGAACTTGATTCCGCCGGGCAGAGAGTCGGCTTTTGCCATTTGGGCGAAATACTCCTTCACCGGCACGTTGGCGCGGAAATGCAGGTATTCCTCCAGTTTGTCGCCGTCAATATACCACATGCCGTGGAAATTGCGGGTAGTGAACCAGTTGGCGTTAAAAATCTTCTCCGGCTTGGGGCAACCGATGCAGTCGAGCAGAAGGTTCTCGAACTCATAGTTAGAGAGGCGGTACTCTTTTCCCGAACCGATGTTGTAATATCTCTTCCAGAACTCCTCCGGCACTTCGGGCCGGCATACTCTCTCCAGAAGCCGTCCGCTGTCCTCCACCGTAGCCCATTCCAGGACGCCCCGGATAGGGACATGGAACATGATCGGGTCGTAGTTCTTCAGTATAGCCGGATAGAGTATTCCTGACTGGCGGAGGGAGACCCATTTCTTGATCCCCGAGTTGGTAATGATTCTCTCCGCCTGCACTTTGGTCAGTCCGTAATGGTCATAAGCCGACACGCATATAGGGTCTCCGGCCCGTCCCCAATGAAGCGGTTCCCGTCTGTCTCCCATCTGCGCCACCGAACCTATATATACCACTTTGGGCTGTTGGTCGTCGGGTTGCGCCAAGATGGCTTTGGTGATGTTCTCCGCTGCCGTTATGTTGGTCCTCAGCGTAGCCTTGGGACGGTAGTCCGCCTGCGGCGAGACCATTCCTCCTACATGGAGCACTATGTCTGCTCCGCTGACTCCTTTCAGCACGTCTTCGTACTTGGTCAGGTCTCCCCAGATAATACTGAGCTCCGGGTGCCGGGAGTTGAGGGGTTGCAGCAGTTCTTTGTTCTTCTTGCTGGGGCGAGCCAGGATCCGCAGTTTATAGCGATCCGGGTATTTTAGGATCTCCGTCATACCGGCATAGCCCATGGTGCCCGTAGCACCGGTTAGAAAAACTGTTGTTTTCATATTATTATCAATTATCTATTATAATTATAAATCCTCCATCACCTTTTCTTGTGCATCCAAGCGGTGGCTTTGTCCCATCGTGCTTTGGCCCGTTCCTTCATGTCAGCTCGCCATTGTGCCTCTTCCTCGGCTGCGTCTGTCATCTGTTTGTAGCTTGCCTCTGCATCCTTGTCGCTGATCACCAGCAGCTGGTCTCCTTTCTGCAACTCGCTGACGCCCGTAGGCACGAAGAAATCCTCGTCTCTGCGAACCATGACCACAAGGGTGTGCGGAGGCAGTTTGACGTCGCGCAGCGTGGAGCCTTTCGCCAGCATGTCTTCGGATACCTCTATCTCGTTTGCCGAGGACTGGATCTCGTCCGGCAGGTCAATATCGAAATACTCCAGCGTCCGTCCCTCCTGCGGCACGGTGGCCAGTTCGAGCCTTGAAGCCACATAGGTCAGCGTCGTACCTTGCCCCAACAGCGAGACGAGGGTACAGAGGAAGACTATATTGAATACCATGTCCGCTCCGGGGACTCCGTTGGCTTTGCACATGATCGCGAAGATAATAGGTACGGCACCTTTGAGCCCCACCCAACTCAGCATCATCTTGTCCCGCTGCCGGTACTCCCGGAAAGGCAGCATGCACAGATAAACGGCTACCGGACGGGATATAAACACCATCACAATACTGATGATGAGACAAGGCAGCCACACATGGTAGTCCAGAAACTCCGCAGGTTTGACCATCAGTCCTAGCATCAGAAACATCACAAGCTGGCTGAGCCATGTCAGTCCGTTGAAGAACGACTGTGTCTGCCGTTTTCGTGCGAACTTGCTGTTGCCGATGATCAGTCCGCCTACATAGACCGCCAGATAGGTGTTGCCTTGGAGGTAATAAGTGACGGAGAAGATAAAGATACAAGCCGTGAGTACCATGATCGGGTACAGGGCTTCGTTCCCCAGTTTGACCCGTCTCATGAGCATAACAAGTCCCCGTCCGAAAGCGAGTCCCAGAACCGCTCCCATCACCAGCTGAATTATTATCGTCTGTACGATAGGCAGGGCTTCCACCCGGGCACCGCCGGCAGCCTCTGCATCCATCCCCACTACGACGCTGATGAGGGTTGTAGTGAGCACATACGCCATAGGGTCGTTTGCTCCGGACTCGAGTTCCAAGAGCGGCCGCAGGTTATGTTTGAGCCCTATGCCGTTTGTACGGAGTATGGAGAACACGCTGGCGCTGTCGGTGCTGCTCATGGTCGCCGCCATCAGCAGGGCGAACCATATTGAGACGCTGGCTACGGCGTTGATCCATCCGAAGATAAGATAGATGAGCACGCCTGTTACGACACATGTGATGAGTACTCCCAAGGTAGCCAGCGTCACTCCGGGCACCAGGACCGATCTGATGTCACTCAGTTTGGTTTCCATTCCGCCGGTGAAGAGGATGATACACATCGCGAGCGTACTGATCGCCTGGGCGGATCCGGTCTCGATAGCCATACCTTTTCCGCCCCATACGGCGCCCAGTCCCTGGGAGCCGAACAACATTCCTACTATAAGAAACAACAACAGTGCCGGTACACCGTATTTATAACCGATCTTGTCTGCAAAGATGCTGACGAAAAACAGCAGCGACAAAATTAATAAGACTAACTCTACCTGCATTTGCTTTATTTTTTCTTACGTCTTTTCTCTTTCCAACGCTCCCACCACGATTTCTTCTTCTCCGGTTGGGCAGGGGGTGTGACGGGTTCCTGAACCGCCGGTTGTTCCGGTTCTTGCTGCACATTCGCCAGCAGGAACTCATCAATGATTCGCACTATATTTTCCTTCGGATAAAGCCCTTTGAGGAGCAACGGTTTTCCCTCCACGGGTATATACAGCACCTGCGGAATGGAGTTGATTCCGAAGACATACGCCAGTTCGCGTTCGCGTTCCGTGTCGGCTTTATAGAAAACGACTTGGTCGCAATAGGTCTGACTCAGTTCCTCCATGATCGGCGCGAGGCGTTTGCATGGTCCGCACCAGGTGGTATAGAAATCTATCACACATGGTTTGTCGCCCTTGTATTGCCATTCCCTGCTCTCTTTGTAATCGAATATCCTCTCGCGGAACTGCGCGGTGGTCAGATAGACCACATCCTCCGCCGTCCCTGCAAGGGAGAAGAGACAAAGAGAGAGTATCAAAAAGAATTTACGCATAATAAGCCATTTTAAAATCGGGTACAAAGGTACAACAAAAATTGCACATATGCAAGTTTTTGAGCGGAATTTTGGAAAAAGTAGAGGTTCTCTACTTCTTTTAGGGATAGATAGCAGGCACTATGCTTGCATAAGGGACGGCTATTTAGCACTAATAGAGAGGACACAGCCCTTTTCAAAAATCCCGCTCATTCTTGCGTATGTCCCGCAGGATGCGACCGTACTTTCGAGGTGGGACGGCTTTAGCCGTATCGGTGCCCTCGAAGTACAACCGCACCAACCCCAATATAGCACCCCAACACAAAAAGGCGGCATCCCAAATACAAAGACGTAAAAAACCGCTTATTTACAACAGAATATAAAATAGATATAAGGGGCAATACCTACTCAATTGCAGTGCAGAAATGGCCCGGAGATACCTCCCGAGATACCCCGCCATCTGTCGAAAACGGTTCGAGAATGAGTGCTAAATGAGTGCTAAATGAGTCGTAAATGACCCGTGAGTAAATTATGGCAAGACATTATAAACTTTATCGAAATCACCTTTGTTGATTATTTCTATTAGTCGGTTGACGTATATTTTGTGCAAACTATCCTGCTTGTGTATGCATTCATAGTAATTTTCTCTCTCTTCCGCCGGAATGTCTTTTTCGCTCATAAAACCTCTTCCTGACACCCAAGGAATATTATATAACATATCACCATATTGTGAATAACGGCTCTCATCTAAGTTTATACCAAGATAGTTATCTATGGTACGTCTATAAACACCTCCGACCTCTTCGAAATACTCATCAAAAGAGAGCGGTTTCTCCGGCATATCCCAAGTTTGATTCCAATGTTGCAATGTTTCCCATTTATAGGGTAGCAACACATTCGAAGGACGATAGATGAACGCATTCCCCCAACGCCAATCGATCAGCCAGAAGCCATTAGGCAATTTAACTGTATACGGAATGGAGCCAATTATCAGTTCTTCCACAACATTGGGAGTTTTTCCTCTCATACCGACAGGGCTGTCTCCGATTTGCTCTGCGAGGATGTATTCTCGGAATGTGTCGTCTGTAAACTTAACTAACCCTATGGACATATACGGCTCCGGATCGCCGCCTTGTCCCGTTTCTGTGCCGGGTTCTGTTGTGTTTTCATTGGCTGCATTTTGGTTCTCGCATGCAATAAACATGCAGCACATCGCTACAAGAAAGATAAAATAAATCTTTTTCATAACTGCGATAGTTTTAATTGTTTATCAAATTTTTCATTTATTCCGCTGCAAAGGTACATTTTTTTTGCGGAATTACACAAGGATTTGAGAAGAAAAATCATAAAAAGTTGCGGAATTACTTGCGTATATCATTTATTTGCAGTATATTTGCACGAAATTAACAGATGAGCACTTAACAGGACGTCAGACAGAATGTTTTGCGAAGAGATACATAGCGCGTTAGACAGCCTTATCAGCCGTTACGACGAAGCGGTGGTAGTGATGGATGAAAGCCTTCAGCCTTCAGTTGTCAGCCGTCAACTGTCAGAAGGTTCGTGTTTATGGCTGAGTAGCGGAGAAGCGCAGAAAAAGATAGAAACGGTAGAGAGGATATGGGATTTTCTGTTTGACCAGGGTGTGACGCGGCGCGGTCTGCTGGTAGCTATCGGCGGCGGTGTGTTGACGGACATAGCGGGTTTTGCAGCCTCGACCTACAAGCGCGGTATCGACTGGGTGGCTGTTCCGACCACGCTGTTAGCGATGGTGGATGCTTCGACCGGCGGCAAGACCGGCATCAACTACAGAGGGTTGAAGAACAGCATCGGTGCTTTTTATCCGCCGGTGGAGACGCTGATATGGCCCGGATGGCTGGAGACGCTGCCTGCGCGGGAGATGCTGAGCGGTTTCGGAGAGATGCTGAAAATGGGGCTGATAGAGCCTTCAGCTGTCAGCCGTCAGCCTTCGGACCGGTTATGGGAGGCATTGATGCGTTATGATCTGGACACCATGCCGTTAGAGAGCCTGACACCGCTGATCAAGGCATGCGTGGAGGCGAAGGAGCGGATTGTAGCCGCAGACCCGAAAGAGGAAGGGTTGCGCAAGGTGCTGAACTTCGGGCACACGTTCGGGCATGCGATAGAACAATTAATAATTCACAATTCACAATTCACAATTATTCCTCATGGTTATGCGGTGGTGTACGGGATGATCGCGGAGCTGTACCTGTCCGTAGTCCGGCTCGGCTGTCCCAAGGAACCGTTGCAGCAGCTGACGCGGCTCATGACAGAATACTACGGGCGGCCGCAGTGCAAGTGTTCCGACCGGTCCCGGTTAATAGAACTGATGCGGTGTGACAAAAAAAACGAGCGCGCAGGTGAAATCAACTGCACGCTCCTACGTGATATAGGCGATCCGGTCATCAACGAGGTGATCACAGAGCCAGAAGCCGAGGAAGCCTTGGACTACTTATTCTCGCTATAAGCCGCTACGATCTTCTTCACCAGCGGATGGCGGACGATATCCTTCTCGTTAAACTCGATCATCTTGATTCCTTTGATCCCCCGGAATCGCTCCAGCGCGTCCCGGAGTCCGGATTTCTGAGTAGGCGGCAGGTCTATCTGGGTCATATCGCCCGTGACGATCATCTTACCGCCTAATCCAAGTCGCGTGAGGAACATCTTGAGTTGCAGCGCCGTCGTGTTCTGCGCCTCGTCGAGGATGACGACCGCATCGCCGAGTGTCCGTCCTCTCATGAAAGCCAGCGGCGCGATCTGGATCGTACCTTTCTCCATGTATTCGGTCAGTTTGGCAGCAGGAATCATGTCCTGGAGCGCGTCATAGAGCGGCTGTAGATAGGGGTCGATCTTGTCTTTCATGTCTCCCGGCAGGAATCCCAGTTTCTCCCCTGCTTCGACAGCGGGACGGGAGAGGATGATGCGTCTCACCTCTTTGTTTTTAAGCGCGCGCACGGCGAGTGCGATAGCGGTATAGGTCTTGCCCGATCCGGCAGGTCCGACAGCGAAGAGGAGGTCGTTCTCTTCGTATGCTTTGACGAGCGCCTGCTGGTTGGTAGAACGCGCATAGATAGACTTGCCGTTGACACCGTGGAGGATGAGGTTGTCCGTTGCCTGCTCCTGCGGTTTGTCGCCATGCAGCAGCATCAGTATATCCTGCTCCGTGAGACGGTTATTGCGGATGCAGAAGTTCTCGCAGAGGCGGAGTGAGCGTTCGAACCGCTCGACGGCGGAGTCCGCGCCCGTCACTTTGACCTGATAGCCGCGTGCGACGATACGTACATCCGGGTGCTGGTTCTTCAAGCAAAGGATATTCCCGTTATTGACCCCGTAGAAGGTCGGCGTATCGAGGGATTCCTGGAGTGTAAGTATTGTTTCCATGTACATAGAGGGCCTGGATACCGTTGCATAGCAACAGGTGAGGCACGTTTAGTTTTCTGTTATAAGTTATAGCCTGGTCGAGCGTCTTCTGCGACAGCGGTACGGTCTCGGCTTTGCATTCGATAATCATGAGGGGAGATAGAAACCTCACCCCACCCCTCTCCTCAGGAGAGGGAGAAGGAGAGGGAGATGAGGAAGTGTTAGTATAGACTACTGCGTCACATCTTTTTTTCGTCTCTCCTACCGAGATAGCCTGCTCCACGGCGATGAGGGAAGCGGGATAGCCATAGTCCTCCACCAGGCGGTGAAGGAGTTGTTGGCGGACCCATTCTTCGGGCGTCAGACGCACCCATCGCTTGCGCCACTCGCAGAAGATCTGCTCCTTGCCGTTGTATATGCGCGTGCGCATGGTAATTTACTAGTTTGCTAGTTGACTGGCAGACTGGCTACTTTAAGTAGTTATCCTTTAGCGAACAAGTGCGGTTGAGGACCAATTTCTCTGCCGTGGTATCGGGATCGACGACGAAGTAACCTTGTTTCAAGAGTTGATAGTGGTTCTCCTGCTCGATACCGTCTTTTAGCACCGGTGCATGCAGTTCGCTTCGGAGAGAGGACTCCACTTTGGCTGTAACGACCTTGAGGCTGTCGGGGTTGAGCAGTTCGCGGAAGTCACCTTCCTCTGCAGAGGGGTTCTCGACAGCGAAGAGGCGGTCGTAGAGGCGCACCTCGGCGTCCAGCGCGGAGTTGCACTCCACCCAGTTGATGGTCGCTTTGGTCTTGCGGTTGCCTCCCTCGGTGCCGGACTTGGAGTCGGGATCGTAGGTAGCATAGACGGTAGTGATGTTGCCGTCTGCGTCTTTCTCGCAGCCCGTTGCCTGGATGATATAGGAGGCTTTGAGGCGCACTTCGCGTCCGCCCGGTGAGAGGCGGTAGAACTTATTGTCCGCTTCCTCGAGGAAGTCGCCGCGTTCGATCCACAGTTCGCGTCCGAACGGCATCTCGCGTGTGCCGAGTTCGGGATGACCGTCGATGTTCTCGGCTACGAGGGTCTCGCCGTTTCCTTCGTAGTTGGTAATGACCAGTTTGACGGGATCGAAAATAGCACATACGCGCGGGGCGGTCTCTTTGAGGTCCTCGCGGATGGTGTGTTCCAGCAGACCCTGGTCGATCATTCCTTCCACCTTGGTATATCCGATCTTGTCCATGAAGTTACGTATCGCCTGCGGCGTATATCCGCGGCGGCGCAGACCGCAGACGGTCGGCATACGCGGGTCATCCCATCCGGCTACCAGTCCTTCTTTGACGAGCTGGAGCATCTTACGTTTGGACATAACCGTGTAGGTGATATTGAGGCGGTTGAACTCGCGCTGTTTGGGCCGGTAGTCAGGTCCGTAAGGCGAGAGTCCCGCGAAGTTAGGTCCTGTTATCTGGTCGAGGAAATAGTCGTACAGCGGCCTGTGTACCTCAAACTCAAGGGTACAGATAGAGTGTGTCACGCCCTCGAAATAGTCGGACTGACCGTGCGCAAAGTCATACATCGGATAGACGTTCCATTTGCGTCCGGTACGATGGTGAGGATGCGAGGTGATGATACGATACATGATCGGGTCGCGGAAATGCATGTTCGGGTTCGCCATGTCGATTTTCGCACGGAGGACCATCTTACCTTCCTCTATCTCGCCGCGCTGCATAGCTTCAAAGAGACGGAGGTTTTCCTCAATAGGCCTGTCGCGGAATGGCGAAGCCACACCGGGTTCGGTAGGTGTACCTTTCTGTTCGGCAATCTGTTCCGGCGTCTGCTCGTCGACATAGGCTTTGCCCTCTTTGATGAAACGGATAGCGAGGTCGTAGAGCTGCTCGAAATAGTCGGAGGCATAGAATATCTTGCCCCATTTGAATCCGAGCCAGGCGATGTCCCGTTCGATCGTCTCGACGTATTCGGTGTCCTCTTTGGCTGGGTTGGTGTCGTCGAAACGGAGGTTACAAACACCGTTGTATTTCTCGGCGATACCGAAGTCCATGCAGATCGCTTTGACATGGCCGATATGCAGGTAGCCGTTCGGCTCCGGCGGGAAGCGGGTCTGGATACGTCCGTTGTTCACTCCCTCCGCGAGGTCTTTTTCTACAATCTGCTCAATGAAATTGAGACTACGAGCCTCAGAGTCATTTTCACATTTATTCATTTCCATATTTTCACATTTATTTAATTATTCTCTTATGCTCTAACGATTCCTCTTGTAGAGTTGCGCACGAAGGAGAGGATAAGGTCTCTTTCGGGTGACGCGGGTATTTCGGCTTCGATGCGTTCGAGCGCCTGCGAGACGATCATTCCTCCCTGATAAATCAGGCGGTAGGTTTCCTGGATTGTGTGTATCTGTTCGGGTGTAAAACCGCGCCGGTTGAGTCCGACGGAGTTAATACCGCAATAGGCGATAGGTTCCCGCGCCGCGATGACATAGGGAGGGATATCTTTGTTGATCTTCGATCCTCCCTGGATCATACAGTGCGAACCGATATGGGAGAACTGATGGACGAGCGTTCCTCCGCCGATGATAGCAAAATCGTCCACCTCCACCTCTCCGGCTAACTGGGTGGCATTGGACATGATGATGTTATCATGGAGGATACAGTCGTGCGCGACATGGCAGTACGCCATGATGAGGTTATTGTTTCCCACCACCGTTTTGCCTTTGGAGGCGGTACCCCGATGGATAGTAACGAACTCGCGCAGTACGCAGTTATCGCCGATGACGGTGTATGTCTCCTCCCCGCGGTACTTGAGGTCCTGCGGAACACATCCGATCACGGCATTGGGGAAAACATGGCAGTTATCGCCGAGAATGACATTATCGTCAATGTAAGCAAAGGCATCAATCGTGACGTTCCTGCCGATCTGAGCCTTGGGGCTGACATAAGCCAGAGGAGAGATATTATTTTCGCATTTATTCATTTTCACATTTTCCTATTTATTCATTTATTCTGATAGGATCTGGTTTCGGAGGCGGCGGACACATTGGGTGTTGAAGGTGTGTCCGGGTTTGTATGCAATCACTTTTCCTTGCAGCCTCAGCCCGAGCAGCGAGAGGTCTCCGATGACGTCCAGGAGCTTGTGCCGCGCAGGCTCGTTAGGGTAATTGAGGGGGGAGAGGTAGCCCAGTTTCTTGGCGTCCAGATGCGGCTGTCCCATCTTGTCGCAGAAATAGTCCATACCATCCTGCGAGAGTTCGGTCTCATAGATGACGAGTGCGTTCTTGAGATCTCCTCCTTTGATCAGTCCGACGCGCAGAAGGGGTTCTATCTCTCTGACGAAGCAGAAGGTACGCGCCGCAGCCATCTCCACAGGGTACGCCGCGAGGTCTTTCAACGTAGCGTGCTGCTCCCGCAATAGTTTGGAGTCGAAGGCGATCGTTACATCCACCTCGTAGTGGTCGCATGGCTCGATACGCATCCTGTGTCCGTGCTCGGAGATATACTCGATCGGTTCTTTCACTACATAGACTTGCTGCTCCGCATCTTGTTCCACTATTCCCACACGCCGTATCTCCTGCACAAAGAACTTGGCACTACCGTCCAAGATCGGCATCTCGGGTGCATCCACGTCAATAATACAGTTGTCCACGCCCATGGCATACAATGCGCTCAGGGCATGCTCCACCGTAGAGACCTTCCATTTTCCCCGTTCGAGGACGGTACCCCGTTCGGTAGCGGACACATAGTCCGCCAACGCCTGATGGCAAGGCTGTCCGGGGAGATCCACCCTCCGCAGGCATACGCCTGTGTTCGCCTCGGCAGGACGGAAAGTAGCCGTCACATGCAAGCCTGTATGAAGGCCGACCGAACTGAGGGAGAAACTATCTTTTAATGTATGTTGTTTCATCGCTAATTACTTATGATTGTTTGGACGGGCTGCCGCTTTGTTTGAACCGTACTACGGCACGACGCCAGAGCGCCGCATCAATAGCCGGCGTGCCCATGTATATACCGGGTTTCTTAATTGTATTAGGCACGCCTGACTGCGCGCCGAAGACGCAATGGTCGGGTATCTCGATATGTCCGGCTATACCTACCTGGCCGGCAAGGATACAGTGTTTGCCCACCTTGGTACTGCCGGCTATCCCGACCTGCGCACAGAGGAACGTGCTCTCACCGACCTCCACGTTATGCGCGATCTGCACCAGGTTGTCGATCTTCACATTTCTGCGGATGACAGTACTACCCATCATAGCACGGTCGATAGTGGTATTCGCCCCTATCTCCACATCGTCTTCGATGATGACATTTCCTATCTGCGGGATCTTCCTGTTCACTCCCTGCGCATCGGGTTCGAAGCCGAAGCCGTCGGATCCTACTACGACGCCGGCATGCAGGACACAGGACGCGCCAATGACGCAACGGTCATAGACCTTGACACCGTCGTAAAGAACCGTATTGTCACCGATCGTCACGTTCTCGCCGATATAGACATGCGGATAGATCTGCACGCCTTTACCCAGACGGACGTTCTTTCCGACATAGGCGAAGGCTCCGATATACGCATCGGCAGGGATCTCCACTCCTTCGGCGATATAAGAGGGCTGCTCCACTCCGTTTTTAGGAGGGTTCATGGCTTTGGCAACCAGCGCCAGTAGCTGTCCCATCGCGCCGCGTGCGTTGTCCACGAGTATGAACGCCCCGCCTGCTTTGCCTTCGCCGTCCGGGAAGGCGATCTTGCCCGCCACCAGCGAGCGGGTGACGAGCACCACGCCCGCGCGAGTGTTTTGCAGGTGCGGCAGGTATTTCTCCTCCGTGACGAAAGAGAGGTGGTGCGGTCCGGCTGCCTCGATAGGCGCCACATCGCTTACCTTAGCGCCCGCGTTGCCATATAATTCTCCGCCCAGAAGGGCTGCTATTTGTTGCGCACTAAACTCCATAAAGTCGTTTCCATTTATTCATTTACCATTCAGTCAAGGCGATACCGGAACAGATACCGCTTGATCGGTTTCCTCGTCAGCGCGGCAAGATCCAGTATCTCGCTTGCTTCGGCAATGTCTCTCACTGTGCCGTCGCCGTAAAGGATATCTATCGTGTCCGCTTTCTCCGAATAGGTGTTGCTTGTTGACACATGTTCGCTCCAGAGGAACGAGCCTTCCTCTTCCTTCACCCCAACCGCTTGCGCGAGTGTCCGGCTCAATGTTTTCTGTGCTTCTTCGCTCAGAGGCTCTTCGATCAGTTCCCCGCGGAAGAGACGGCGGTTAATGAAACTCTCGCTCAAGGTACTGAGCACCTTGTCGCCGCTGCTGATCCAGGTCTTGATAGCGCATAGCACATCGTTGTCGTCCAGGAGCGCGTACTGGTCGAGCGCTTCGCTTCTGACGGCAAAATCACCGAACGAGATGTGGTTATACAGAAAATACCGCAACGCCGGCGAACAGAAGAGTTCTGAGGACTGAGGGCCAAGGACCGAATGCCCTCTCGCTATCTCTTTGGCGCGCGAAAGGATCTTAATCAGATGCTGCTCTGCGGCAACGGAGGTCTTATGCAGATAGACCTGCCAGTACATCAACCGCCGTGCCACTAGGAATTTCTCGACGGAATAGATACCTTTGACCTGCACGACCAGCCTGTCATTCCGCACGTCCAGCATTTTCAGCAGTCGTTCGCTCGCCACACGCCCCTCCTGCACGCCCGTGAAGAACGAGTCGCGGCAGAGATAGTCCATGCGGTCCACATCCAACTGGCTACTGATCAGTTGATGGAGGAAATGCTTCGGGTACTCGTTTTTAAAGATAGCTATCGCCATGTCCAGCGGTTTGGAGCCCTCTGTACATCGTACATCCGTCCTTCGTACATGGGACAGGTCTTCGTTGATCCGCTGCATCATGAGCAGCGAGATGTCTTCGTGGGTGACGCCATCCACGAGCGTATGCTCCAGCACGTGGGAGAAAGGCCCGTGCCCTATATCATGCAGCAAGATCGCTATCATCGCGGACGTAGCTTCTTCCTCCGTTATCTCCACGCCCTTCATCCGCAGGGACTGGACTGCTTCATGCATCAGGTGCATTGCTCCGAGAGAGTGTCCGAAGCGGCTGTGTGTCGCCCCCGGATAGACCAGATAGGACAGGCCTAACTGTTTGATTCTATTCAGCCGCTGCACATAGGGGTGCTGCAGCACGTCGTATATTAATTCGTTCGGAACAGACAAAAATCCGAACACAGGATCATTGATGATCTTTCTTTTATTCGCCATCATTCACTAATTTGGGTGCAAAGGTACAAAAAAAAAACTATTTACGCAAAAAAAATTTGCATATATCGCAAAAAAGCAGTACTTTTGCAGCCGATTTACAAAAAACACTTTGCGCGAGTACAAAAGCGAGCGCGCCGCGATGTTGGAATAGGTAGACAAGAAAGACTTAAAATCTTTTGCCCAGTGATGGGCGTGCCGGTTCGACCCCGGCTCGCGGTACCGAGCGGGGTATGACGAAAGTCATGTCCCGCTTGTTTTATTGAAAGACCTGACAATATGAAACGAATTTCCTTTTTATGCCTCATGGTCAGTCTGTTGCTGACGAGTTGTTATTACCGTACGGACTCCCCCCGCGGCACCTGGGCCAAAGGAGGCGACCTCAGTTGGCTGAGCGAGATGGAGCATGACAGCGTCAAGTTTAGAGATGAGAGTTTGGAGTCCAGAGACTGCATCCGCCTGCTGCACGAAGCAGGCATGAACGCCGTTCGTCTCCGTGTATGGGTGAACCACGCAACAGGATGGAGCAACAAAGAGGACATGCTCTCGCTTGCAGAGCGCGCCGCTAAGGAAGGGTTGCGGCTGATGATTGACATCCATTACTCGGATTTCTTCGCCGACCCGCAGCACCAGACCATTCCTGCGGGATGGCAGGAATACAGCTACGACCAGCTCTGCGAAGCTGTGCGTGAGCACACGCTCGACGTGCTGTATGCGCTCAAAGAGAAAGGAATCAAACCCGAGTGGGTTCAGATCGGCAACGAGACGCCGAACGGCATGCTCTGGCCTGTCGGACAATTGGTTTATGAAGACAACAACGCCAACGGCTGCTGGGACCGCTACGCCGGTTTCACCGCAGTCGGATACAAAGCCGCCAAAGAAGCCTTCCCGGATATTCAGGTAATCGTACATGTGGACAACGCCTATATGTACCGCGACTGGTTCTGGCGGGCGATGAAGGAACACGGCGGCCAATGGGACATGATCGGCTTGAGCCACTACCCGATGATGGAGGCTTGGTGCCATAAGTCCTGGCCGGAGATGAACGACCTCGCAGAGACCAACGTAAGGCAACTGATCAGCGAGTTCCACTGTCCGGTGATGATATGCGAAGTAGGCATGATGAACTACGGAGAAGGGGCTGTTTACGACTCCGTCGAAGCACTCTCCAACACCGTCATGACCGATTTCGTACAACGGATGGAGCAGATCGACTCCTGCATGGGCATTTTCTATTGGGAGCCGGAGGTGTACGGCGGATGGCGTCCGGCGGAGTATGTCCCTCTCGGCTGGGGCGGATATGACATGGGGTCCTTCACGCCCGAAGGCAAACCGTCCAAAGCCTTCCGCACACTGCTGAACAGTCAAAACAAATATAACTAAATCTACCACTCTATGTATTACATCATGATTGCAGCCGCCGTGCTGCCCGCAATGCTATTAGGTCTGTACATCTGGCGCAAAGACCCGCATCCGGAGCCTTTCCGATGGATATGGCGCGCTTTTCTTGCCGGAGTACTGATTTGTCTGCCGGTCGCTTTTCTGGAGCAGTACATACACCTCCTTCTTTTCGGCGAAGGCGAGCCTACCACTCTTTTCGGATCTACCACGATGGCATTCTTCGTGGCGGCATTGCCGGAAGAGGGGGCTAAGTTGCTGGCACTATGGCTTTTACTGCGCCGCAACCCGCATTTCGACGAACATTTCGACTGCATCGTCTATGCCGTGTTTGTCAGCCTCGGTTTTGCAACCATTGAGAATATTGGGTACGTCATCATGAGCGGCGAAGAATGGATGAGTACCGCCATCATGCGCGCGCTGCTGGCGGTGCCGGGTCACTACGCTTTTGCTATCATGATGGGGTTCTACTATGCTATTTATCATTTTGTGGACCCCTCCCGCAAGAACGCAGCCAAGATCTTTCTTGTGCCGTTTATAGCGCACGGCGTCTATGACTCAATTGCCATGAGCGGCAGCGTCAGCCCTGTTGCAGCCTCTGTATGCTCTCTGGTGCTGATCTATTTCTGCATCAAACTGCAGCGCGAAGCGAGTCGCAAAGTGAATGAAATGATCACGATTAACAAAGAGAACTCCCTTGACTAAAACACCGGAACAGATAGCGCAGGAGAAACAGCTTGAGCGCCTGACCAAACGGTTTCACAAGGCATGCGCGGACTATGGGCTGATCGCGGACGGCGACCATATACTGATCGGTCTGAGCGGCGGAAAAGACTCGCTGCTGCTGACCGAACTGTTAGGCCGTCGCGCGCAGATTTACGTCCCGCGGTTTAGGGTTACCGCCCTGCATGTGCGTGTCAAGGAACGCGACTATCACAGTGACCTGAGTTACCTGCAGCGTTTTTGCGACGAGGCAAAAGTGCCGCTCCTCGTACGGGATGTCAGTATTCCTGACACGCCGCCGCAGAAAGAGAATGGCAAAACACGCGAGATAGACAACCCTTGTTTTCTATGCTCGTGGTTCAGGCGCAAAGAACTCTTCAACACAGCGCAGGAAATAGGCTGCAACAAGATCGCTTTCGGCCACCACCGCGACGACATAGCCCAGACGCTGCTGATGAACCTGATCTTCCAAGGCGCGTACGCCACTATGCCGCCAATACTGCAGATGGACAAAATGCCGCTGCAACTCATCCGGCCGCTGTGCCTCATTGACGAAGCGGATATCATCACCTATGCCGCTATGCGCAACTACCAAAAACAGACCAAACTATGCCCGTTCGAGCATGTCAGTTCGCGCGAGAAAGTGAAAGGTCTGCTGGAGGAGATCAAGGCTCTCAACCCCGAAGCGCTGGACTCGATCTACGGCGCATTGACAAATATCAAAACGGACTATCTTCCGAACTGCAAATTGTAAATCCTCAAATCTTCAAATCTCTTTATGAACGCTTTATACACCATCCTCCTTCTCCTCGCGTCCAATGTATTTATGACGCTTGCCTGGTACGGGCACCTGAAACTGCAGCAAACCGGCTTTTTCACGAATGCCACGCCGCTGATCTTTGTCATTCTCCTGTCATGGGGGATAGCATTCTTTGAATACTGCCTGCAAGTGCCGGCTAACCGGATGGGTTTTGAGGGGAACGGAGGTCCGTTCTCCTTGATGCAACTCAAAGTGATTCAGGAAGTGATCACGCTAATGGTCTTTGTGATTTTTTCCGCAGTAGCGTTTCATATGCCGCTGCGCTGGAACCATATCGTAGCCTGCCTGCTGCTGATCGGCGCAGTCTATTTCGTCTTCGGGTTCAAATAACCCCTCAACACTAAACTCTAAACACCAAACTCTTCCAAGAGTTTCTCTACCAGTTCAGGCACGCCTTCCGTGGCTTTTTTGCGTATGTGGGTGATCCGGTCCGCCCACATGCCGAACTCAGGCTGCCCC
>JAEEGL010660307.1_pt1 | contig 23317 bp, 40 predicted proteins | sample 9134231 | NCBI WGS metagenome assembly JAEEGL01 (sample SAMN16246548, study PRJNA631951) | gut metagenome | biome: gut microbiome; feature: rumen; material: fiber-attached | host: Bos | place: Iran: Karaj | collected 2018-10
ACGTTGACGGGAAAAACGTCATTGTCGCGAAGAATCCGAAAGACGTCCGCGATTTGATGGATATTCTTTCGTATTATGCCGATACGTTTCGGCCAATTGTTTTTCTGGAAAAATTGCAAGTCCGTCCGGATGACATCAAGGTTGATGAATCGGGCGCGAATCTTGGCAAAATGTACCGTATTCAAAGGATGTTGGCGAATTTTGAACATCTGAAAGCATCAATCGAAATGTCGGGGATTCCGTATTGTCTGGTTCATCCGTTAAGTTGGCAATCGAAACTTGGATTGCGGACAAAGGGCGGACAAAAGCCGGACAAGGCCGAACGAAAAAAGCGATACAAGGAAATTGCGGCCGCGTTATATCCAGAAGTTAAAACGACGTTATGGAACGCGGATGCGCTTTTGATTCTGGAATTCGGAAAAAAGATGTTGGCTGATGAAAAGGGCCGGAAGTGGGTTTTCTCCAATTTGCCTAAAAGGGAACATTCAAAATTGTTTTAGATATGGCAACCAAGGAATTTACCGGTTATCGCGATAGTCAAGGCCGGAAAGTATATGTCGGCGATAAAATTGAATTTCTGTTCTGGATGCCGTCAGTCGCCGGAACGCCCGTTGAACATTTTTACGTTGGGCGCATCCGCAAGCGCAAAGGACATCTTGTTTTCGCTTACAAACCAGATGGAACGAATTTATCTGAAAGGCGTTTGACTAATCTAAATTTCGATTCGGAATCGGATTGGACTTTAATAACGGGATGAAACGAATTTTTGTCATAGTAACGCCGATTTGCCCAACCTTTCCGGGGCGCAAGGTCGGTTCGAAGGAATGTACGGGTTGCGACCATTTTCGGGGTGGAATCGTTACGAATTTCGTTGATTGTGCCGCCGATGCGTCCAAAGTATTAACCCGGAAAAAATCAAGCCGGAAATCAACTAAAAAGAAAAAAATAAACTCAATGTAAATTATGCCGACAATAGAACTTTATGTTTATAAACAACTTACTCCGGAAAAAGATTGCAAGTATTGCGAAAAAACCGGTTGCAAAATCGGTTCAAAACATCGCCGTATGAAAAGATGTTGGACTTGTCTATTTAGATTTAGATAAAATGGAACTATCGAAAGCACATTTCCGCACGATGTCGGATGCGGAATCCAAACAGATGTTTATCGAATTTGTCAAGTTGGTTCGTTCGATGCGCGACAAGCAAAAAGAATTCTTCCAAACCCGGAATATGAATGTTTTGCGCGACGCCAAAAAACTTGAAAAAGACGTTGACGGAACGGTCGCCGGTCTGTTTTCTGACGAACAAATGGAATTATTTTGAAATTTTTTTGAAAAATCTTTTGGTGGAAAAGAAATATTTTATACCTTTGTTCCCAGAAACAACGGACGCGGCCGATTCCGCGACAAGAAAAGAAGCAAGACAATGAAAAAGATTTTCAAAAAAAGACATCAAGGGAATAAAGATGAATTCCGATATTGAACGTCTTTTGGACGGTATCAACGCCGGCCGCGTAAATACTTTCGATTTGCGGTTCGACAAAACCGGTTCTTATGAATCAATCGCATTCCAATTGCTTTACAACGGGAATTTCGAAAAATCCAGATATTACGATGGCAATCCATTCGATTTTCGTCGTATTTCTTGGTATTTGTCCGACTTGTTCAACGCAACGATTATCGATTGCGAACGACTGATGCGGACCATTGATTTGAATAATCCGGGCCGCGTCTTTATGGCGGAACGTTTTGGATTGAATACTTTTGAAGTTATCAGATAACGACCGGGCGTTTTCCCGGAAACAGTTAAAGCCAAAGACAATGTTAACAATCGGATTTACAACCAAATATTTTACTTTGTGGGATGTTACGGGAGAAACCGTAACGAATGAGTATGGACGCAAGGGGACGCGCGTAACGGCAAGTTATATCAAGAATATATCAATGGATGAAGCAACCGCACGGGCCAAATATCCGGATGCACCGGTCGATTTGGGATTGCGCGGCCATTCATCTTGGACCCGGACGGAATGGGAGCCGATGCCGACCGATGTTTTCCCGTGCGGAAAGTATCGCGGCCAATCGATTGCCGATTGCCGGGATTGGGATTATCTTTTTTGGGCGGTTGATACTTGGTTGTTAGATAACGACGAATCGCGTTCCATCGCTGAACGTGCTTTGGTTGCCGGCGGTAAATACGGCATTTATGACGGTCGTATTTTCCCGATGAATCAGATTGAAGAAATCGAACGCGCGGATTCTATTGTTGACGGAATCGTCGAAAGAATCAAGATGACGCCGGTTCTGGAAATCGTATCGGCATCGAACGTTCATATTTACGACAACGAATTCATTTCGGAAACGGATAATGGAAACGTCTTTTTGTCTTGGTCTGACAAGATGTTCCGCCGTCAGTATTACAACGGTTATGAATATGGATTGCCGTTGAAAGATGACAAGGCAAAGCGCATCAAGGGAAAAAAGATGGCAATCGCAATTGATGGATTCGAAGTCAAGCAAACATTGCGCGGCCGCCAACTTTTTGTTCACGTCAAAGACTTTACATTTCAGAAATAAACGACCGGGCGCATTCCCGGAAACCTTAAAAATAACAAGAAAATGAAAACACAGATATACAAATTTCGGTTGGTTGAAAAAAGAAACGCGTCTTGGCTTCTTGACGAATTCGGCGAAAGATATTATTTTCATTTCGTCGAAGGCCGATGGCAACTTGACGGAATCGCCGGCATCGCTGACGGATGTTTAGTCTTGCAAGGCGAAACAAAGGCGGAAATCGTGAAAACGTTGAACGGCCTTGGTTTCATATCCATCAAGCGGTTTTGACGAAATTGCGGCGTCGTATAACGGGAATACTACGGATTTTGGTTCCGTCAATTAAGGTTCGATTCCTTACGCCGCAACGAATATGGAAATAAGGCGGAAAGCGGTTAATCTGATTTGTAAGTTTTACGAATTCGACGCGTCGAAGATTGCGTCCGCCATCGCCGCCGAACAAGCGGAAGACAACGCGGCGTTGGTTGACCTTCTGGACGGGATGATTGCCGAATTGCAAAGTCTGGTTTCCGGCCTTAATCCGCCAGAACCCGAACGACGCATCCGGAAGACCGTCCCGGAACCGAGAGAAAAAAAGCCATTGGGCCGAAGGCCGAACCCAGACCGGGCGGCGCAAAAAAGGTTGGATTATATCGCCAAACGCCGAAGCCAATTGCGAAAAGACGGTTATCATATCGCCAAAAATTCAATGGTGGCATATTGGGACGAAAAGACCAACCGGCGCAAGAAAACGGAAGAATCGAACATATTTGGATTCATTTTTCGCAAAAAAGACGAAAAATCTTTTGGTGGTTAAAGAATTATTCTTATATTTGTGGCGTGAAACAACGGACGCGGCCGGTTCCGCGAAACAATTAAAACCAATAAAGCAATGAAGGCATCAACATTGAAACAAATCGCGCGCGAATTTGGCATTAAATTGTCGAAATTCGACGTCGTTTTTACGTCTGTCAACACGGCCGGAACCGCCGTTTTAATCGGGTTCGGCCGCGCGGAATACGACCGATATAATTGGATGTTTGAAGTAACGAAAAAATTGGCATCGGACGAATCCCCGGCCCCGTACATCATAAACGGTCCGGAACGAATCAGAACAATTCAAAGAAACAGATAAACAAGCGACCGGGCGCGTTCCCGGAAACAGTTAAAGCAAGAAAAATGGAAACAAAAAGATTCACGAAATTTTATCAATCCGGGCCACATTTCCGGATTGAAAACCCGAATCCAAGATGGAAAAAACAACGTGGGATGGTTTGGCACGTTGGCGACTGTGTAATCCGCGCATTGGCGAATTCGACCGGTTGTTCTTGGTTAGACGCGTTCGATTTTCTTACAAGCCGCGCGCGCCGCGATTTCTCGGTTCCGAATGACGGAACGGATTTGCGCAAGTGGTTAACCGAATCCGGGGCCGTCTGGGTCCCGTGTTCGGCGCAAAGCGGAAAGAAGCGATTAACCGTTTTACAATTCGCCGAAGCGCACCCGACCGGACGTTTCATTCTTTCAATAGCACACCACGAATGCGCCGTCGTGGACGGGGTTGTTCTGGACGCGTGGAATCCGGGCGCAAAAACCGTGTACGGATATTATCAGATGGAAAACTTTACGTTGAACGTTTAATTTGAAGAAATATGTATATCAAGAAACTTGAATTGTTGAATTTCCAAGTAATACGGGAATTTAACGCCGATTTCGCCGGCAATGTGTACTTTGTTACCGGCGACAACGAATTGGGGAAATCAACCTTATTGAAAGCGATTGGCGCATTATTGACGGGCGTCCGCGATGACGTGTTGCGCGTCGGGGAAAAGAAGGGATTTGCGAAAATGGTTGTCGGGGATGACGGCGAAGAATACGACGTCGCGTTGACATTCTCGGAAGCCAATCCGCGCGGAACTTTAACCATCAAACAGAAGACAACCGGAATGCAGACATCGAACGTTTCGATGCTTCAAAAGATATTCGGTTATCAAGATTTTGACGCCGTGGAATTTTCCAGATGGTCCGAAACCGCCGAAGGCCGTCGCAAACAAATCGCGGTTGTCAAGGCATTGTTGCCGGAAAAGGTGCGCGACCGAATCGACGCCATCGATGCCGAAATTTCCCGGATTAAGACGGACCGAACGGGAGTGAACCGCGACGTCAAGACTTTTGGCGCGTTGGCCGATTCAGCAAAGAAGGCGTTGGCCGCCGGGGACATCGAACGATATAATGCCCCGGTTGACGTGGCCGAACTGATGGAACGCCAACGCACGGCCATTCGTCTTGCGGAAAAGGCCAAGGCCGCGCGCGCCGGATTGGAACAACGGACAAAGCAATTGGCCGAAGCGGAATCGGAAAAAGAACGCATCCGCGAAAAACGCGACGATGCCGTCCGGAACGCCGAACGTCTGATGGATTCCATCATCGCCAAGGCCAAGGCCGATTTCCAAGAAGCGGTTGCGGCATACAATAAGGAAATGAACGACGCGTTGGCCGAACTTGATGCGAATGTCAAGGATTGGCAAAACCGCAAGGCGAACGCGGAAATCTGGTTGAAGAAATATGAATCATTGAATCCGGCCGAAGACAATATCGCCGCCGACTTGGAAAAGGCGAATCAGCATAACGCCAAATATAACGCGGTTGTCAAGTACAAAGAAGAAAAGGCCCGATTCGACAAGGTTTCCCAGAAGTCGCAAGAAATGGACGCCAAGATTGATTCGCTTCTGGATGAACGCGCATCGTTGATTTCAGAATCCGCGCTTCCGATTGCCGGGTTGTCGTTCGGGGATGATGGCTTGACATTGAACGGAATCCCGTTCGTTCCGGGCAAGGTTTCCGATTCTCAAATAATGGAAATCGCCGCGAAACTCATTATCGCATCGAATCCGAAAGTTAAAGTCTTCCGCATTGCGCGCGGCGAAAGTCTGGGAACGAAACGTCTTGAAACGATTATTGACATCGCGCGTCGCAATGGGTTCCAAGGATTCATCGAACAAGTTACGCGCGGACAAAACGAAATGATGGTTGAAGAATACAACGAAAAAACCGAAAAGGAATGAAGACATTTTTATTGATACTTTATTTTGTGGCGGCCAACGCGATTTTTTTCGTTTGCGGTTACAAATGTGGCGTCCGCGCATTGACACGGGTTGTTGACAAGAAAATTAAAGACATTATTAAAGAACAAGAAAATGAACGAATCAACGAAAGCGAAGATAATGCAGACGGCGGCGTTGAAGGATAAAACAATCGCCGACATTCTCGAAACAGATGTTTTCAAAAAGAACATCGCCGCATATTTGAAGGCGCAACGCGAAGACCGTTCCAAGGCGAAAGAATATATCCGGAATATGGCAAAGCATCTTCAAAACTATATTTGGCCGAAATCGCACGTCATCGACCGATTGGATTATCTGACGCCGGATAACTTCGCATTCTATTTCGGCCGCGTTCTGGAACATCGTTCAAGATTGCCGAAGTCCGAACGCGATTATATCGACCAAATCGGACGGCAAGCATTCAACAAGACAATTGCGGACATCGCGATTGCAGAACGTCCAGAACTTGAACTTGAAATTTATTCATCCTTAAACAATCAAAGCAATGAAAACAACAACTAAATTCAGCAACAAACAGATTGCAGACCGCGAAAGCGGACGCGCGAAAATCATCCGCGCATTGGCCGCCGGAAGGCACTTGACATTTCTTGACGCAAGGGAATTCGGAATCGCCGAATTCAATACCGCGATATGCAAGATTCGCAAAGATGTCGAATCCGGGAAAATTCCGTTCCGTCTTTGCCAGATACAAACCGAATTCGCGCCGAAAAAGTATTGTCAAGAATATTGGTTTGAGAAACCGAAGAAATCAAGAAGATGAAATCGATTGAAATTGTTGAATCGGGAATGGTTGGCGTTGACGGAAAGATGCGTTTGCCAATGGACCGTTTGCGCCAATTCTTTTCCGAACACAAAGGCGAACGACTGATTGTTCATTTCGAAGCCGTCCAACCGGGAACAAGCGCGTCGCAATACGCATATTATTTCCGTTACGTCTTGCCGACAATCCGAATGGCCTTCTATGAAACCGGCGAACGGTTGACGGATGAAGACGTTGACGAAATGATGCGCACCCAATCAACCGTTTGTTGGAAACAAGGCCATTGCCGAACCGTCCGGGAAATGAATCAAACCGAAATGTCGGATTATCTGGATTGGCTCAAACAGTACGCCGCCGAAAACCTATATGTTTACATCGAAGACCCCAAAACGATATGAATATCGACAATATTTTATTTTTTGATACGGAAACAACCGGATTGCCGCCGAAGAACGCCAAATGGGATGAAGATTTTGACGAATTCCCATATCTGGCCGAAATCGCGTGGATATTCGGGCGCAAGACTGAATCGCATATTATCCGGCCGGACGGTTGGACCATTCCGGAAGACGCCACCAAGATTCACGGCATAACGCAAGATTACGCGATGGAACACGGGGAACCGTTGTCCGAAGTCTTGGAAAAATTCATCGCGGATTGCAAGAAGGCGCATTTAATTTGCGGCCACAACATTTATTTCGATATATCCGTCATTAAGGCGAATATTTTGCGACATCTGGGACGCGAATTCTATAACGCGGCCGATGCGGAAATGGCGTTGTTCAAGGGCAAGCGAATCGACACGATGCGCGCGTCAATGAAATGGGTTGACGCAAGATTTTCATCCGGCCGCTTGAAATTCCCTTCGCTGAACGAACTTTTCGCAAGATGTTTCCCGGAAGAAACATTCAAAGAACATCAAGCATTGGACGACATTCGGGCGGTTGTCAGATGTCTTCCGGTTCTGGTTGATGAAGGGTTAATCGAATTGAAGGTTCGGGAATATCCGGAAGACCCGAAATTGTTTGACAAATCGCACGGGACCGGCCCAAATTTAGACGAAACCGCGCCGGCCGGACAAGATAACGTCGCGGCGAAAATCGTCCAAAATATTGGAGAAACCGTTAAAGCGGTCGTTGACGCGAAAATCGCCATCAATGACGCCTTGCGCGAAGACTTGTTGAACGAAACAAATTTTTGATATGATAACCGAAAAAGAATATCGCCGATTTAACGCAAGATTGCGCGCATATCGTCAAGCATCTTGGAAATTCCGGAACCAGATGCACCCGGAAAAAAGCGCGGCAATTATGCCACGTCTTAAATTGCAAGAATCGCAAGAAAAAGAAGTTTATCAACAATATATGTCAAGTTAAATGAAACCAATCAAATTGAATTTTCCGCCAAATTACGTTCTTTCGTATGCGAAGAAAATATCGGAAGACGCACACAAAGACCCGGACGTTCCGGAAGCACAATCAAGAATGATGGAAGACATTGTTCAGTTGGTCGAAGTCGCCGTCGGCGTACTGAAACCGGCCCCAAAAGAAAACAACAGTTAACAAAAAAAGGATATGGAACAGAATTTCACATTGAAGAAATTGACACTTGAAACGTTGGGCGTTTCTTGTCAATACGGAATCCAGACAACCAAGGACGATGATTCCGTTGAAACGGCAATTTACCAAAAGAAGGATTCCAGACCGCCGCATCTGGATTTGATTCATCTTTTCGAACGCGGCCTTGCATCAGTCATCGCAACCATCTTCCATTTTGACAAAATCGACGGATTTGCCTTGAACCAGATTGTCCCGACAACAATCAAGTTTTCCGGCAAGAATGAGAATGTCGGAATCGTCATTTCGGGATATTTCATTTCCGGCGTCGCAAGACTTCAATTCAAGACATCGAAAATCAAATACAAGGCCGGCGAAAGCGAATTTTGCGCGAAACTAACGGTTTTGGTTCACGACATCGAAGTCGAAATCCAAAAATATCTTTTTGACAATAAAGTCGCAACCGTTGAAGAATTCGGCAATGATTGAAATTGATTCTTTCGATGCGTATAATTATGCCGTCGGTCGTGGTTATGAACCGTTATTGGACGCGCGGTTTGATGTGAAAATCGACTTGCGCGTCCAGATTCAACGCGATTTGTTCGGCGATTTGACGGACCATAACAAATTTTATCGTTGGGTCTGGGACCGGAAGCCGCATATTTGCGAAGAAACGATGCGTCCGTTGTCGGATTATTCCGCCGTTTATATTTCGCACATCTTGACGAAAGGCGCACGGCCGGAAATGGCCCACGACCCCCGGAACGTCAATATTCTTTGTCTGGCGGCCCATAACCATTGGGAATTCGGCGACCGAACACAAATGCGCATCTATGCGAAAAATCTTTTGACGATTCAGAAATTACGAAAGGAATATGGAACCAATAAATTTTGAAGAAAGCGACGTTATTTACGGCGAAAATCAACCAGAATATATGCCATTGCCGGCAAAGTTTGGGGATAGGAAATTGGGCGAAATTCATACTTGTTGGAAATTGTCGCCGGAAGAAATATCCGAAATCCAGAAAACGGGCGTTATATGGCTATCCATTTTAACTTTCCGCAACCCATTGCAACCCGTTGCCTTATCAGCAACAAAACCTTTTGAAAACAAATGAAAAAAGTAATATGGCGGCGTTGACTGAAAAGGAAATTGCGATGCGAAACGTTATTGTTCGCCGTCTTGAAATCTTAACCAAACACATTTTGCCGAATGTTAAAGAAAAAACGTTGGCGGAATATTACACGGGAAAGATTGACGGATTAAAACAAGCACTTGAATTATTGGGCGCATCTATTGAAAGTATAAAAATCGAACTTTAATGAATCCGATTAAAACGGAATATGTTTTTGACAAGACGTTGACAAAACGGCCGTGCGTTTACAAAAAGGTTAATAACGTGTTATATCCCGTTTTGTATTTCCAAAAGGCCAAACACGCAACGAATGAAGATTATGAAAAAATTGTTGAATATCTAATACGCAAAAAATGAGTTTGAATAAAGTTTTTTTAATTGGGAACGTCGGGCAAGACCCGAAGATTACGACTTTCCGCGATGGCGGCAAGGTTGCGAATTTCACATTGGCGACAACTGAACGCGGCTTTACTACAAAAGACGGCCGGAAGGTTGAAGACGCGACCGAATGGCATAACATTGTCGTCAAGAATGCGTTGGTTTCTGTTGTGGAAAAGTTCGTCCAGAAGGGAACCGCGTTGTTCGTTGAAGGGAAAATCGCAACGCGAAAATATCAAGACAATTCCGGCCAAACGCGCTTTGTAACCGAAATCATCGCGTCAAACGTGCAATTACTCGGTTCTAAACAACAGACCGGCGGCAATTATCAACCAATGTCGAACGATTTTCCCGGAATATAACGATGGATAACAACGAAGATTATAAAATCGATTGTTCGGTTGACGGTTGTTTCTGGTTGGTCGTCGCATTTTTCGCGATTATAATCGCCGCCATCATCGGGATTCGTTGTTTGACGAAATGCCGACCGGCTGAAACAGACCAAACCCCAATCGACACGGTTTCAGTAAACGCGGAATTCGTGGATATTTGGGGAAAGACCGTCCAAAATAATGAAGATTATGCAAATCAAAAATGATGACTACAATCCAGAATTACATCTTAAAATAAGATGTCTTTGCGTCCGTCAGCCATACGCGGATTTGTTGACGCAAACGCCTTGGCGCGACGAAAACGGAATTTGGCGCGCGGAAAAGACAATCGAAGTCAGAAGCCGCAAGACGAATTTCCGTGGCGACGTTCTGATTTGCGCGTCCAGACAACCGGAAATCCCCGGACACGTTACCGGATGCGCCGTCGGCTTTGTCGAAATATACGATGTCAAGCCAATTTCGGCGTTTACGGAAGACGATTGGTCGGCGACGTGCATCCCAGAACCGGAACGACAGAATTACAAAGACGGGTTCGGTTGGCTTGTAAGGAATCCGCGAAGAATCGTTGAAATGCCCGTTGTCGGGAAACTCGGATTCTTTGACATTGTGGTTCCGAAAGAAGATTTGACCGAATATCCGCGTTCGATGGCTATCGGAAACGACGGTTGGGACATTATCAAAAATAAAATCAGAAATGGGAAATAAAAGATTAACGCCGAACGATTCGGAATTGTTCTTGATGATTGAATCATTAACCGGGAACGCCCCACAAATTACAATCGGGGCGGAAAAGTCCTATCGAATGGTTGTCCGGGTTGAAGGATTGGGGATTGATATTCAAAAAGCCGTCGCCGATGCTATCGACGGACGTATTGGGAAACGTCTTTTATCAGTCGATTTCAAGACGGACCGATTTGTTTATGAAATCGAATATGGCGAAGATTGCGGAATAATTATCGATTCGGAACAATTCGGCCCCGGCGACATCAGCGATTCAAATATCTTCTATATTCCAGAAACCGCGTTGCGCGGACTGATGGTCTTGTCAAGCAACTTTGAAAGATTGGTTCGCTTTGTGGGAAACGGGCAATGGGAAAGGAAACCAGACGGAACAGAATTATTCCATTTCTTGAACGCATCCGGAACCGTTTATTGCGACGCGCCGGAAGGTTCATATCTGATTTATGTCCGACCGGGGTTGTTCCGCATTGCGAACGAAAAGGAAATGGCGCGTTTTGCGATAATGTGAAAAAACATTATATTTGAATGTCGTTTTCATAATATAGGTATTTTGAGGTTACACGGATTCCGGGTCTTGGACGACGATGTTGTTTCTTGCTTTTCAACATTCGAAGGTTCGATTCCTTTGCCGGAAGCAAATTGAAAAGATTATGGCCGGAAGAAAACCAAAATACACGCCGGAAAGGGTCGAACGGATATGCAAGGCAATTTCGGAAGGGCAATCCGAAAAGAATGCTTGTATTGTCGGCGGCATTCATCGCGATACGTTCGCAACGTGGATGCGCGAACATTCCGACTTTTCCGACCGTATAAAAAAGGCCAAACAAGATTATCAAGATTGGCTTGACAAACATTTGTTGGAAGATGCCGAACGCGGATTGATGCGTTTGGTATGCGGCGAAGAATATGTCGAAACAACGACCGAATATGAAACGATAAATGGCGAATTGGTCGTCAAGAAGAAAAAAGAAGTCAACAAAAGGATTCTTCCGAATACGACGGCCATCATCTTTGCATTAACGAACCGCGCGCCGGAAAAATGGAAAAACAGATTGTCGCAAGATGTCAACGGCAAGATTCAGACGGAAAGCAAATCCGATGTTTCTTTGGCGAACGTTCCAGATGATTTGTTGGAAAAGGTAATCGAATCAATCCGAAAATGATTATACATCGCAACAAATGGTTTTGGGGCAATTGCTCGACGATTGTCGCGGCCGATGGGTTCGGCCTTTGCCGGTTGTCTGTTGAGCATAACGACAACATCGCATATCTTTCCGACGTCATCGTTGACCCGTCGCATCAAAAACAAGGAATCGGCAACGAACTTTTGGATGCGGCCGAATCGGAAGCGCGGCGGATGGGTGCGTCAAAACTGATGCTTTGGACGATTCCGGGGTCGTGGTTAATCGCTTGGTATGGCCGTCGCGGATTCTTGTATCAATGGAATGACGCGAACGGGAACGTTGTTATGGCGAAGAATTTGTAATGGACGAAGATGTTATCGTTATACATCTGGGAAAGGTTTTGCCCGAAAACGAATACAATGCGGTCGTGGCGTCCATTATCGCTTTCCTTAATACACGTTATCCAAATCATAATTTCAGATTGCCAAACTGATGATTGACGCGATACATTTAACGAAGGTTCTGGCATCCCGTCCGGAATTGTTCTTGCAAGAAGGCGCAAGGCGTAATCTTTTGCATTTCGCGGAATATTTGTCGCCGACGTTCCAGAAGACGCCGTTTCATTGCTCATATTATCGGGTTTTGGATATGTTCGCCAAAGGGCGGATTCGCAATTTAATCATTCAAGCACCCCCACAACACGGGAAAAGCCAAGGTTCAAGCCGCTTTTTGCCGGCGTTTATGTTGGGATTGAATCCAGAACAACAAATTGCAATTTGTTCTTATGCGGCAACGATTGCCAAGGATTTCAACCGCGACGTCCAAAGACTGATTGACAACGCCGAATATAACGCGGTTTTTCCCGGAACTTGTTTGAACGGGTCGAACGTCGTAACGGTTGCGAACAATTATTTGCGAAATTCAGATGTCTTCGAAATCGTCGGCCATTCTGGTTCGTTGCGCGTTGTCGGACGCGGCGGTTCGCTTACGTCGAAGACGGTTGACGTTATGATTTTCGACGACTTGTATAAGGATTCGTCGGAAGCCAATTCGCCGGTCGTGCGCCAATCGGCGTGGGATTGGTACACGAAAGTTGCGCGAACCCGTTTGCATAACCAATCCCAACAATTGATTGTCTTTACAAGATGGCATCCGGAAGACATCATCGGCAAGATTATCGAATCGGAACCGGTCGTTGTTGCTGAACGGTGGGATGATTTCGAGAATGTCCCGGAAGGGTCTTGGATTCTCGTCAACTTTGAAGCCATCAAGACCGGATTGCCGACGGAAATCGACGCAAGGGAACGCGGCGCGGTTCTTTGGCCCGAACGTCATTCGTTGGAACGTCTGGAAGCGCAAAAGGCCATTGACCCGGTAGGATTCGAATGTTTGTATCAAGGCAACCCCGGAAACGCCGAAGGAAAGTTGTTCCAACCGTTCAAAACGTGGATTGAAAAAACGGATTGGGGTTCGTATATCCGTTCCGGATGTTATATTGACGTTGCGGATGAAGGCGACGACTTCTTGTTTGCCGCGACATACGACGTTTATCGAAGCGAAAATCAGATTTTCAACGAACATACAAAGCGATTTGAACCATTGTTGTTCATCTTGATAACGGATTTGGTCTTTACTGATGAATCGACGGATGTAACGACCGTAACCGTTCCCCGGATGATTAACGCGAACAACGTTCAAAAAGTCTGGGTCGAATCCAACAACGGCGGAAGCCAATTCGAAAAAGTCATCAAAAAGAAGGTTCGCGCGCTGACTGTTCCGTTCTATCAAGGCGAAAACAAGGAATCCCGAATCGTAACCAATGCGCCGTTCGTAAATCAACATATCGTCTTTCCGTTCGGTTGGGAAACGCGTTATCCGAAATTATATGAACATCTTTCCGGGTTCTTGCGCAAGTTTGATGCGAACCGGCACGATGACGACGCGGACGGCTTGACGGGGATATATGAAAAAGAAATCGCGTCCGGCAACATACGGCCATATTCCGCCGCGAATCGTGGCATCAAGGTACATTGATTCGTTGGAATAAAAATCGCGCGAATTATGGCTTGTTTTATGAAAAAGGTTTATATTTGTTCAGAAATCAAAGCGGCGAAGGGTTGGCCGTCATTCATTAACTTTAATATATTTTAGAAAATGAGTATTATTTGCCAATGTCCGGCCGCCGCCGCAATTGCAGACGTTCCAACTGTAAATTGCCCGGTTAATTTCGGACAAATTCAAAAAGTGGCCTTCCAACGTATTTTGAAGGCCGATGGAACAAAGAATTCATTTACACAAGCCGCCGCAATTACTGCAAAAGCAAGTTGGACCGCGCTTCTTTCCGCAACCGACGGAACCAAAGTTGTTGTCAGTCCATATATCAACGCACCGGCCGACGCCGGCGGCGATGCCAGAATGACAAGCGGCGGAAACGATGATTTGGGCGGCGTTCAAGAAGTGCTTGGCGGAAATCCCGTAACATTTACCGGAAGTCTTCGCGCCATTCCGCAAGAAGTAATTGCCGCGCTGAAATCGCTTATTTGCGAATCAAATGCCGGCAATCTTGGAATTTATCTGTTCGACGAGAACGGCCAGATTGAAGCCATCCAAGACAAGACAACCCCGACAACCTATTATCCGATTCCGATTCGTTCGTTCTTTGTCGGCGATAAGATTCACGGCAATTATGACGCCAAGGATTCCAACGCGATTTCTTGGGCATATCAGCCGAACTATTCCGACAATCTGGTTATTGTGGTTCCAACCGACTTTAACCCACTTACCGATTTAGTCGTTACCGAATAATTATGAACGCCAAGACGACAACGGTAACGTTGGCCGTCGGCGACGTTACACGGGATTTTGAATTTTCGCACGCGGAAAGATTGCTTAAAATGAAAAACAACGGCGGTTGGAAATTGCCGGAATCATCAGAATTTGAATTTGTCGGAAATGCCTTACGATATAAACAAGATTCGAAACGAAATAACGAAAAACCGAAAGTCGGCCGAACTAAATCGCGCAAAACTGCATCAATTAAGGATTAAATTCCATACAGTTAAGCGCGTTACGACATTCGGTTCGCCGTATGTTTCCATTCCGTTGACGCAATGGTTGTCGATGGTTGAGAATATCTTGCCGCACGACAAATTTGTTCTTTTCAAAGCATTGTTCCGTTATCCCGTCAAAACCAACGAGATAACGGACGTATGCTTTGACAAGTTATCCAGAATTTTCGATGGTAGGAATCCGGCCTTCAATTACCAATTCGCCAATTCGGAACAACGCAACGATTGGGAAAATTATCGCCAAACCCGATTGAATGAACCGGAAGTTTGGCAAACGAAAGGATGGGAATTTTTCAAGACGGAAATCAATTCCGTTTTGGTGGTTGATTTACCAAGGGAACAGACAAGCGAATTGCCGGAACCGTTCTTTTATTGGCTCCCGATAGATGACGTCATTACCTACAAAGCCAACCCGACAACCGGGCAAATGGATTTCATTGTTTTTCGCCGTCGCGACAAAATCGTCGTTCTTGATGACGGGTTTTATCGCGTCTGGGATGACAAGCGAAAGACCGGCAATATTGAAGGTATGCCAGAAATAGAAACGCCGCACGATTTGGGATATTGCCCGGCGCGTTTCTTCTGGAATGAACCGTTATCGTTGGAAGACCCCGACGTCAAGGCGTCGCCATTGTCCGGCGTTCTCGAATCGTTGGATTGGTTCGAATTCTTCCATATTTCAAAACGTCAACTTGATTTGTTTGGCGCATATCCGATTTTGTCGGGTTACGAACAAAGTTGCGATTTCAGTAACGCCGAAAACGGCGATTATTGCGATGGCGGCTTTTTGCGCGACAAACAAGGCCATTATAAATTGGATATGTCCGGATTGCTGATGCGTTGCCCGAAATGTGGCAACAAACGCATCATCGGGGCCGGTTCCTTTGTGGAAATCCCGGTTCCGAACGCCGAATCCGGCCAAGCCGATTTGAAAAATCCGGTCCAGATGTTGACCGTTGACCGTAACGCGTTAGATTATAACGTTGCGGAAGAAAAGCGACTTCGCGAAGAAATCATTACGGCCGTCGTCGGCCAAGATGAAATCGTTACGGACCGCGACGCATTCAACGAACAACAAGTCCGCGCGAATTTCGAATCGGTTACAACCGTATTGAACCGAGTAAAGAAGGGATTTGAAGCGGCCCAACAATGGGTTGACGAAACCGTTTGCCGGTTACGTTACGGCAAATATTTCCTTTCCGCAAAAATCAATTACGGAACGGAATTTTATCTATATTCCCCGGACGAATTACGCAACAGTTACAAAACGGCGAAAGACGCCGGCGCGTCAGAATCAGAACTTGACGTATTACAGAACCGCATCATCGAAACGGAATTCCGTAACGACCCGACGCAATTGCGCCGAATGCTTCTGTTGGCCGAACTTGAACCGTACCGTCATTTAACACGGGCGGAAGTCGTGGACTTATACGGACGCAATTTGATTTCTGAAACCGATATGCGAATCAAATTAAATTTTTCAAATTTTGTCCGTAAATTTGAACGGGAAAATATGAACATTTTGGAATTCGGCAATGCCATTGCGTTTGACAAGAAGGTTTCGGCCATTCTCGACGCGTTTGCCAGATATGCCGAAGAACAGAAAAGCGCGGTTGAATTGAACACGTTAAACAATTAAATATAAATTTATGATTACAAAAGACGGAATCGACGTTCCAATTGACGCATTGACGGCCGACAATTACATCGTCCCAAAAGGCGAAGAAATGGTTTATCATTGCGTTATTGAAGTCGTACAATTCAACCCAAAGACGGGCGCGCGCATATCGCGTCCGCGCGTTCAGAAATTCGGCCGTAAGGTTTTCGAACAAACGGTCCGCGATGCTTTGTTAAAACAAGGTTATACCGTTAAAATTCTTTATAATCCGACCGAATGGATTAAAGCAAAGAAAAACCAAGTTGCACAAAGCCGCGCGAATGCAGAAGCCAGACGAAAGGCGGAAATCGACGCCGCCGTTCAAGCGGCGGTTGCCAAGGCACTTGCCGAAGCGAACGCCAATGCGCCGAAGGCCGGCCGAAAGAAGAAAACAGACGACGAACAATAATCAACGGGAAAGATTATGGCACTAACAACAGAACTTTTGAACGCAAATCCGGCAACGTCCGGATTATCAGACGACCAGAAGGCCGCAATCGCGGAAATGTCAAAGAATGACGAAACGGCGGTCATCGGTCAAAGGGTCGGCGAAATTTACGGCGGTTTGGATAACGACATTTTGTCCGCATCCGGTATCGCCAAGAACGGAACCGAAAAAACATACGATTACGCGAAACGCGTAATTGGGGAACTTAAAGCGCAAGGCGGCGACATCGCGGCCAAGCAAAAAGAAATTGATACGTTAACCAAGGAAAAAACGCGTCTTGAAGGCGTTATCGCTTCCGGCGGTTCTGATGCAGAAACAAAGAAGGCATTAACGCAAGCGCGCGCGGATTTGGCGAACGTAACAAAAGAATATACCGAATTGAAGACCAAGTTTGACAACGCCGAACAGAATTACGCGAAAGAACTTATGAACGTAAGGATGGAAGGCGAATTTAACAAGGCGACAACCGGTATCAAATTCAAGGCGGATTTGCCGAAAACCGTTACCGATGTATTGTTAGGACAAGCCATCGCGCGCGTTAAGGCAATGAACCCCGAATATATTGATGACGGCAAGGGCGGAAAGGTTCTGGCATTTTTACAGAACGGAACCCCGATGCGCAACCCAGATACAAACCTAAACCCATATACGGCGGCGGAACTTGTCGAAAAGGAATTGCGCGAAATGGGAGTTTTGGAAAAGCCAAGGAAACAGACCGGCGGCGGAACCGACCCGAATACGGGACAAAAGGGCGGCGACGACGCGAACGTTGACTTGTCCGGCGCGCGTACCCAGACAGAAGCGCACGAAATTTTGACAAAACAACTGATGGCGCAAGGTTTGACCGTCGGTTCAAAGGAATTCCAAGATGCTTTGTCAAAGTCGTGGGTCGCGAACAAAGACCGAATCAAGGCATTGCCGTTGAAATAAAACAGAATTAACCACGGGCGACGGGTTGGCCCGGATTTATTAACCATAAAAAACGATTTATTATGTCTTTAATTGCAACCAGACTGCAAAATTGGCGAATCGAAAATCCGGAATTTGATAGAAATATGGCGCGTCCGCTTGAATATGGCGCACTTGATTTCTTCATCGACCAAACCAATTCGTCAACATCAATTATCAATCCAGAGTTACGCGACCGCGCGTTTGCTTCTATTGGTAATACCGTACAAATTCCCGTTATCAATTACGATGGCGACGTTACCGTATCCAATGTGCGTTCTTGTGTTATCGGCGACGATGAAAACACATCCGCACTTTATACCGTCAATTGGGTTACTTTGGCCGTTGGCTTTACTATGGTTCCATCGTTGTATATGAACAACGAAATTTCTTACGAACACGACTTCGCAAGGAAGATGGAAAAGGTTTGCCGCGCGCTTGCAACCGCAATGGACGTTCAAGCAATTGCCGCACTTGAAGCAAACAAAACACAAGTGTTCGCCGATTCTCTGTATTACACCGTAACAAGCAACGTTGTCGAAATTCCTTGGAATGCGCGAATGGATTATCTTGCCGATATGAACGCATTGATGCGCGCGAACGCATATCCGGGACTTCTTCACGTTATCGGAAACGCCGGAATCTTCTCTACAATAACCAAACTTGCGCAACACGACATTTATAACGATGTCAACAAACGCAATGAGTGGGAAGGAAAGGTTTTCCACTATACCAACAATCTTGCGAATGAGGATGGAAAATTCGCGTCCGCTTATATTGTTGAGGATGGAAACGTTGGCGTTCTGACAAGGGTTGACCGCGAAGCACTCCGCAGAACTGTCGCCAATTTCCACGAATGGGACGTTGTTCGCCTTCCTTATATTGACCTTCCGGTTGGAAGTCATTATTACACATCTGTTGGCGACCAAAGCAACATCGCCGGCGATGCTTCCGCCGATATGACTTGCGTTGTCAAGGAATATTTCGGATTTTCTGTTGATATTGCCTTCCTTGTTGCGTACAATTCCGCACCGGATGCCGTTGCGAATCCAATCATTAAGATTGAAATCGCCGCACCGGGAACCCAGAACCCATTTGCAACCCCGGTTGAAGTGGTTAACGGCGAAGACAATCCGGTTAATACAACAACCGTTTAACAAAAACGCATATCCATTGTTAACGGACGGGGGCGGCGTAATCCGTCCCCGTTTTTAATAAAAACCAAATTATGATTCGTTTGCAAGAAATTCAAGAAGCATTGTTTCCGGTCGTTGGTTGGGAACAAGGTTATGGCGATACATCGTTGGCAAAAACCATCATTGAACCAGATATTACGGAAAGCGAAAGCGGATTGACCTTCCAAAGCGCGCATCCGCTTTTGACATTGGAAAACGTCAAAAGCATAATGCCGGACAATTATTTCGAACGTTATCCAGACGTTACAGATTCGACCGCAAGATTCCGTCGCGGCCAAAAAGTCCGTTGCAATGGAAGTTATTTCCTTTGTATTGAAGACGACGCGGCGAATCCGGAAGATGAACCGGAATGTTGGGTTTCTTGGAATCCGTTAAATGATTTTTTGATGGATTTAATGAAACGCGGCATCAACACGGCCGTTCAAACCTTCATTCAGACCAAACAATTGAATGAAGAAACAAAAAGTCTTCTTGAACGCCGGACGTTCTTTGACGGCGCGGCCAGATTGCAAGCGATGATTGACCCAAGGGGAAAGATTGTCGGTTTCGAAATTGTGCCGGTTCGCGCGATGGGAGTAACGGCCAAGATTGAAAGAATTGGTTTGCAGATGGTACACGGAACCGGCCCGGTCCGGATGTATCTTTTCCATTCTTCGCAATTCGAGCCAATTCAAATTGAAGATTTTAATTACACGAATACATCCGGCGGCTTCCAATGGTTCACGCCATCGAAACCGATGTATCTTCCTTATATCAGCAACGGCAATGATGCCGGGGGCGCGTGGTTCCTTTGTTACAATCAAAACGATTTGCCGGACGGAATGCGCGCGTTGAATGTTTCGAAAGATTGGTCGGTTGAACCTTGTCAAACGTGCCTTGGCGGTTCGATTGAATCTTGGCGTCAACTGACGAAATATTTACAAGTTTCGCCGTTTGCCATCAGCGCGCCGGCCAACTTTGCCGAGAATCCGCAAATGTTCGACATCGGCCGTCTTGGTTATACCAATACGATGAATTACGGCTTGAACGTTGAAATATCGGTTGGTTGCGACTTGACGGATTTCATCATTTCGCAACGTCTGATGTTCGCGACGGTTATCCAAAAACAAGTTGCGGCGACTGTCTTGCGTACAATCGCGATGAATCCAGATGTACGCGTCAACCGCAATCAAGTCAACGTTACAAGGGACGAACTTTTATATGAAATTGACGGCGTTTCAACGGGTCGGCCTTCCGGTCTGGCTTATGAATTGCGTCAAGCATATAAGGCGTTATCGCTTGATACGCGTAATCTGGACCGAATTTGTCTGCAATGCAACAACCACGGCGTCAAATATCGGACCGTATAAAACAAGGATATGGGAATTTTGAACAATCTTTTGGCAAAGGTTAAAGATGTCGAATCGGGCCTTACGTCCGGCGAATCCGTCGGCGATGTTCTGGTTTATTATCGCGATGACATAATGGAATTACAACAATATCAGTTGTTTTCCGGAAAGGCATCAAGCGGCGAAGACATCCGGCCGTTGTATTCAGAAGATTTGAAGCCGACCGGATATTTCCGAAGCCGAGAAACCGCGAAGAACTATTCGGCGTGGAAACAAATTATTCCATACCCGTATCAAGTTGACCGCAATCCAGACGCGCCGAACCTATACATCAACGGCCGATTCCATTCGGAATTGACGGTTGAATTCGGTTCGGATGCGGTCGGGGTTGTTCCGGCGACGTCTTATGCGCAAGGCATCGTTGCGAAATACGGTCTTTCGACCTTCGGTCTTACATCGGGGAATTGGAATGTCGTCTTACGCGAACGCGGCGCATTTGAACAATTATTGAACAATATCAAAACAATATTATATGGCAATTAACAACGCACCGGTTATCCCGAACGCCGTAATGCTTGATGCGGTTTTGGCTCAAATCCAAAACGGATTGATTAACAACTTGAATTGGTTGGATGTCGCTTTTGGCCGTTGTCAGCGATTGCAGAAAAACATCAACGGGAAACGAATCATCAGTCCAAACGTCTTTTGCGGCGGATGGAACGGCCACGGCCCGAATGATTATATCGAAGTTTCCCCGGATTCACATATCGGGAATTTCTCATTTTTTGAAATAGAAGAACCGCAAACATTGGAAACCGGCCCGTGGGCGCGTTCTGTGAATGCCCCGTTTGGCCTTATATTCTGGTTTGACTTGCGTAAGGTTTACGGGGAACCGTCGAACCGAAACACGGAATTTTTGAAGGCGCAAATCCTTAATGTCGTAAACGGACGTTCTGGGTGGCATCTGAAACACGGAAGAATTTTCGTCAACCGTTGTTTCGAACGCGCGGAAAACATATATCGCGGATATAACTTGTCCGAAATCGACAATCAATTTTTGATGCACCCGTTCGCCGGTTTCCGCTTTGATGGCGTTCTTGAATTTGACGAATTATGTTTCAACGGCTTATAAATTGGTTTATCCGGACAATCGGGATTGATAGGTTGCTTCATTTCCTTGTCGAAGCGGTTATCGTTTTCGTTCTGGCAACGTATGGCGTCCCGGTCTGGATTGCCGCCGTTATCGCTTTGGCGGTTGGAATACTGAAAGAAATAATTGATGCGGTTGCCGGAAGCGGCGCGGATGTCTTCGACATCATTGCGGACGTGGCCGGCATCGGCTTTGCTTGGTTAATATTATGGTCGTCTTTGTTTGTCATATAATCGCGGTCGCATTGTTGGCCGCGTTTGTTCTTTCCCTTTTAACTAAATGGAAAATAATCGAATGGATGCAGATTCACGCGCCCAACGATTTCATTCACAAACTTTTAATGTGCAAATTTTGTTGTTCTTGGTGGATTTCTGTTTTGATTTCCTTACCTTTGGGAATAATAACGGGACAATATGAATTGATGTTAATTCCGTTGTTCTCAACAGTAATTGCGAAAGAATTATGGTAACGGGCAAGATTGGCAAACATACGGTCGAATTCTTCGATGGAATCGATAATTTACCGATTACGCGTTTTCATCGATACCAAAAGGCGTTGTTGATTGACGCCGGAATCGGCGCGGACATACAGTCGTTCGACCAACGTATCGAACGGACCCGTCGTTTTCTGATGGCCGGCAAAAACGACAAAGCGCAAACCGAATTGGAAAATATGCGTCAATGTATCTTTTTGATACAACAAGACATTTCGCCGAAACATCTTGCGTTTGCGGCGTTGGTCTGGAAGATAGACGGTCAAATATATGATGATATGTCCGACGACGGTTTGCGCAAGGTTGTCGCCATCTTGTCAGACGGCACGAATAAAGAAATGACGGACCAGATGGATTCCGTCAAAAAAAAAATAGATAACGAATTGACGTTATATTTCCCGGCCTTGTTCAATCAATCGGACATCAAGGAATATTTCGATTTGATGAAGAAAAGAACGTTGGCCGTTCTGCAAAATATCATTGACGGGGTTCCAATTCCAGACGGGACGGTTGGGGTTGATAAACTGACAACGGAATTGATAACGTATTCGAACCCGAAAAATTTTTCCGGTCCGGAAGGATTGGAAATTCAATACGACCGCCAATTTGAAAATTTGTGTTTGGCCTTGTCTTCGCAACTGAATATTTTGCCGAAGAAATGTTCTGTTCTGGAATTCTACAATGCGTTTGATTATTTGCAACAGAAGGCCAAACGCGAAGAACGGGAAACAAAGGCCAGAAAAGGGCGATAATTGACGCGCCAATATAATTTGTCAACCGAGAAAAGAAAACCGCCGGAAACGGCACAAAACAAGCGAAAATGGATAATCCGAACCCGATTTATTACAAAGATTTGATTACGCCGGACGATTCAATCAAAAATTTGATTAAGCAATTGGAAGATTTAATCGCCGTTTATGATACTGCAAAATCGAAGATTCAGTCGGCGGCGCAACAGACGGCGCAAGCCGTTCAAGGCGTTTCCGGCGCAACCGAGGAACAACGCAAGGCGATTCAGTTGGCGACCGAAGAATCAGACAAGTTGGTTAAAGAATATCGCGACATATCGTCCGCGTCTTGGAAGGTAACACAAGCATTCGCCGAAGCGAATGCCGCCAAGCGCGAATCGGCTCAAATTGATAAACTGATTACCCAGATAAACACATCGGCCGAAGGTTCATATAACAGACTTTCGGCCCAATACCGTTTGAACAAAATCCGACTTAATGAAATGTCGGCGGCGGAAAGAACGGCGACGGAAGCCGGA
>JAEEGL012183329.1_pt1 | contig 23317 bp, 13 predicted proteins | sample 9134231 | NCBI WGS metagenome assembly JAEEGL01 (sample SAMN16246548, study PRJNA631951) | gut metagenome | biome: gut microbiome; feature: rumen; material: fiber-attached | host: Bos | place: Iran: Karaj | collected 2018-10
ATATTTCCAGCGGAAACATATAAAAAAACACCAGTTTCCGCTGATTATAGCTTTTCTATTATCAAGTCATTTTGGCGCAATAAATGTAACGGCTGCCCTTGACTTTGCGACGGAAAAAGTTATACATCAGCGGCAGGAGTAATGACAATGATAACCTCTTGGGAAAACGAGTGCAAGGTGAGTGCAGATCCAAACTTGTTTGAGATTCGCCGAACCGCAGCCGCGTTTATTCAATTGATTATGGCGGCTCACACATCGTGGCACTCCAGCGAAGCAGCGAGCGGAGACCATTGGTGCAAGTCGAGAGCAGAAACCAAACTCGTTTGGTCTCTGCCGAGGCGAAGCCCAATGACGGGCGCAGCCAAAAACAAAGCAAGGAGAAGAACGGTACCAGCCGTTTCCTCTCCTTACCTATGAAAATAGAACCGCTCTGCGGTTTCTAATCAACAAAAAGCCCCGGTATTGCCGAGGCCATTGTCCATTAAAGAACGAAATTTATTGAGTTATCTTTATGACTTTTTTAGCGTTGTCAATCTCTATTTTTCCAAGTCTAGCAAGAACACTCTGGCCGAGCAAGAGTGGAGCTTTTTGGTTCCTCACAACAGATGCGCGTATGTTGTTTAATTCCAAGCCACCAAAATTTACACTCTTTAGATTGATGACAGTACCCACGCTGACATCTCCATTAGCATCTATATATCTTTGGCTTCCAACTACATCATTCTTTGATAAGTAGTCGTTCTTCATCATGAACGTTGCTTCAACCATAGAAATCGTCACATCGCTTGCACCTGTATCAAACACAAAATGAAGGGGTAATCCGTTTATTTGACATTTTACCTTGCACACGCCATCTTCTTTAGTAAATGGAATTTCAGTAACAACAAGTTCTTTTTGTGAGGGACTTGTACTCTGTTCACTATTAACAGATTGCCTTGCTGATTTATATTTTGCAAGAAGTGCCTTGTATTCAGGAGTTTCACGAATGAAATCAAGATCTGCATCGCGTTCTAAATGTGCAAATCGAGTGAAACCCAATTCAAGTGATTTCCCCAAACTTTCAAGAGCTTTGTCCTTATTCTTCATACGAGAATATAGGCAAGCAGCATCATAATAACTGTGCCAATCATTTGTGTCTCTCGCTATTATGCTATCCATAACTGCAATTGCTTTATCATCTTCACCCAACCCATGATATGCGTAATGAACACATTCAAATTTATCAGGAGTATCCTCCAACTCTATGACTTTAGTAAAGTCTGCTATAGCAAGATCTGATTTACCCTGCTTCATGTATATGTCACCTCTACTAGCATATGCATAAGCGTAATTCGGGTCTAAGACTATTGACATTGAAAGGTCTTCTACCGCTCCTTCAATGTCGCCAGTCAGTTCTTTAAACCATCCTCTACGGTAATAGCCAAAAGCAAATTCAGGCTCTGCGGTTAAAACCTTATCCCATTCTGCAATAGCAGACTTGGCATTTCCCATTTCATAGAGGATGTTCGCTTTTAGTGCCTGATAAGCCACCTCTGTGCTATCCATATTTAGAGCCTGGTTTATGCTTGCTAGTGATTCATCATAGTTCCCAAGTTCAAATTGGCACATTGATATTCGATTGTAAACAGACGGTGAGGCATCCTTTTTGTTAGCGGCCTCATAGTATTCAATCGCCTTAGCATGTTGGTTGTTTTGTTCATAGAGGGTACCAACAATATAAGGCCATTTGGCTTCGTTGGGTGATTTTGCGGATTGAACTTTTAATTTGGAAATCACCATTGTAAAGGCAGGTCCTTTTAGTTCTGAAGCCATGTATAAAGCTTTTCGGTCCCAGTCTAAGGTCAGTGCTTTTACAATATCATCGGTAGCCTCAACCCATTTCTCTTTTCCTATATATGATTCCGCGCGGAAAGAATAGCCCGAAGGGTAGTCGCTCGCCAATTTCGTTACATAATCAAATTGTTTGATGGCATCGTCCCATCTCTTTTGCGCATTTGCGTTGCGACCTAATCCCATATAGCCCATAGTATCTCCAGGCTTTAATTCAATCATTTTCTGATAGTCGGCATCAGCAAGATCATATCTCCCTAATTCATAGTAGATTTGTGCCCTTTTCTCGTATAAGTCACTATCATCGGACTTAATTTTAATGGCTGTTGTATAATCAGCAATAGCCTTAACTGTATCTTCAAGATTAAGGTAGACGTTTGCTCTTGTAGAATATGCAAATGTTACATACTCGGCATCTTTCTTTGGTAGCAGCTTAATAGCCATATCTGCTGCGGAAAGAGCGCGTCCAAAGTCTTCTTCATGTGCTCTTAACATAGCAATCCACGAGAATGAGTAACCATTCTTGGGGTTTTCTTGTAAGTCTTTCTTAAAATAGTCAATTGCTTCTTCAATATTCTCGTTTTGTATCGCCTCAACGCCTCTCATATAATTATATGATGTCGGCCTTTCGGGTTTCTTGTCGTCAGCTGATACACTCATTGCGACAAACAGAAGCAATATGCACCAAACGTATTTCATGCTCTGCGTTATTAGTTGTTATTACTATATTTGTATCTTATTATTTAGAAAAAATATCCGAGCGACATACCCCAATATCTAACATCATTTTTTGTAAAAACTTTATCCTTATCAATGTCTTGACGATAATACAACATTTGCCAATCCCAATGACGACCTGCAACTCCAAAACCACCACCTACTGAGAATTCGGATTCATATCTTTCTTCCCGAACAGCATTATAGTAACCAATGCCATCAATATAGAATTTGGTGTTTCCCCATGCTTTGAACAAATTGATTTTTAGCTTAGCAAAAATTGGCAGGTGAAAAGCATATTTGTTAGAGATATAATCGTCGTCTAGGTAATAGTAATCATTGTCATAATTATAATATGAATTATCAGTGGTTTTATTAAACACAGACAACCCCGGTTTAACACCGACCTCCAAATAAACTGGAGTCTTAAAATTACCTATTCTCAACGTTAATGCCATATTATAATGCAATGCATTGAAAGATCTACTGCTTTCTTTCGATAAAACATTCAAATCCAAGTCAAAGATATCTATGCCTATGCCTACATAACCGCCATTCTGTTTGATTCTTGCAGAGCGTTCTGCTTTCTTTATTTGTGAGTAGGAACGCTTACTCTCGTTGATTTTGCTTTGGACATATTGTCGGGTTTCGTTATCACAAGCATAAGTTAAGGCTTGGTTATAGCTATACTCTCCCGAATAGGCTGTGAGTTTATTCGCTCTAAGCCGAGCAATGGTATTGGATACTTCATTTCGATAAGCACTTGTTGGATGCATGGTAAGGAACGAAAGCATTGCAGACTCATCATACTTATTGAGACGTGTGTAATCATTATAATCCGATGCACGGTCAAAACGCTGTTGGTTGTCATAGGATAAGCTCGACCGACCGCCAGCTTGGCAGAATTCAGTATATGCGTAGCCTAAGTTTCCTGCATTATAATATTGTTCGCCTTTCAATTCATGTATGCGCCTAGTGATTGATGTAGCATGATTTGATTGTGGGTATTTTGACACAAATGATTGCAATTCAACCAAGCTATTTGAGTTGCGAATACGCTGCCATTCATTTTCCGCTTCTATATTGGCAATCTTCGCTCGAGCTTCCTCCTCAAAACTTTTGCTGGTTGATTGCCGCAAATAGTTGTTATACGATTCCAGCGTATTTAAACGCACAGCTGTAGACCATAAATCATAGTCGTCTATCATACCGCGTGCTTGGCTGGCATACTTGCTATTCGGGTATTGGCTTAAGAATTGGGATAGTGCGGATTTCGTACCTGTTTGTTTTGCTTTATTGAAGGCGTCTTGCTCTGTGCGTTCACGGGCAAGACGTTGTTGTTCTAACTTTTGATTACACTGATTAAGCAAGTCTCTTGCTTCAGCGTTATTTGAGTCAAAGGAAAGGACTCGCTCTAGCTTGGATACAGCTGCCTCATAGTCGCCTTTATCAAAAAGGTGATGTGCATGACGAAGGTTAGCACGAACTTCAACTGATGATTTTTGAGCGTATGCTTGAAAATCACTTTGAGGAACGATGAATAAACAAAGAATCAAACAGAAAAGAATGCGTTTCATAGCGTTTATTATTTTGGCTCAAGCCGATGTATTAGCTCTTGCATTGTTGTCGAAGTCAATTTTCCGGAATTGAGTAATTTGAAAAACTCATCAATTGTTTCATCAATATAGAGGATAGATTCCCATGGGGCTTTATTACGATTCATATAATATCTATAATATGGTAGTTTTTTTAATCCATCCTCCGCTTGACTTATTGCCAACTCATTGATTTTCCACTGTTTCATTCCCAGTTTTTTCTCTTGATCTCGCAAGAAGTTTATCAAGTCCTGATTAAAAGAATCATATTCATCAAGGAAGTGATAATAAGTATTATGTTCTTTGGGATGTGATTTACTTGTTCCCATTGCTTCAAGACAACGTTTTGAGTCAGCTATGTACTTAGCGTTAAATCTTCTCTCCAACGGAAAGAGAAGACACTCCTTGTAGACAATATTGTCTAAAGATATTATGAGATTTTTTGAGTTCTTTAAAGAATCGTTTTTAAGACGAATATCATTCAACAATGATGCATTCTCATTTCTTAGTAGCGATATAGTATCTTGAAAATGCTTAATTTGCAAATTTGTGCTTTGAGACTCTGTCATACTCATTTTTATGGTAGCGTCAAGCTGACCATTAAGCCTCTTGATACTGTCATTCAAGTCGTCAATTTCCTGTTGTTTTTCAGATAATTGGCGAACCAATGTTGAGATGCCATTGTCGATAGAGTCTGACTTTGACTCCATTTGCGCCTTTAAACACAATGGTAGTATAGACACAAGGAAAAATATGATAAATTTTTTCATAGTTCTAGAAATCATCACTATAGTAATCCATTGCATTTTCGTCAGCCTGGCTCAACAAACTTTTTGCATCGCCGAACGAGCCGCCACCAAATGCATTTACATATTCATTGATTTTTGCTAATGCAGCTTCCTCGGCAGCGTAAAATCTTTCATAGCTGCCATAAGACTTATAACCTTGTGCAACTTTTCTGCAATAAGCGTTTATGTTGCTGGCAAGTGCATTCCTAGCATCGCTATAAGCACTATTAAGGCCAGCACTTAGGCTCGCGTTGTTTGTCAATGGTGCGTGGTTGTATTGTGCCACTTTTGATTTAATTGCATTCACTGCTGCTACAGATGAACAACCACGGGCACTCTTAACTACAGACCATGCGGCATGATAGTCATTAACATTGATGATTACTTTGTTAATTCTTTGTTTAACATCGTCTTCAGCAATGTTCATTGACAATAAACTTTGTGCACGAGATTTCAAGGCTGACAACTCGCCATCAGACCATGACGATTTATTAAAATAGGAACTTTGAAAATCGTCAAAAACTGGAGCATAGGCATAAAATGCAATTTTCTTGCAGTTTTGAACCTCGGATGCAGACAATTGTTTATTGCCATCAGAATTTACTATTGAAGCTTCGGTCTCAATCTCGCCGATTATATCATTAAAGGATTGAGAGGCTTGTGCGTATTCCTTTCCCTTTATGCTGCTATTGACTTTGTTCTCTATATATTTTTCGAATTCTGTCGTGGCAATAGTTTCTCCTACAGGAGTATTTGTTCCATTGACAAAATAGATGATGATAGAGATTATGCCTATTATCACTATTGAAATTAGAGCAATTTTAATTATCTTGTTCATTGTTGTATTATTTAATCTCCGCCGCGTTGACGACTATTGTTATTAGATTGGCCACCAGTTGCAGGTGTGCTGCCACCATTATTTGAATGCGTTCTATTTACATTTGTTGATGACCTATTATTGTTTTGTGAATTGGAGCCTTGACGACTTTGAGATGATTGTTGAGTTTGTGAGTTTTGCCCATTAGACGTAGTAGAACTTTGGCTGTCAAGTCTTTTCTTAAGACTAGCCAACTCATCATTCAATTTTTTAACACTAACCTTTTCATGACTATATTCAACCTTACAACGCCTAAAAGCATCAGCAATTTCATCATCTGGAACTCGCCCTTTAATCTCATATACAATCTTGACAACACCAGACCAATATCCATTGACATTATCCTTGCCACCATCTTTATAGTTATGGTTAATAGCATTATCAACTTGACCATTAGCTATAAAGTCAATAAGATTCTTTAGATCGTCAGTCTTAAGCTGGGCTTTGTCCCAACAATCATCATTAGCACTTGATTTCATATAGTCAAGGTCAGCTTGCTTATTGGCTGCTGCTACACTGTCGGTTTGACTTGTATCTGCAAACTGCTCTGTCTTAGTCTCATCTGCAGCTTGTGCTTCTTCCTTTCCATTAAAGGGCCATATATTAAAGAACCATGCACAAACAAGGTATGATACGAGCATGGCAACAACGCTCCAAAGCCAAATTGGAATTCGTTTCCACCATGATTCTTTCTTTCTACCGCCGCCACCGTTATAAGGCGGTGGTGGAGTCGAACTTCCATAACCTTTTCGGCTAATTACAAGCCGCCCCATATTCATGTCAAGATAGTTAGATAGAGGATCTCCTTCTTTAATTTTTGCGCGGATATGGCTCTGCCATCCATCTGGGTGAATTATGGTAATATCACGTTGGCTAATCTTTGGCTTAAGCTCAACCCTTACTTTGCCTGACGTTATTTCAGCCAAACCTAGTTGAACAGTCTTCTTTTCATATCCAACAGCTTCAATTCTAAAGGACGCACTCTTTGCATCCTCTGGAAGAAAAATGTTATCTGTTACTTGTTTCTGATTTTGTTCATTGATAATAGCAACATTTCTAACTCTTGAATTAGATCCTTCTTCCACAAAATCTAAGTATACTACGCGCATGAATTTAATACCTAGCGTTTTCGCATCATTTATACGTATAGTATTGCCTGAATAAGTAATTGCTGGCTCAAATGAACCTGCTCCTTGAACCTTGACTTCCCTTTTCTCATCTTTACATCCAGCCTTTTTATAAATAATAGTCAGTGTGCTGCCTTTTTGAATAGAATGTCTGCTTGGTTGAAGATCAACATTATCAGGAATCTCAACAATTTGATACATTACTCTTATCGGAGTGATTATTTTTTTGAAATTCGCATCAAGTTGACTTTGCTCACTAGGAACAAAATAAACACATTTATATTCTTCATATTCACTTTGATGAGGATAAGTGAACATGTCAGCAAGGTCGTTGGCGTTCGAGAAAATACGATATCCTTTTATAGACGAAGTTTTTACTCGATTGCTAATTGTGTTATCACTTACTAAAGAATTATCAAATTGAATAAGGAGTGCTTTTATCACATCATTAGATAATTGACCAAGATTTTGATTGTAGTAATCCTTAAGTTTCCTTAAGGTGTTAATTACCACATTACCATCTTGTGACATGTATCCGTTAATGTTAATTACCAGCATAAGGCGCCCATTCCTTCCATCATTTGAAGGGAACATGATGGCATAGTAGTTGCCATCTGAGTTCGACCACAATGCGAAGGCATCTTGTCCTTGAAGTGTAAAATTTCTTGCATCACGAGGGTCAAACAAACTGTTTAACCAAGTCTGAGAGGGTGAGCTTGTAAGTGTGAAGGATAGTCCGGTATCATCAGCGCCTCCAGCTCCTACAATTTGCCCTTTTACCGCTATGTTAATATTATGTTGTAACATTTTATATAGTATATTCAACTCCTTAACCAGCCAGAACGCCTGCTGATTGTCGGAGTTTTCGTTAATAATTTGTCTATAACCTTATTCGTGTCAGCTCCATCATAAACACAAAGCTGTTGAGCAAACACTTCACCAATTGAGAAAGCGAGTTTTCTAACGTCTTTTATTGCGGCATCATCGCAAGTCATTTTTAATGTGTTCCAAAAAGCTGCCAATTCTTGTTCAACATACTCGCTCGCCTTTTGAGGGCGCTCCTCTTTAGAGCAGTTCATTTTATCGCATTTAGTTACAAGAACATATACGCCTACAGTACTTTTAGTAAACACTTTCTCCTTTTTAAGGAATTGAATCATGTGACTCAAATAGTTAGACATGTTAAGCCCATCCCATTTTTTGTCATGTGCCCCATATTCAACAACAAAGAAATGAATCTTGTTATTTCTTCTGTCTCTCAGATAGTTCATAGCCTTGTCGAGAACTGCCTCATTCTCATCATCTATAGGCATATTATTCTCTTTCTTATAAACAGAACGGAATAGCTCACCAGCCAAATCAATCAAGGTCAACTTATGTTGACGATTATCGCTGTCTGTTAGCTTCATAATCATTTCTTGAATATTGCCAACATTTGTGCTATCAGGTAGTGTACAATACTCGTTACCAACAAATATGTTTGATAATAAATTCATGTAATGAAGTCCTGCACATTGTAGAGGCTCAATAATACCAGCTCTTGTTATGCTGCTTATAATTGTGCCTAAAGCACAAGTTTTTCCCGAACCAGGAGTTCCCCAAAAATACACCTCAGTCGTGTTATCCTGAAGTAGGTCAGGAGCTAAAGCATTTGGCAACTGCGCTGGCATTTGGAAATTTCTTATTGCCTCTGTTTTTTCATAGCCAAATATTTGTTGAATATCATTCCATGAAACAACACCATTTCCTACTCTTTGTTGGATTTCAAATGCCATATAAGCGTTAGGGTCATTTCTTAGAGCGTTTAAGAATTGCTCACCTGCGGCTCCACTATTAATTCGTGTCTGTGCCTCTGCTGAATGTTTACCTCTAGGATAAGCAGAAAGATAGTTTCTGTATGCATGTGACGTATTTACAATACAAGCATTGTTCCACTCATTATCGTCTTGAATAGAACGTATTGCAGTGTGCGCTTCATCAACATGCTTTCCAGGATTGCTTTGCATATACTCAGTATACGCAGCTATCGTGTTTTTTCGTTTTGTCTCAAGCCATGGCAAATCGGCAAGGAGATCTTGAGCCTCAACAGCGTGTTTACCTTGTGGAAACTCTTCAAGATAAGAGTTCAACGATATGGCAGATAATGTGCATTGCACATCAGTCCATTTTCTATCGTCAAATTCATTAATCTTCGACTGCGCTTCATCCTTGTGCTTACCAAGAGGGGCATTGAGTAAATAATCAGCATATGCCTGAAGGTTGTTGGCATGCACAGAAATCATCCAGAGTTGGTCGTCTTCCTGTTCTAATCTATTGGAGATTTCTCTTGCCAAATCATCTTTTAGCCCAGCTTCACAAAGTTCACGATACGTGACCACATTTTCTCTAATGTAATTAACGAAGCTATCAATGGGGATAGTCGTCCCACCATTTGCTCGACAATTATTTAATATTCTTTCTTTTTTGTTCATCTTTCCTTTATGAGTTATTCATAATCTACTTGAGATTTTTTTGATGATTTTGATGTGGCATTTGCAAGCGAGCGTTGTGCCACAATATACGGAAGTAACATAATCAAAAATGCCACTAACGAAACTATAAGCGACAATACACTTGGTTTCGAAAAGTTAGTGTAGATTTGTTGAAGATCGCCCAAATTGTTATTTAAATTGTCGTATGCGAATGGTAGCGCATCTTCGCCCTTGCGAATGTTTTTTGACACATCTGCATAGTTGGCCACAAAATTGTCGACCTCATTTGCAATCTCATTTATGTTAGATGGTAGAAGCATATTCCACACGCTCATCTTGTTTGCGCTCTCAAGCCATTTCATGCGCTCGGCTCTAATTGAGTCCATATTCTCCGGTAACAATTGCCGCTTAAGACTCTTTGACAAGTTTGTAATCTTCTCATCATCAGAGCTACCCGCTGCTCCTGCTAAAATCTCTCTGTATTCGCTTGGACGAATGTTTTTACCGCTAGATATGATTTTTAAAGATGATTCATATTTGCTAATTCGTTCATTAGCATAGTTGTCGTAAGAAGAGTCTAGATTTTTTGCAGATATAAAAAGAGTATCAATTCTACCCTTTATATCATCCTGCTTATCAATCACCTTCATGAAGTTGGTAAATGGGAAAGCCGCCAAAATAAAGGTTGCTAGAATTATTATCCCAAAGAATATTTCTCCTGCACGACCAATGTGCCATCGAGATTCCTTACCTACGCACATTACATACAGGCAAAGTATAACGACTGCTATTCCTCCAAGCGTCAACAACAAAGGAATGGTTAGTTCTCCATTTTTCCAATAGATGAGTCCCATAAATGCAATAAATGCATATATGAGAAGCACCATAATAGAAAAAACTGCTGCAAAGTTAAATCTAGTTTTGTTCATATATAAACTTTGTATTATTAATTAGGTAATTTCTTTTTAAGTTCTTCTATCTTCTTTTCGTATTCGCGAATGAGTCTGCGAATCTCGTCATAGTCGGTTTCATCTGTAGGTGATGGAGTAACCACTGTAACCGGAGTACGTTGTATAGGTTGTGAAGGTACAACAACTTCAGTTCCTGGCGCAATCACAATACCACCACCCGAATGAATGGATGGCATGTCAGCTTCAGGCACGGAGCGGGATGTTCTTTCCCGTTGCTTTGTATAGTCACCGTTCTTTACGGCAATTAATGCTTTGTCTACAAGAACCATAGGAGGTATGTAGCCATATACATCAGCTCCGGAATTATACAAAGCAATTCTCGCTTGTTCTACTGTGAGGTCTTTCTTTAATGACTTCATTAAAGCGACTGTGCCTGTCACAATAGGAGCAGCCATACTGGTTCCGTTGCAAGAGCGGAAACTATTGACAGGGAATGCACTATAAATATTGGAACCGGGAGCAGAAATATCAGAGCACGGTCCATAATTGGTGAAGTCGGTTGGGTAAAGTCGTTTTTCAACCGCTGTAACGACAATCGATGTAGCGTTTCGGTTTTCAGGAGGAATGCTTGATATAATGTCGTCGTTTCCTGCTGCGAAGACAATTATAGACTTCTTTCTCGCAGCAATACTTGCCACGCGGCTCCACAACAATGCAACATTTCGAAATTGAGTTTGCGATATCTTTTCTTGCTCTGATACAGGCAGAACATTTAGCCCATTGAAACTTGGACCAACAGAGACGTTAATAACGTCTGCATTATGATGAACGGCATACATTATACCAGCAACAAGTGCCGACATAGGGCATTGTTTGTTGTCAAAAACCTGCACAGGTATGAGTTGGCATTGAGGAGCCACACCAGCCGCACCTTTGGCGTAGAAGTCTGCGCTACCAGCTGCTAATGCGGCAGTATGGGTTCCATGTCCATCACCAGTACTTAGTTTATTATTTTGTGTGAACACATTATATGCCTCAACTATACGGCCTTTAAACATGTCGTGTGACGCGTCAATTCCGTCGTCCACAATAGCGATTTTCACATCGCTTGAACCTTTTGTAATTGCCCATCCTTCATTTAGGTGAATTGCTTTAAGATGCCACCCTGGGTCAACAACATTGTCGTTGACGTAGCCATTCAACTCATATATTTCTTCATCAAAGACGAAGAATTGATGATTGGGGATTTTACTATTTATAGTGCTTCTTATTTGATCGCGTTCGTTCTCTGGGATTTGAATAACCAATAACTTGACGTCTCTATCAAATCCGATTATCTGGTATTGCTCACCGGGATAAGCCTTTTTGAAATCTTGCGCAAATGCATCAATATTGTCATTTTCGTTTTCGAGGAATAAAAATAAACGGTTGGCAATAATATCAGGCACACCGGGATTCGATTCAATGGGCGGTAAATTACCATTACCGTCTCTCATGAGTGGTGTAATCCTCTCAGCATCAGAAGGAAGTTTGCCATCGCTGCCAGTTATAGGTTTCACAAAACCATTGTCATCGCCTTTGCTCCCGTCAGGGAATGTTTTTATTGGGACGGTGCCGACATGATTTCTGCTACAAGTTGTGCATCCTGGCAACAAAGTTGAAGCACCCGTACATGAACGAAGAATTGTGGAAAGCAATAAAAGCAGCAATATCGCCAATAACAACCAAAGCAACCACTTTAGGCAACCACTACCCGTCAGCCAAAGCCAAAAGCGTTTATACCAAGGCAATACTACTGGTATGTCCTCATATTGAGCGACAAAGGTGGTATCTTCGTTAATTGGTTCGGATGTATTACGATTCCAACCAAGAAAACGTTTCCCTTCATTGGGGGTCACCAAAGGGATGGACTCAGGCGAGATTGAAGAACCATGCTCAATATCAGTATCTTGGTAATCAGATGGGAGTGTTCCATCTTCTCCAGCATCGAAGTGAATGCGGTGATGCTCTATTGGTGGAGGGACAACAGGCGGAGCGATTGGTTCAAAAACGGCCCTATATTCTTGGTCTTCTGAAACTATCGTAGATGCATCGATAGAAGGCTCCCACCGTATAAAATTATATCCATCACTTGGAACTGGGGTTGGTAATGCCGTCTGGAATAATTCTGTTCCCCTCTGCAACTCAACAGCGGTATTACCTTGAATTTCTCCACCGTCTGTAGATGTGAAAGTAATAAGGTATTTGCCAGAATGCTCACAAATCGCAGTAAAGACTACGTTATCTATAACCTTATGTCCTTGAGGATTATTCGGCTCCCATTTTACAAATGAATGTCTCGGTGCAGCAGAAACATTCGGGATTTCGCTACTCTCCAAAACATGATTGTGTCTTCGGTGCAATTCTGTACGGCCATTGAGACCTCCCTGACCTTGGATTGAGAATTTGACAAGATGCACACGACGGTCGGTAATGCTATCTGTTATGACATCGGCGAGTTCATGTCCATGTCGAAGTCCCATCCCCCAAAGGGCAAATGTGATTTTGCCGCAATAACAATAAATAGCGTCTTCGTTAGATGCGTCTATATAGCGAAGTGCACAAGCAAAATAATCTCTATCAAGTTGAGATGACAGTTTACTTTGCACAGACTTTAATTGACCTATCTTTTCGGCAACAATAGCTTGGTATCTCAACTTTTCTTCGCCCGACAAATCTGACAATTTGATTGGGTATTCACCATCATATTTGGGAATATACCACTCTATTATTTTATTAATGTTGTCAATCTGTGGCTGGGCAAAGATGTACTCAACATCATCGACCCCATTATGAACAAATGCGTTAATAAAATCATTATACCGCTCATAAAAAGGTGCGCCATTTATACTTTCAACATTGAAAGCATTAAGTGGTGTATCGCATATTTTAATTTTTCCTTTTATCATTCTGTCAACTATTTAATGGTTGATATGATGTTACCCAGTTCGGCATTAGCTCTTGGGTCGTAATCAGGAAGTTGACAAGCATAAATATAGCCAACTCTCAATTGTTGTTGCCACTGCCAAATGCTCTTATATTGTGGGAATCGTGCCAAAAAAACTCTGCCATCTCGAGAAAAGCCTTCTTTGGTGAGAATCTCGTTTTTCTTGTCCAAATCAGCCAATAACTGCAAACCTTCATTCATATTGGATTCGGACAAGATATCTTCTTTGATGCCCAAGTGTAGCTGGTTGTTCTTTGCGTTGATTTTTCCCCTTTCGTTTTCAGGAATAAAGTCATAGCCAAAACTGTTGACAAATGCATTGAGTTGCATAGCAAGGTAGTCTGCGATGATACCAATGCTCGCCTCTTGACTCAATTCTCTCATGTATTTGCGAACTTGCTCAACTAATATCTCGTGAATATTCAAGAGTTTATATAGTGTCCACAGTTTATTAACAATCATGTCGATTGGGTCATATATATCTTTCAAGGCAGAGATACATCTCTTTGCAAGGAAGTCCTGGTGCCAAAGCTCCTCAACAGTGGTGACAAGACTGTTTTCACAACTATTAACCATCTTACTTTGTGTAAGCAGCTTTTCAATATCTATGCCCTGCTCGGTCAATGCTTCGCGACATTCTTCTTCGTCTTCTACACCAAGATAGTCGCACAAACGCATAATGTTGTCTTCTCTCGAAGTTTCTGCATCTAAACCTGCGCCCATGTATATGCTAGTCTCTTCGCTGCTCATGGGTGTAGGCAACTCGGCTCCTAGGATTTGCTTATGTACAAGTTCAAAAAGCTCGGTCTGACTTATCATTAATTTATTAAGCGTACGTCCGAAGAAATATGGGTCATTGCCCAATCGTCGGTCTAATAGCAAACATGCCTCACCTGCTTGTTTTTTAGCTTGTTTGAGCTGACTATTAGTTTCCTCGGGATGGTAATATTGCTCCAAAATAGCAACAAAACGCTTGTTTAAAGATGCGTAGTCTTTAGATAATTTTTCTTCACGTGCCGTGGCGGCATTAGGGGCCAATTGACATAGACCAGCAATTATAGGTCTTGTGCCATCGTTTCCAACTGTAGCAGCGTCATCCCAGGATTTTGACGGATTGTCGAAATGTAATTTGACAAATGAGTTTTCAATAAACGATTGCCCCACATCTTCAAGAAATGTCGGATATTTGTCATTGACAATGATGCCAAGCTCTGCTTGCGATTCTTCAGGATTATATCCTTTGAAGATCATAGTTGAGTACTTGAAATCGCGCAACATGAAAATGTTGGCAAATGGTTTTGATGCCGAAGACCATTGATTAAACCAATGAGTGGGATCACCCGATTTCAATACTTCTTTCTCTAATACGACATTGAATCGCCTTTGCCAGCGTTCATTAAGATTTGAAACTCCACGAGTCTCGTTCTGATATTCCAAATCTTTGTTAAACCATGTGCCAATAATAAATAAAGGTGATATTCCTGCGCTTTCTATGAAGCCGTTTCTTTTCACAGGCGAATCTCCCACGTTGTTCAAAACCCAATCCGTCAATACTGTACCCATCGTACTCTCGGCACTTTGGTTGTTATTATGACAGAACAATAGAGATGTAATTCGTTTGGACTTAGAGTACTTGAAAAAAAGATATGACACTTTTCCTCTACGAAGTATCGTAGAGAGATTCTTACCTTCAGACAATTTGGTTTCCTTTATCTGTTCAGGACGACGTGCTCCTGGGAAATCAAGAATGTCTATGTAGTTTAAGAAATCTCTTTCGTCAGTGGCGGAGGTTGGTAACATAAATGTTAACTCAGCTATCAACGCACTGAAAAATGACTTTTTAAGCTGAACTGTATGGTCATTTTGCTCGCCAACTAAAATATTGACTACGGGTATAAATTCATCTCCACAAACTTCCGGATTGCCATACATTTCGTCAAGCCGTGCAACGTCAAGAAGGGTTCCGTGCTTTTTCAGCACGCTTTTAAACTCGACAAAAACATCTTGATTAAAAGAGATTGAACTGTAAGTTGCAATCAAGTCATCATACAATCGATTGATTTCTGTGGAGTTGTTCCACATCAATTTAACAAGAGATGAGAACTGTTCCATTGATAGCTTTGATATATTCACAAGCATAAAATCAAAGAAGTTGGAATTCAATAATGAATGACACTTCTTTTGAATCGTTGAAGTCTGTAAATATTCACGAATATCAAGGATGTCATCTTCCGACAGAACGCAATTTCCTTTCGATGTATTAACTGCAAACTGTTCAATAATCGAGTTTATCTCCTCACTTCCGATAATTGTTGAATGAGAATAATCGACTTGATTGTAGTATGCTTCGCATAAAACCAGAATGAGGTCCGCGACTGAAAGAAGTTGTGCTCTTAAAAATGCTTTGGGAACGGGGCGTTGTAACGTAGTGAATCGAGTTATCACTCCCGTTGCTTCAATAGTGGAGTTTGGCGAGCTTGGATTGATTTCGTCGATAAAGTGATAAGACGTTGTTCCGTCAGTAACGCGAAATGGCACATTAGGCGAGGACAACATTGCACTCACCAAATATGATTTTCCCATCTGGCTTTCGCCAAAGGCTGCGACAGAAGGACGTTCATCCAAAGCGAACTTAATTTTTTTGTATTCCCGTCGCAAGTTTATCAATCGCTCTTGAAAGGTCAATTGCTCCGTAGTGGGGACATTACCTTTCCAACGAAGTGATTGTTGAATGGTATCAATTCTTTTAACTATATCTGTTGAGTTCATAAGCGGTTTATTAAATGGCTGAAATATTTATATTGAAAGCTCCCGAATCCAGCCAATAGCAGTCTGGATCGTTGAGGCTTTGAACTATAATGCTAAAGTCACTTGTAGAGATGATATCGCCTCGCGCATTCTCTACATTTGATAATATCAGACGCTCCTTATTTTCGTCAAAGTCTTCACGCTCAAGCGTAAACGTCATCGGCACATTTTCCACAAGACGTTCGCAGTAAGTGTTGACTATTTCAGCCAATTGGCCCTCATTAAGTTCGGGATATTTCTTGCGCAGTCTTTCGGTTACCGAAGACTTATTGACATCAATCACAAAGAATGGTCTTACAGGATAAAGACGCATGTCGTATTGACGGCAGCCTATATAAACTGGTAGAGAGTTAATCGTGATGTTACCAGAAGAAGTATGCGGCGTAATAAATGATGGATTGGTATTCACCATTGCATCTTTTACAACAAAATAATCCGTTGTGGGCTTTATCCGTGACCCCAATTCGCTTAAGTCTAGAGAAAAACCATTAAGCTTTCCAGTGCTTGACCCAAGATACCCAATCATTGCACCAATAGTTACAACGCTTTTGGAGTTGCGAATAAAGCCATGCTCATCAGCAAAAGGATACCACTTGCCAATTCTGTGTTTGTTTAAAACAACAAGACGATTTGGTGCTACTGAGAAATACTTAAGGAATATTTCTTTGATTGGCAAAAGTGAGGAAGGTCTGCCCGAAAGTAAAACTATGTCACAACCATGTGCATACATAATAGTTGCCACATTCTCAAGGAGATTATTCAGTGTCCTTTCAATGTTGCGAGACAGGATCTCTCGGTCATAAATCCATTTGACTTCGTTCAATGCAAATCCGAAGTGATTATTGAAATGTGTTAAAACCTCATCACTCGGCAGATTGTTCTCGAAGATGGTTTGATAATCAACTTGACGATACTCCTCATTCTGCGCTAATAGCTCCAAGAAATGATATATTATGGGGACAAGCACCTGAAGATTAAAGTCACGTCTCAGTAAGCGGTCTTTGAATGACAAGGTGTTGTGGTCGCTTCCAAAGAATTGATAAAGCTTTGCGCGTGCCTCTCTTTGGTCGACACCTTTTGCTAGCATAAATTTTTCTAGAGTCCCATTTTCTCCTTGCAAAAGAACATTTGTGATAAGGACTCGCATCATATCATCACCGGCATAATCAAAACTATCCCAAAACAGAGGAATGGGTTTTAGACGCGAAGGATTTGATTGATTATATTCATATTTGCAGACCATGATGTCACTTGTGCCTGCTCCTATATCTAATGAGCCTATCACCAGAGAATCGTTTTCCTTGCCATCTTCTGAAATGCGCTTTTACCATAGAGTTTGAAGAATTCAGAACTGTTGTTTTGGTAAACCTCGTGGAATTGTCCATATAAATACACAAATTGCGAACAAGTTGCCTCGTCAAAAATCCATTGTGGATTGTCTTGAGTCTCAGTAGATAAATCAGGAACAATCTTAACAGGATTGGTGCTGGAAGTCTTATCCGCATAGAGTCCAAATTTTTCAAGGATGAAAAGAGCTTCTTCAAGACTTCCATGAAGTGATTGTTGTTCTTCTTTTGACATGGCAGTCGGACAAGTTATTATAATCCGATCTATACGGCGAGGAGCTGATTTTCTGCCATTAAATTCACGATACTCATTAGTGTTTATCTGAACTCGTGCTTGAGTCAAAATCTCCATAAAGGCTAGTGTCATCAAGGAGCGACGAGAATAATGAAGGCCATAACCAAGTCCGTCTTTATCCAATCTGCCGCTATCATCAAGATAGTTACTAACACCCACAATACCGGGAAGTTCCAATTTGTCTTCAGAAGAAGAACGAACACATCTCCATTCTTCACGTCTAGGAGCGAAATCCCATAAATATCTTTTGGGACTTGAGTATGTAGACAAAACCTCATCTCCTTCGGCAAAATTAGTAGTCATGTGTGTCAACTGTTCTGCCTCCATACCAAGACGCACAAGACTTGGCCAAATAAATTGTTTGCTTCCTTCAAGGATGGAGTTCCCAAAATCAATCTTTTGAAAAGCGATTCTCATGTTGAAGGAGTCGCCAGAACGATTGAGTTCACCACACTTTATAGGAGAGGAGAAATTTTGTAATTTAAGGGGCTGTACCTTTGTAAAATCGCCATTCTCAAAGATAACTGCAGCAGTTCTTGAATTGCCAATGTCTACAACCATCTCCACATTCACATTTTCAACATCTCGGTCGCGGATAAGTCGGAATGTGGGTAAATCGATGGCTGATTGAAGGTATTCAATTAGAAGGAAATATGATGCTAAAAAAGCATACCTATAATCTTGTTCATTCTTATTGACTATAATGTCATCTATCTCTCTAACTCCATGCACTATTTCCAATAAATATGATTTTACCCACGCATTGTTGCCAGAGCAAAAATCTAACAGTCGAGATATTTTATCGCACAATTTGAAATCTTTACTCTTTTCAGATATGTTTTCAAATGTTGGACATTCTGCATAATCATCAGTCGATTCTTGATATAGTGCTCTTGTGTCAAAGGCAAATAAAACATCAGCATTGAGCGTGCCATTTTCTGTTTTACCTATTGGTATTATTTTACATCTACACCAATTGTATGGCCCTTGCTTAAACTCACCTAGCAAGTCCAACTCAAGCATAGGTATAGGTAGCCATTTATTCAAAAGGGCAGACAATGGACATCTTCTATCTGACAATTTTAGGGCGAAAATGCCGTCTGCGTCAGAGACATCTCCCTCAAAAATGATTCGAAGGTCTGGAATTGCCAATACTTGTTGCTCGTTGACAAGAAGTTTCCCTTCATCTGAGATGAGACGATAGCGCTCTAAATCATTGAGCGCAACAATTTTTTTGCTCTCGGGCAGCTGATAAACAACCTCTAAACTTGTTTCGACAAGTTCTTCGTCAAACCACTCATGAAATAAGTGCTTTGAAGTAGCATTTAGATCGATTGTCACGTGGGACAAGTAAAATTGAATCCCAGAATTTGCTATAAAGGTATATGCCATATGATATTATGCTACGGACCTTAGTCGTTGTAAGTCTTGGACCCCACAAGACGACTGTTTATATTAGTGTAGACAAGACACATAAAAATAAAACGTGGAGCCAAGTCTTTTGCTCGGTTCCACTGCATAAAGGCCTTCGCATTGCCCAGTTTGTCGGAACGAGCAACGCTGAAAGCCCCACGTCGATGATATAATCACACCTCTAAAATAATAGAGGGGAAAATAATCACCCAAAGGGGCGTTCCCGTTGCTTTGAGTCTTGACAAACTGAATAAAGAAGTTGCGAAGTTCTTATGCAGTCAAAACCAAAGCGTTCAGAAAACGCCTATGTTTATATGTCTTTCCCACCCTCAGCCTCTGCACGCCCTACGAACGGCTGCAGCGCCTCGACGTGGGTTGTTGTAGAGGGCAAGAGATGCGAGCGTCTTTGCGCTCTACGAGACGCAAAGGTACAACTTTTTTTGTAAACTCGGACGAATTTGTCCTACATTTTATCGAAATGTTGATAACTTTCTATGCAACTTGTTGCACAGTGTTATCCTAGCAAAAATCATGCCATGGTATAACCAATCAGAATTGGCTTCATCATATCTTGATTGGTCGCTATATTTTAAATGGTGATGTTCGCCCATCCACTATAAACTTTCGTAGAACTTGCGGATTTTCTTTGCCATCAGCAAACGACGCTGTTCAAGGAACTCGCTATAATCTTCATGCCTCATATTGAAAACATCTGCTGGAATGCAGTTGACTTCAAGATTATGGCGCAGTTGTTCTTCATCTATAATTGAGCCACATTTGGCTACTTTTGTTTTGCACTGCTCGAGTGCAATATTGAAGTAATCCTTTGGGGCTTTCTTCCCGATGGATTCATTAACAGGACGGTCAAGATAAGCGTAGTTTGCATCTTGGTTGTATTGGTTTCTTGTGTATTTTTGTTCCATCAAGTATTTCTTTGGGAATACATGGTGAACATCACCACCCAAGTTGATTAATTCTCGCACAGTAATATTAGTAGAGAGCAGCGAAACATCGTTGAAATACACTTGTGCCGCGAGATAGACAAGATATGTTGGGTTAGTTGTGGACGACACGGCCAAATCTTGTGTCACAGCAACATTCCAGAAATTCTCAGAGAGCGTTGCGTCTTCGATGGATCTCAGCATGTATGAAACGCCTCGCTCTGTTATCTGCCGTATGTCACGAGCAAAAGCCGATTCAGGTGAACTGCTGTATCGACCAGTCAACACCGATAGCACATACCACTTCTGCACGATGCGTTTCCTGTCTGCGACTGGAACATCAGAATCTTGCAGAAGCAAATGTATGGTATAAGCAAAATCAAGTGCCATGTTTGATGTCACCATTTTGTCAGAGATAAAGCCGGCTGATTTGATGGCAATCATGAATTGTGTGAAGTTATGCTGGCTGATGACATTCTGTACCCCTTCATACATCTTTTTAAATGTGTCTTCTACAATTTCCTCTTTGAACTCACGGGTCTCAAAGTCACGACCTGTGAGCAATTGAACGAGGTTGGCGAGTTTGGCTCGTTTCAGCTTGTGCATAAATGCGACACGAATAACATCATCGCATTTCGGGTCATAGACTGTTTCTTTGTCATCTTTGAGCCATTCGAGTTTTTTGAGATATGGCGTTGTGGCAAAAGAGGTGTCATTATCTTTAATGTAGTCAAAATAGTTTGGAGCGACAGCCAAATGGCTGAAATAGTCAATGATTTTACGGAGCGTATTGCCTCCATGAATTTCGTCGGCAGCCATTTTCGACATAACGAAATCGCCTTGACTGAGGGGTGTTCCCTTTGAGTTGATGCGAATGAAAATGTCAGTGACCACATCGATGTCAAGTTTCTCTGATAGTTCAATGACACCAACTTGTGTGGTTTCTATCCCCTTTAGCATCGTGAGCACCTTTTGCAAATCATCACCGCTTATTTCCGGATTTTGTTCGATATATTTTGGTATGAACGTCCATGATGCAAAAGTTGACTTAAAGATTTCGGCGATGTCGGGAATCCAATGCTTACTTTTGAGGTGGGCAGGGGTCTGAACGGCAAAGATTTCAGCTTCGCTATCACCATTCAGAAAATCAAGGGCGGCAAATGGGTTGAAGGCAATCGTAACTCTACTTTCTTTGAAGTCGCTGTTTATTACCTTTCTTGCGGCAATAGCAGTCATAAGGGCTGTGATGCGCTGCTGACCATCAATGATAATCTTCTTTCCAGATGACATGGTGCCGTCTTTCAATTTTACGTTGGGGTTTTTCCACAGGATGATATATCCAGTTGGGTAACCCTTGAAAAGAGAATCTATCAAGTCTCTTACTTGCGTGTTCTTCCATACGAAAGGACGCTGAATCTCTGGTATGGCAATGTCGTTTGCCTCTATCAGCCCCAGCAAAGCCTTTATCGTCAATGGATAATTTGTGAATTTCTCGCCATCCATATGCTAATTAATTTAATATCAATGTTGTTGTTTAATCTTTGGTGATTTCCCAGGGGCTGCCTTTGCCTTTGGAGCGGCGTATGATTCCTTGCTTGGTGAGACGGGCAGTGATGGATTTGACAGTGCGCTCTGATTTGCCTATCTCTCTGGCAACAAACTTCTGTGTTGCCGATGGGTTTTGCTGTATCACTCGCAACACGGCAATTTCTTCTAATGTGCAGTTTTTGCACTTCGCCGGCAAGCCAAGGGCAAAATTTGCACTTGTGAATGTCGGTTTTGCACTTTGCTCCTCTGTTGACGAGTTCCAATCCAAGTGCAGTTCACGATTGCGGAGTGGCGTAGTTTCGCCCAGCAACATATTGCGGAAGAAGCGTTCAAGATATATGGTTGTTTCGGTGATACCTTCTTGCAAGTTGCTGTAGTTGGCTCGGACCAATGCGTTGCGGAAGTACCACGAGTGGGTGGCAAAGAGGTCGTTGGTGACCTTGAAACCGAGCGTCTTGAGATATTTGATCATAAAGACTGCCGTAGTGCGGGTGTTGCCCTCACCAAAGGCGTGTATTTGCCACAAGTTAGCGCAGAAGCGGGTGAGATGCCTGATTGATTCATCCATGCTCATGCCGTCATAAATAAAGTCTCGTTCCTGACGTATGTCGTATTCAAGCGTCTCGCTTATTGTGTCGGCACTGGCATAATAGACAGTTTCGCCTCGTAGCACCCATTCCCGCTTGGTGATGTTATAGTCGCGGATGCGACCAGCAAACTTGAAGATGCCTTCAAATAATCGACGATGAATTGCAGCATATTGAGCCGGAGAAAAGTTGAACGTCTGTTCCTGCAACAATTCGGTGATGCGTGCTGAGACTTTATCGGCTTCCTCAGTCCGTTCACCTGCTGTCTCCTTGCGTCCCTCCTGTGACTTATAATAGCTGTCGATGAGCTGCTTGGCTTCACCTATCGTGATGTCGCCCTCAATGTGCTTGCGGGCGGTATCAAGCAGATATGGCGAGGTCTTCAGTCCGTCAACCTCTTGCAGGCCGATAGCAGTCTGCCAGGCGCGACCCCGTTCCTGTTTCTGCGGCTCACCCTGACGGATGTATTCCTCAAGCCCCTGTATGTATTCTTTATCCTTTGCCATATCTTTATTATAACGTGATTTTAGTGGGTTAAGGTGTCAATAGACCCCAATATTTTAGATGATGATTGGCAAGTTCTTCCAAATGATGGATGTCGCTATCTATCTCTTTCAGCCGTTCCTCCTTTTCTTTCTCAGCATGTTGGGTATCATAAAGCACTGCCAATTTCATCTGAGCCTTTGCATATTTAAGCCCATTATGAATTATGGAATAACTCATAGCAGAGTTAGAATTAAAAAAGTGTGTCTAACTCTGCCCTGCAAGCAACTTTCCCCATTGCTCGTATTTCTGAATGTCGTTAAGATGTTGTTCTACTCTGTTATCTTTTATCTGAATCATTACTCTATTATTTCTATTCAAAGCCACCTTTTTCGAGTTAACTACTAAGTGTATATAGTTATCCACTAACTTCTGTGGCTTAACCACCGACTCGTATATGTATCATTCAGGCACTTCTAATCCTAGCAGCTTTATCTTCTGCCAAAATGCTTGCATTGTCTGTTCATATACTTCAGACAGGCAATTTCTATAAGATGTTGTGGCTCGAATCCTATTTGAATCCGATTTTATTTG
>JAEEGL013830598.1_pt1 | contig 23317 bp, 21 predicted proteins | sample 9134231 | NCBI WGS metagenome assembly JAEEGL01 (sample SAMN16246548, study PRJNA631951) | gut metagenome | biome: gut microbiome; feature: rumen; material: fiber-attached | host: Bos | place: Iran: Karaj | collected 2018-10
AAGATGGTCTACGCCAAGAACGTGAAACTTGCTCATGTGAAAACCTCCCATTTTCTTATTATTTTTGGAACAGCCACACGCGCAGGGCTGTATGGCCATTTTCCATCCACGATGTTTTCTCATTTCAGCATACTCTCCATGACCTCACCGACAACCGAATAGGGATCCGTCTTGCGCGCCTTGATGTCCTCAACGTACTGGTCGAGCTTGCCGTTCTCCACAATGCGCTGGCGGATGTACGAACCAATGCGGCCGTCCAGGAGGTCCAGCATTTCATTTTTCGTCCGTTCGGTACGCCTTACAGTCAATTGCCCGTTGCCCTCGATGTAATCGTGATGCTTCTTGAAAGTATCGACAATCTCGGTGATGCCCTGATTCTGGTTGGCGACTGCCTTCAGGATCGGCGGACGCCAATCCTTCATGACGCCGTCCAGATCGAGCATCATGTTGAGCTCGGTCATGAGTTTGTCCGCGCCGTCGTGGTCGGCCTTGTTGATGGTGAAGATGTCACCGATCTCAAGGATACCGGCCTTGATGGCCTGGATGTCATCACCCATGCCCGGAATCAGAACGACCATTGTCGTATCAGCGGCTTTCACGATATCGACCTCGGACTGCCCGACGCCGACAGTCTCTACGAAGATGACGTCCACGCCGAAAGCGTCCATAGCCTTCACGGCGTCCGCCGTCTTGTGGGAAAGTCCGCCCAGGCTGCCACGGGTTCCCATGCTGCGGATGAACACGCCCTCGTCAAGGGTGAGACTGTTCATGCGGATGCGGTCTCCGAGGATCGCGCCGCCCGAAAACGGGCTGCTGGGGTCAATTGCGATGATACCGACGGTCTTGCCGCGCTGGCGGTATTCTTTCGCCAGCTTGTCAGTGAGCGTGCTTTTCCCGGCACCCGGAGGACCCGTCACGCCGAGAACATACGCATGACCTGTGTGCGGATAGAGCGTCTTCATGATCTCCGTCGCGTTCTCATGCTCGTTCTCAATAGCCGTGATGGCTTTCGACAGCGCGAAACGGTTCCCATTCAGCAGCTCCTCTGCGATGTTCATAGTTGCACCACCCTTGGGAAGTAAGAGTATAAAGGTTGCCCTCTAAGAATAAAGATTCAAAGAGGGCAATCTTCTTAAACCGTCTTATTTCACGTTCGCCTTGATGAAATCAACAATCGCCGTGGTCGGAGTGCCCGGCGTGAAGACCTCGGCAATGCCGGCCTCTTTCAGAGCCGGGATATCCCCTTCGGGGATAACGCCGCCGCCGATGATCAGGGTGTCTTTCATGCCCTTCTCACGGACCAGGTTGACAACCTTCGGGAACAGGTGCGGATGAGCACCGGAAAGGATGCTCATGGCAACCACGTTGACGTCTTCCTGCATGGCAGCCTCAGCAATCTGCTCCGGCGTCTGACGAAGACCGGTGTAGACAACCTCGAAACCAGCATCACGGAGAGCGCGGGCAACGACCTTCGCGCCGCGATCATGACCATCCAGGCCCGGTTTTGCAACTAATACTTTGATTTTATCCATTTTTAGATTCCCTCCAACTCTCGCTTAATTAAAGGCTAACATGAGCCTCATAGAGGCCGAACACTTCGCGCATAACGTTGCAGATCTCGCCAAGGGTAGCATAGGTCTTGACGGCCTTCAGGATATGCGGCATAAGGTTCTCTTTCTCGTTCTTGCAGGCGTCCTTCAACTCGGCCAGAGCAGCCTTGACAGCTTCGTTGTCGCGGCCCTTGGTCATCTTGTTGATGGGCTTGCCAGCCTTCAGATCAGCCAGCTTCTTGCACTGCTCGACACCAACGGAAGCATCGACTTTGAGGAGGCCCTTCGGCGGCTCTTCTTCCATCGTGTACTCGTTGACACCGACGATGATGCGACGCTTGTTCTCGACGTCCATCTGCCACTTGTAGGCGCTATCCTGGATTTCCTTCTGGATGTAGCCCTTCTCGATAGCAGCAACGGCGCCGCCGAGCTCGTCGATCTTCTTGATGTAGTCCCAGGCCTCTTTCTCGATGCGGTCGGTCATGGCCTCAACATAGTAGGAGCCGGCCAGCGGATCGATGACATCGGCAAGACCCGACTCGTTCGCGACAATCTGCTGGGTGCGGAGAGCGATCGTAACGGATTCCTGCGTCGGCAGAGCGAGCGCCTCATCGCGGGAATTCGTGTGGAGGGACTGCGTGCCGCCCATGACAGCCGCAGCCGTCTGGAGCGCAACGCGGATGATGTTGTTGTTCGGCTGCTGGGCCGTCAGCATCGAGCCGGCAGTCTGCGTGTGGACGCGGAGCATCATGGACTTCGGCTTCTTCGCACCGAAGCGCTCCTTCATGACCTTCGCCCAGACGCGGCGGGAAGCGCGGAACTTCGCAACCTCTTCCAGAACGTTGTTGTGCGCGTTCCAGAAGAAGGACAGGCGGCCAGCGAAATCATCGACATCCATGCCAGCCTTGATGGCGGCATCAACGTAAGCGATACCATCGGCGATGGTGAACGCGATTTCCTGGGAAGCCGTGGAACCAGCCTCACGGATGTGGTAGCCGGAGATGGAGATCGTGTTCCACTTCGGCACGTTCTTCGAGCAATACTCAAAGATGTTGGTGATAATCCGCATGGACGGCTTCGGCGGGAAGATGTAAGTGCCGCGGGCAGCATACTCTTTCAGGATGTCGTTCTGGATCGTACCGCGGAGCTGATCGGCAGGAACGCCCTGCTCTTCAGCAACAGCGATGTACATGGAAAGGAGAACCGAAGCAGGAGCATTGATCGTCATGGACGTCGAAACCTTGCCGAGGTCGATCTGATCGAACAGAACTTCCATGTCAGCGAGAGAGTCGATAGCAACGCCGACCTTGCCGACTTCGCCTTCGGAAATCGGATCGTCGGAGTCATAGCCGATCTGCGTCGGAAGGTCGAAAGCGCAGGAAAGACCAGTGCCGCCATTGGCAATCAGATAGCGATAGCGCTCATTGGAAGCCTTCGCCGTGGAGAAACCAGCGTACATACGCATCGTCCAGAAACGGCCGCGATACATGGTCGGCTGGACGCCGCGGGTGAACGGATACTCTCCCGGGAAGCCAATCTCGTCGGTGTAAGCCTCGACACCCTTGATGTCAAGCGGCGTGTAGAGGCGCTGCTCCGGCAGATGAGCGCGCTCCGGGTTCTTGGCGACTACTTTAGCCACCGCAGCTTCGTACTTTTCCAGCTCAGCTTTGATTTTCTCATTGCTCATAATTAGTTTTACCCTCCTATTTTTATTTGTTCGTCAAAACCGGTGATGAAATCCTCTATGGGCAAGCCCTGTTTATTTTACCTTCATCGAGCCGGTCTCGGCGAGCCTTACATGGAAGCTCAGAGCCTCTTTCAGGATATGCGGCGTATGGGCAACGCCCTTCTTCATCGTCGCTTCCAAAGCTCTGTCATAGTAGTCCTTGAGCAACGGCTTGTAGTCCGGATGCGCGCAGTTCTCGATGATGAGTTTCGCACGCTCACGCGGGCAGACACCGCGCAGATCCGCAACGCCCTGCTCAGTGACGATGGCGTCAACGACCTGCTGGCCGTGGTCAACGTGCGAGACGAACGGAACGATCGAGGAGATGTCGCCGTTCTTCGCCGTGGACTGGGTCAGGAAGATGGTCAGGAAGCCGTTCCGGGCGAAGTCGCCGGAGCCGCCGATACCGTTCATCATACGGGTACCGTTGACCAGAGTGGAATTGATGTTGCCGTAGATGTCGGCCTCGATCGCGGTGTTCATCGCGATGACGCCCAGACGACGGACAACTTCCGGGTTGTTGGAGATTTCCTGCGGACGGAGCATGATCTTCTTCTTGTACTTCTCGATGTTCTCGTAGAAGCGCTTCTGCCCATCCGGGGACGGAGTCAGCGACGTGCCGGACGCGAAGTCGAGTTTGCCGGCGTCGATCATGTCGAAAATGCCATCCTGAATGACCTCGGTGTAAACGGTCAGGTGCTCGTACTTGGAGCTCACGAAGCCCGACAGAGCCGCGTTCGCGACGTTGCCGACACCAGACTGCAGCGGCAGCAGGTTTTGCGGCATACGGCCCGCCTTGACCTCGCCATCCAGGAAGTCAATGAGGTTGCCCGCCATCTTCTTGGCCACGTCATCCACCGCTGCCAGCGGACGAACCTTGTCGGTGATGTCCGTCGGGACGATGAACTTGATCTTGGCCGGATCGCACGGAATGAACGGCGTACCGATACGGGTATCGGGCCGGACAACCGGAATCGGGAGACGATACGGAGGATCGAGCGGAACATAGATGTCATGCATCCCCTCGAGAGCCAGCGGCTGGGAGGTGTTGACCTCGACGATAACGACGTCAGCAGTCGCCACGTAGGACGGAGCGTTGCCGACCGAAGTCGTCGGAATGATGTTGCCCTCTTCCGTAATCGCGGCAGCCTCGACGATAGCGACGTCGATCTTGTTGCCCTTCATGAAGCCGTAACGGGCCATCTGCGCGGAAGCGGAAAGGTCAAGATCGCAGTACGAGACCTCGCCCGTATTGATCGCTTTCTGCATGTCCTTATTCGTCTGATAAGGCATACGGAAATCGATACCCTTGACCGCAGACAACTCACCGTCGAGCTCAGGGCCGACCGAAGCGCCCGTCCAGAGATTGATCTTGAACGGAGTCTTCCTCATGCGCTCTGCCAGCGCGAGCGGAACCGCCTTCGGATAGCCCGACGGCGTGAATCCGCTGGTACCGATGCTCATGCCCGGCTTAATGAACGCCGCGGCCTCTTCCGCCGAGACGATCTTAGCCCGTAAATCTTTGTTACGCACGCGATCGGTGATGTCAATCATTAAAAAACCTCCTTTAATTTCAGACCGTGACCGGCCTGTTATTTTGACGCTCAGCCAACCCGCCGGCGAACCCGGCTCCAGGGTCCTCTGCCCTACCCACCCGGTAGGGATAAAGCAGCGGCGATGATGTCTTTCACGTCAAGTTTATTCATGTTTTAGTCTACCACTCGACGGCCTCATAGTCAAGATGATACCGGCAATTCTTCTTCGTATTTTTTGACAATTTTCACAAAAGGGATCCCGTCTTTTCGCGTGAAACGGGCATCCTATATGTTGATGGATTCTTCTATGTTATTTCTCTATAAATACTATATAGGGACGGCATGAAAAATGAAAAACCGCCTTGAAAAAGGCGGTTTTCAGCGGGAAGGCGCGGCACCCGGCCGGACGGCGGGTAGGTCTTTCCGCCTATCCTTTTTCGTCCGCCGTTTCCTCCGGCAGGGGGGCGGCAAGGGCGAAGGTCATCCAGAGGAGCATCGAAGTCGGAATGTTGAAGATCACGTCATCGGTGAGGCCCCCCAGGGCCACCGTGGCCAGGGCCAGCCCCAGTCCCAGCCGGAAGGAGGTCAGGAAGGAAGAGGCGCCGGTGAGTCCCCGCCGCAGGGAGGAAACCATCACCCCGAAGAAGGCCGCGCACCAGGCCAGAGCCCCCGGCACGCCGATCTCCGCCGCGTAGTTGAGATAGACGTTATGGGCGTGGACGATCATCACCGCCGGATCGTTGATGTAAAAGTCATAAGCGGGATAGACCATCCAGTAGGCGCCCCAGCCGATGCCCAGCAGCGGATGGTCAAAGATCATGTCCAGGGTGCTCTCCCAGAGGGCGAGGCGCATCTCCGCCGAGGTGTCGGCGGTGGTGAAGGCCGAGGCCAGACGCTCCGCCAGCAGCGGGTCGAGGAGCAGGGCGGCGCCGCCCACCGCCAGGCACCCCAGCAGCACCCGCCAGTCCCGGAAGACGCCGTACAGCGCCAGTACCGCCGCCACAGCCAGGCAGGCCCCCCGGGCGTAGGTCATGGCCAGGCAGGCCGCCAGCGCCAGGATGCCGCCGCCCAGCAGGAGACGCGTCGTCCGGTCCCGGGCGTCGAGGAAGAAGGCGAAGGCCAGGGCGATGGCTTCGTCGAGATAGCCGGCCAGGATATTGGGATTCTCCCAGGTGGAAAAGACGCGTTTGCGAAGCTCGGGGAAGGCGTTGCCGTCCACCCACTTCATGTCGCTGATGTCGATGCCGAAAATGAACTGGTAAAAACCATAAGCCACGACGAGAACCGCCGCCAGCGTCAGCGCCTCCACCACCCGGCGAAGCTGTTCCTCCTCCCGCACCAGTTGCCCGGTCAGGAGATAGGTCAGAAGATAGACGCCCACCAGATTGATATAGTTGTAGAAGCTGAAGAACCGGTCCGGCGATACGGCGATGGAAGCGGCGCCGAGGAGCGCGAAGAGAAGCAGGGGGACATCCGGGGGCAGGCGGCGGAACCGGACCTCCGGATCCATCCGCCAGCGGACGAGCCAGAGGGCGACGCCGGCAAGCAGGGAAACGACGGCGGCCGTCGGCGAGAGGGCGATGAAGAAGGCCGCCGCCAGCAGGGCGTAGAAGTTGATCTGCTCCAGCCACAGGAGGTTCTTCTTTCGCCGCAAAGCCTCATGATCCATGCATCACATCACCTCGTTTTCCCGCTTCGCCAGAAGGAGCCGCCGCAACGGACCAATGAGATAGAGGGAGCCCGCCGCTACCAGGAGCCTGCTGCCCCCGGCCAGTTCCAACGACCGCGCCAGCGCCCGGGAGATGTCCGCTTCGGCTACCGCCCCATGATCGGCCAGCCGATCCGCCAGTTCCGCCGCCGTCAGCGCCCGGGAGGAATCCGGCTGCGCCGCCACGATCCGGTCCCCGGGGCGGAGCAGATTTTTCAGGATACCGTCCACGTCCTTGTCCCGCAGGATGCCCAGCAGGAACACCCGATCGGCGCCGGGATAGCAGGCGTCGAGGGCCGCCGCCAGCGCCGCCGCCCCCGCCGGGTTATGGGCACCGTCCACGCGGATGGTCTGCCCCGGCAGGCTCATATCCTCGAACCGGCCCGGCCACGCCGCGTCCGCCAGGGCCGCCCGCACCGCCGCGACCGTCACCCGCGGTTCGCTTTTCCCGAGCAACGCCGCCGCCATCACCGCCAGAGCGCTGTTCGCCACCTGGAAGGGGCCCAGCAGCCGCAGCCCGTAAGTGAGATTGCCAAGGTCGTCGGCCTGCGCGTCAAAGGCAACCGTCTGCCGCGCTCCGTCGAAGCCGCGGAAAGCGGCCCGAAAATCCCCGCCCAAAACGCGAAGCGGCGCGTCCTTCTCCGCCGCCGTCCGGCGGATGACGTCCAGCGGCATTCCCGTCGCCCCGGTCACCACCGGCACACCCGACTTGATGATGCCGGCCTTGTGGTGGGCAACGCCTTCCAGCGTGCCGTCGCAGCGGTCGGCGTGCTCCAGGCTGACGTTGGTGATGACGGACAGCACCGGCGTGATGACGTTCGTCGAGTCCAGCAGGCCGCCGAGGCCCACCTCGATGACGGCGTACTCCGCCCCGGCTTCGGCGAACCAGAGGAAGGCCAGGGCCGTCAGCGCCTCGAACTGGGTCGGGCACTCGTCGCCCTCGGCCACCATCCGCTCCGCCGCCTGCCGCACCGCCGTCAGACAACGGGCGAAATCCGCCTCGCTGATTTCCGTCCCGTCCAGTTGGCAGCGCTCCGTATAGGAAACGAGATGGGGCGAGATATAGAGACCGGTCCGCAGCCCCGCCTGCCGGAGGATGGCCGCCAGCATGGCCGAGACCGATCCCTTGCCGTTGGTGCCGGTGACGTGGATCGTCTTATACCGCCGCTCGGGATGGCCGAGCAGCTCCGTCAGCCGCCGGATCCGTGAAAGGCCCAGCCGGATGCCGAAGGCGTTGAGTTCCTCCAGCCAGGCCAGCGATTCTTGATAATTCATGGGATTCACGCCATCTTCGCCAGGTATTCGAGGCGCTTGGCCAGAGCCGCCCGCTTCTCCTCGTACTCCAGCTTCTTGGCCCGTTCCTTCTCCACCACCGCTGCCGGGGCTTTGGCCACGAAGCCCTCGTTTTCGAGCTTGGCGGCGGTGCGCTTGATTTCCCGGTCCAGGTTGTCCAGTTCCTTCTGCAGCCGGGCCGTTTCCTTGCCGATGTCGATGAGGTCCTTCAGCGGCAGGTAAATCTCGACGCCGCCGGCCACCGCGGTCAGCGCGTTCTCCGGCTTGGCAGCGGCCGCGTCCGCCAGCGTCACCGGCTCGGCGTCCGCCAGCACCCGCAGATATTCCGCGTGGGCGCCGAAGACCTCTTGCAGGCCGGCGTCGGCGAAGTGCAGAATGGCCTCGCTCTTTTTGCCCGGCGCGGCCCCCACCTCGGCCCGCATGTTGCGGATGGCCTTGATGGTCTCCATGATGGCCGTCATCGGCCCCTCCGCCGCCTCGTCCAGCCACTTCGCCTCATCCTTCGGCCAGGCCGCGATCATGATGCTCCGCCCCTCGTGGGGGATATGCTGCCAGATTTCCTCGGTGATGAAGGGCATGAACGGATGCAGCAGCCGCAGGGTATGCTCCAGCACGTAGCCCAGCACGTACTGCGCCGTCCGCCGCGGCCGCTCGTTCCCCTTGTCGTAGAGCCGGGCCTTGGCCAGCTCGATGTACCAGTCGCAGAGCTCGCTCCAGATGAACTCGTAAATCATCCGGGCCGCCTCGCCCAGCTCAAACTTTTCGAGGTTCTCGGTTACGCCCGCCGCCGTTTTCGCGTAGCGGGAGAGAATCCAGCGGTCGGACAGCTCATAGTCCTTGGCGTCGGGCACGAAGGAGGCGTCGAAGCCCGCGAGGTTCATCATCATGAAGCGGGAGGCGTTCCAGAGCTTGTTGGCGAAATTCCGGGCCGACTCCACCCGCTCCCAGTAGAAGCGCATATCGTTGCCCGGCGTGTTGCCGGTGACCAGCATGAAGCGCAGGGTGTCGGCGCCGTACTTGTCGATGACCTCCACCGGGTCGATGCCGTTGCCCAGGGACTTCGACATCTTGCGCCCCTGGCTGTCGCGCACCAGACCGTGGATGAAGACGTGGCGGAAGGGCACGTCACCGCCGAACTTCAATCCCATCATCACCATCCGGGCCACCCAGAAGAAGATGATGTCGTAGCCCGTGACCAGCGTATTCGTGGGATAGAACTGCGCCAGCTCCGGCGTCTTCTCCGGCCAGCCCATCGTCTCGAAGGGCCAGAGCCCGGAGCTGAACCAGGTGTCCAGCACGTCTTCGTCCTGATGGACGTGGGCGCTGCCGCACTTCGGGCAGACGGTGACGTCGTCGCGGGACGCCGTCGCCTCGCCGCAGTCGTCGCAGTACCAGACCGGGATGCGATGGCCCCACCAGAGCTGACGGGAAATGCACCAGTCGCGGATGTTTTCGAGCCAGCCCGTGTAGATCTTCGTGAACCGCTCGGGCACGAAGCGGATGCGCCCGTCGTTCACCGCCTCGATGGCCGGCTTCGCCAGCGTTTCCATCTTCACGAACCACTGCTTCGAGATCAGCGGCTCGATGGTGGCGTCGCAGCGCGAGCAATGGCCCACGGCGTGTTCATGGTCCTCCACCGACACCAGGGCGCCGATTTCCTCCAGTTCCTTCACCAGACGCTTGCGGCACTCATAGCGATCGAGGCCGGCGTATTTCCCGGCGCCCTCGCCCATCGTGCCGTCGTTCTCGATGACCTTGACCTGCTCCAGATCGTGCCGCGCCCCCATATCGAAATCGTTGGGGTCGTGGGCCGGCGTCACTTTCACGGCGCCGGTACCGAAGGACGGGTCCACGTACTCGTCGGCGAAAAGCGGAATGCGGCGGCCCACCACCGGCAGGATCAGCGTCCGCCCCACGAGGTGCTTGTACCGCTCGTCGTCCGGGTGCACCGCCACGCCGGTATCGCCGAACATCGTCTCCGGCCGCGTCGTGGCGATCTCCACATACTCGTCCGAATCCTCGAACTTATAGCGGATATGCCAGAGATGGCCCTGCTCCGTCTCATGCTCCACCTCGAGATCGGACAGCGCCGTATTGCAGTCGGGACACCAGTTGGTGATGCGCGTTCCCTGATAGATGAGCCCCTCATCGTAGAGGCGCACGAAGACCTCCCGCACCGCCCGGGAGCAGCCCTCGTCCATCGTGAACCGTTCGCGGTCCCAGTCGCAGGAGGACCCCAGCGAGCGCAGCTGCGACATGATGCGGCTGCCGTACTGCTCCTTCCAGGCCCAGACGCGCTCCAGGAACTTCTCCCGGCCCAGATCGTAGCGGCTCTTGCCCTCGGCCCGCAGCGTCTTCTCCACCTTCGCCTGGGTAGCGATGCCGGCGTGGTCGCAGCCCGGCATCCACAGCGTATTGTAGCCCTGCATCCGCCGCCAGCGGATCAGGATATCCTGCAGGGCGTTGTCCATGGCGTGCCCCATGTGGAGCTGCCCCGTCACGTTCGGCGGCGGAATCACGATGCTGTACGGCTCCTTGCCTTCCTCCACCTCGGCGTGGAAGAGCCTGTTTTCCTCCCAGAACTGATACCATTTCTTCTCGAAGAGTTTCGGGTCATACGTCTTGGAAATCGTATTCTCATTCTCTGCCATTTTCTGTTTCCTCCTCATTGCCGGCGCCCAATCGCCGTGAAAATAAAAAAGCCCTTTCCTCCAAAAGGACGAAAGGACCTGCCTTCGTGGTACCACCCATCTTCCCGGCCAGGAAACCGCGCGAAAAAGCGCCGCGCTCTCTCCGCCATTCCCTGCTCCGGCTCATGGCATAACGCCGCCGCCGCGCCGCCGCTTACTGTGATTTCAGCCGCGGATGCTCCGAAGCGACCTTCCGCGCGTCGGACGCGGGAACTTCCACCTGCCGTTCCCTCTCTAAGCCGCCGCCCGCGCGTACTCCTCTTCCTCATCGCAAAGGTTCAGATATGATGGCACATATCTTAGCACACCGCCGGGGAAAATGCAACCTTTGACCGCGCATTTTCGCGTGACGCGCCGCTCCTCCCGGCCCCTTTTGGCCCGATCTCATTTCCGAAAAAATCAAAAACGAAAAATGTTTCACGTGAAACAAACGAACATAACCCGAAAATAAAACAAGGAACAAAAACCAACGCTCTGGCGTCATCATAATGACTTTTTTGTTCTCATTGCCGCCATTTCTTTTTCCTTGCGTCAAGGCGGGTTCTCATGGTATGATTTCTTATAGAAAGGAATGGAGGAATCGGTTTGCGAAGGATGAATGGCCGCGCCCCGGACGCCCTGCGGCCGGTAAGGATACGAAAGCATTTCCAGCGCCACCCGGCGGGCTCGGCGCTGATCGAGATCGGTCATACCCGCGTGGCCTGCGCCGCCACCATCGAGGACCGGGTGCCGCAGTTTTTGCGGGGTACGGGGCGGGGCTGGCTGCGGGCGGAGTACGCGCTGCTCCCCAGCGCCACTTCCACCCGCACGGCGCGGGAGGCCGCCCGGGGGCGGCAGAGTGGCCGCACTCAGGAAATCCAGCGGCTCATCGGCCGGTCGCTGCGGTCGGTGATGGATTTCGCGGCGCTGGGGGAGCGCACCGTCATCATCGATTGCGACGTGCTCGAAGCCGACGGTGGCACCCGCACCGCCGCCGTGACCGGAAGTTTCATCGCGCTGGTGCTGGCCCTCGATACCATCATCCCGCGGGACAAGACGTTCCCGGCCACCGACTTCCTGGCGGCGGTCAGCGTGGGGCTGTCTCCGGAAGGAGAGCCTCTGCTGGATCTCTGCTACGAGGAGGACAGCCAGGCCGCCGTGGACATGAACGTGGTCATGACGGGCAGCGGCGCCTTCGTCGAGGTGCAGGGCACCGGCGAGGGACGGCCCTTCACCCGGGCGGAGCACGACGCTCTGCTGACTCTCGCCGCCGGCGGCATCGACACGCTGATCGCCTACGAGAAGGACGTGCTGGGCAACGCCCTTGACTGGCGTGTCGGCAGTATCAAAGGGTAGAACGACAGAAGGGACAGACACGATGAAGAAGATCGTCGTAGCGACGAAGAATCCCGGGAAGGTCCGGGAAATGATGAACGCCTTTCGGGATCTCCCGGTGACGCTCCTGCCGCTGTCAGAGTTCGGCCCGCTGCCGGAGGCGGTGGAGGACGGCAAGACCTTCGCCGAGAACGCCGCCATCAAAGCCCGGTTCTACATGCGGGAAACCGGGACCGCCTGCCTGGCGGACGATTCCGGCCTGTCGGTGGAGGCCCTGGGCGGCGCCCCCGGCGTCCATTCCGCCCGGTTCGCGGGCTGGCACGCCGACGACGATGCCAACAACGAGAAGCTGCTGTCGGAGCTCCGGCGGCTCGGCCTCACGGAGTCCCCGGCCGCCTATCACTGTGCGCTGGCCTTCTGTGACACGGACGGCATCATCGTCACCGCCCACGGCAGCTGCCCCGGCGTCGTGCGCCTGACGGCAAAAGGCAGCGGCGGATTCGGCTACGATCCCTATTTCTATCTCGAAAGCGGCCGCAGCATGGCGGAACTCTCGCTGACCGAGAAGGACGCCGTGAGCCACCGGGGGGCGGCGCTGCGGGAGATGGCGGAGCGGCTCGCTTCTCATCTCAAGGGCGGCAAGGAATGAGCCGTGCCCTTTTCCTTCCGGTCGGACGGCGAGCGGCGGTTTCCCGCCCCGGCCGATAAAATTCTAAAAAAATGAATATTATACTTTTTTCTGGCAGGATTTTCCCTCATGAATGTCTAATATATATCTAGCATTGTATTGTGTGTTGTTTCAATTCACTCATAAGGAGGTTTTTGTTGTGCGTAACATCAAGACAGAGGAGATCACCGAGGTTGTGGCGCAGCTTTGCAAGGAAGCCGCCTACTATCTCCCCGACGACGTTTACGAAGCCCTCAAGAAGGGCCGGGCAACGGAGAAGTCGCCGGTCGGCTGCGACGTTCTTGACCAGATCATCAAGAACGCCGAGATCGCCAAAGCGGAGGACCGCCCCTACTGCCAGGACACGGGCCTAACGATCGTTTTCGTGGAGATCGGCCAGGAGGTCCACATCGAGGGCGGCCTGCTGGAGGACGCCATCAACGCCGGCATCGCCAAGGGTTACACCGAGGGCTATCTGCGGAAGTCCGTGGTGGCGGAGCCGCTGTTCAACCGCGTGAACACGAAGGACAACACACCGGGCGTCATCTACACGCAGCTCGTGGCCGGCGACAAGCTGAAGATCACCATCGCCCCGAAGGGCTTCGGCAGCGAGAACAAGTCGGGCCTGGAGATGCTGGTCCCGGCGGACGGCGTCGAGGGCGTCAAGGCGGCGGTCATGCGCATCATCAAGCACGCCGACTGCAACCCGTGTCCGCCGATGGTCGTTGGCGTTGGCGTCGGCGGCACGATGGACAAGGCCGCCTATATGTCGAAGAAGGCGCTCCTGCACCGCTGCGACGAGCACAACCCCGATCCCAACTACGCCAAACTGGAGCAAGACCTCTTCGAGATGATCAACAAGACCGGCATTGGACCGCAGCTCGGCGGCACCACCACGACGCTGGCCGTTCATGTCGAGTGGGGCCCGACCCACATCGCCGGCCTTCCGGTCGCCGTCACCATCTGCTGCCACGCGTGCCGCCACGCTTCGCGGACGCTCTGATTGAGGGGAGGAAACGATACCATGGCAGAAAAAATCCGCATCACGACTCCGTTCACTGAGGAAATGTCCCGCAAGCTCAAGGCCGGCGACAGCGTCCTCATTTCCGGCATCATCTACAGCGCCCGCGACGCCGCCCACAAGGTCATGACCGAGGCGCTGGCCCGGGGCGAGAAGCTGCCCATCGACTGGAACAACCAGATCGTCTATTACCTCGGCCCGACTCCGGCGAAGCCCGGCGATCCCATCGGCTCGGCCGGTCCCACGACCTCCGGCCGCATGGACGCCTACACGCCGACGATGCTGGACCAGGGGATCAAGGGCATGATCGGCAAGGGCTCCCGCAAGCCCGAGGTCGTCGAGTCCATGAAGAAGAACGGCGTGACTTACTTCGCGGCGGTCGGTGGCGCGGCGGCGCTCATCGCCAAGTCGGTGAAGAAGTACGAGGTCATCGCCTACCCCGAGCTCGGCCCGGAGGCGCTGGCAGCGCTTACGGTCGAGGACTTCCCGGCCATCGTCGTCATTGATTCCGAGGGCAACAACTTCTACGAGATCGGCCAGAAGCCTTATCGCCAGATCTGATCCGTCGGGGCACCGCCGGAGGCCGGGCCGCCCTTCTCAGGGTCCGCCCCGCCGCCGGCCTTGCCGCTCTTGACCTTAGGAGGTTTAGCATGTATAACGTGACATTTTATTTGCGCCGGCTGCACTCCCTCTGCGGCCTGGTCTGCCTCGGCGGTTTCCTGCTGGAGCATATCCTGACGAACGCCCGGGTGCTCATCAGCCCGGCCTCGTTCAACTCCGCCGTCGATCTTCTGGCCTCGATTCCGCCTCAGATCATGATCCCGCTGGAGCTCGGCCTCGTCGCTACGCCTTTCCTGTTCCATGCCATCTACGGCGCTTACATCGGCTGGCAGGCGAAGAACAACCCGCAGAATTATTCGTACATCAACAATATCCAGTTCTGGCTCCAGCGCATGACCGCCTGGTACCTCCTGGTCTTCCTGGCCTGGCACGTCTTCTATCTGCGCTTCCTCGTCAAAGGCGGCGGAACGCATATCTCTTTCCAGCTCCTGCAGAGTTATTTCCAGAACCCCGTTTATTGGGTGCTCTATCTCATCGGCATGTGGGCCGCGATCTTCCACTTCTGCAACGGCATCACCACCTTCTGCATGACTTGGGGCATCGCCAAGGGTCCGCGCATCCAGAAGGTCATCAACGCCGGCAGCATGGCGCTCTGCGCTCTCCTCTGCCTCCTCTCGCTGGCCTTCATGGCGATCTATCTCGTTTGATAAGGGGGACGAAATAACGTGGCTAAATCAGCGATAAAGAACCGGATCGCGGTGGTCGGCGGTGGTATCTCCGGCCTCATGGCGACTTTGAAGATCTGCGAGGCCGGCGGCGAGGTCGATCTCTTTTCCTACTGCCCGCCGAAGCGCTCCCACTCCCTGTGCGCCCAAGGCGGCATGAACGCCTGCATGAACACGAAGGGCGAGGGCGATACCACCTATATCCACTTTGACGACACCGTTTACGGCGGCGATTTCCTGGCCGACCAGGTGGCAGTCAAGGGCATGTGCGAAGCGGCACCGGGCATCGTCGAAATGTTCGACCGCATGGGCGTCCCCTTCACCCGCACGGCGGAGGGCGTTCTCGACCTCCGGAACTTTGGCGGCCAGAAGAAGAAACGCACCGTCTTCGCCGGCTCGACGACGGGCCAGCAGCTCCTCTACGCCCTGGACGAGCAGGTCCGCAAATGGGAATCGAAGGGCCAGGTCCATCCCTACATCTTCTGGGAATTCATCAAGATCATCAAGAATAAGGAAGGCGTCTGCCGCGGCATGGTGGCGCAGAACATGAACTCCATGGAGATCAAGGCCTTCCGCGAGGACGCTGTCATCCTCGCCACCGGCGGCCCCGGCCAGATCTTCGGCCTCTGCACCGCCTCCACCATCTGCAACGGTTCCGCCGTCGGCGCCGTCTACGCGCAGGGCGCCCACATCGGCAACCCTGAATTCATCCAGATCCACCCGACGGCCATCCCCGGCACCGACAAGAACCGGCTGATGTCCGAGGCCTGCCGCGGCGAAGGCGGACGCATCTGGGTTTACAAGGACGGCAAGCCCTGGTACTTCCTGGAAGAGAAGTATCCGGATTACGGCAACCTCGTCCCGCGCGACATCGCTTCCCGCGAGATCTTCGACGTCTGCGTGAACCAGGGTCTGGGCGTCGACGGCGAGAACAAGGTCTATCTCGACCTGTCCCATATCCCCGCCGACTACCTGGAGCGCAAGCTCGGCGGCATCCTCGAGATGTACTCCGAGTTCATGGGGCAGGACCCGCGCAAAGTCCCCATGACCATCTATCCCTCCGTCCATTACTCCATGGGCGGCATCTGGGTGGACCGCAAGCACAACACCAACATCCCCGGCCTCATGGCCTCGGGCGAGTGCGATTACCAGTACCACGGCGCCAACCGCCTCGGCGCGAATTCTCTGCTGTCGGCGGCATACTCCGGCACCATCGTCGGCCCGGTAGCCATGGAGTGGGCCACCCGCTGCAACAAGCTCCGGGAAATGGAGGAGTGGCTGAACCGCAAGGCCAAGGGTGAAACCCTGATGCCCGCCCAGGAAAAGGCCCTGCAAAAGCCCTCGGACGAGGACCTGAATCTCTACGAGGAATCCCTGAAAGAGTCCCGTTCCCTGCGCATGACGATGCAGCCGAAGATCGAGGCCGACGGCACCTTGACCCAGCCGACGGTTGACAAGAACAGTCTCTACGCGCTTCGCCTGGAAATGGGCTCCGAACTGACCGACGCGGAGCTCGAAGCCGCCCGGCAGGAATGCGTCAAGGAATTCGAGGACATCATCCAGATGAACGGCAAGGAAAACGCCCATGAGCTGCACCAGGAGCTGGGCCGCCTGATGAACAAGTACGTCACCATCGAGCGCGTCAACAAGGACCTGGATTTCTGCTTCGGGGAGGTCAAGAAGATCCTGGCCCGCTGGAATGACATCGGCGTCACCGATCACGGCCACTGGGCCAACCAGGAAGCCATGTTCGTGCGCCAGCTTCGCAACATGATCCTCTACGCGCTGGTCATCACCAAGGCGGCGCGGATGCGCGATGAAAGCCGGGGCGCTCACTTCAAGCGCGAATTCCCGAACCGCGATGACGAGCATTTCATGAAGATCACCATCGCCGACTACGATCCGAAGTCCGAGGAGCCTGTCATCACCTATGAGGACTTCGATCATTCGCTGATCAAGCCGCGGGCCCGGACCTACGGTTCGAAGTAAGGGAGGGAAAAGAGAATGGCCGAACAGAAAACTGTTACCTTTGTCATCGAGCGCCAGGACGGCCCGGATCAAAAGCCCTACACCCAGGAATTCGACGTCCCTTACAACCCGGCCCTCAACGTCGTGGCGGCTCTCATGGAGATTCAGAAAAACCCCGTTACCCGGGACGGGAAGCGGGTCGCCCCCGTCGTCTGGGAGTGCAACTGTCTGGAAAAGGTCTGCGGCGCCTGCATGATGGTCATCAACGGCAAAGCCCAGCAAGCCTGCTGCGCCCTTGTCGCCCAGCTCAAGCAGCCCGTACACCTGGCCCCGGCCCGTACCTTCCCGGTCATCCGTGACCTCCTGATCGACCGTACCGTCATGTTCGAGAGTCTCAAGCGCATCCACGGCTGGATCAACGTGGACGGTTCCTGGAAGGTCCACGAGGCCCCGCGTCAGAATCCGTACACGGCGCAGACCGCTTACGAGATTTCCCACTGCATGACCTGCGGCTGCTGCCTCGAAGCCTGCCCGAACGTCGGCCCGCAGTCCGATTTCATCGGCCCGGCGCCGGTGGTCCAGGCGTACCTGTTCAACATCAACCCCATGGGCAATTACGACGCGCCCACCCGGCTCAACGCGCTGATGGAGAAAGGCGGCATCACCAGCTGCGGCAACAGCCAGAACTGTGTCCAGGCCTGCCCGAAGAACATCAAGCTGACCACCTACCTGGCCCAGCTCAACCGCGACGTCAACATGCAGGCGCTGCGGAACATCTTCGACAACTGATACCTCGGAAACGGAAAAACGCCGGCCGTCCCGGAATGGGGCAGCCGACGTTTTTTGTTGACAGGAAAGACGTCCGGCGGGAACCGCGGTGCGGCTTCGTCCGAACGGTTACGGCAGTATCGGACGATCGTCGGAATCCCTGAAGGTGTTGCGGAAAATCTTGAAGAGGTCGATGACCGTGCCGATGCCGAAGAACCCGCCGGTCAGGAAGAACAGCGCGCCGCCGACCCAGCGGCCCACGTAGAAGCGATGGATGCCGGCAAAGCCGACGAAGCCCAGAAGGCAGAGGAGCAATACCGTGTCACGGCTGTACGGCGAAGGATTCGCGAAGCCGCAGGCCGGGCAGTCGGCCACTCCGGCGGGAATCTCCCGCCCGCAATTCTTGCAGAACATAATCGTCACTCCTTTCACGGGGGGATGATGACCGGCAGGACAGCCCGGCCGAAAAACCGCGCCGCCTGTTTTGGGGCATTATACGCCAGCTCTCTGAATATTTCATGGTTTCCCGGCGGTTGCCGGGCGGTTTCCTGCCGGGGGGACAGGCGCCGTTCTCCCTGGCGCTTGCAAAAACCGCCCGGGTATGGTACATTGGCATGGAGAAATGATGGGAAAGGCGGCGTCCCTCGGCGGACGGAATGCCGGAAAGGATCGAAGAATGCGGCTGATTGTAGGAATGTCGGGCGCCAGCGGCGCCATTCTGGGGTATGAGGCGCTGAAGGCGCTGCGGGACGTTCCCGGCTTGGAAACCCACCTCATCCTCACCGAAGGGGCGGCCCAGACGCTCCGCTATGAGACCGCGCTCCGGCCGGAGGACCTGGCGGCGCTGGCCAGCGTCGTCCATGAGAACGAAAACCTGGCCGCCAGCATCGCCAGCGGTTCCTTCCCCACCGACGGCATGATCGTCATCCCCTGCAGCATGAAAACGCTGGCCGGCATCGTCAGCGGCTACGCCGAGAACCTGCTGCTGCGGGCGGCGGACGTCTGCCTCAAGGAAGGCCGGCGCCTGGTCCTCGTCCCCCGGGAAACACCTCTCTCCCCGCTGCACCTGCGAAACCTGAAAGAAGCCGCCGACCTGGGCTGCCGCATCGTGCCGCCGATGATGACGTTCTACAACGGCGCCGACACGGTGGGAAAGATGATACAGTGCATCGTCGGCAAGGTGCTGTCCCAGTTCGGCCTCCCCTACGCCCCCTTCGTCCCCTGGCAAGGGAAGGACTGAGCGCGGACGCATTGGACTTCTTTCCTCCCGATTCCGGCAGAAAGAAAGCGCCGTCCCCCTGTCCGAATCCATCATGAATATAAGGGCCGACGGCTTCTCCAATCACCCCGGCAAAAAACGGAGTAAAAAAGTTTACTCCGTTTTTTTGCCGCCGTTTTTGGAGTGCGCCGGTCTCCTTATGGCAAAAAATCCTGCCGCGTCCCCTCCCGTTTTCGGGAAAAACGCATCGAGGTCTTGCCTCCGGCAACCATGACGGCACGATTGCGCTGTCACCGCCGGGGAGGTGTCCGGTGCCCCGGTCAGACGTACATCGCGCCACGGGCAGCCCGGTTGCCCAAAGAGCCGCCCTCCGATAAGCGAAGGGCGGCTCTTTGGGCGCTATGTCCGGCGGTTCGCGGCAATAATCAGCCGCCGCCGGCGGAGGCTGATTTCGACTATTCCTCCGGCGCGCGGCGCTGGCTACCGGCGGTTTTCGTCCGCGGCGGAGGCCCCGTCCTCCGCTGCCGTCTCCGTATGCTTCAGCACGTAGCGGGGACGGCGCTTCGTCTCCATGTAGATACGGCCGATGTATTCGCCGAGGACGCCGATGCCGATGAGCTGGACGCCGCCCAGGAACAGGATGGAGACCAGCAGCGACGGATAACCGGGGACGGGGTTGCCGAAGAGCAGCTTGGAGACGATCATCCAGACGCCGTAGAGCAGCGCCCCCGCCGCCAGGCCCGTGCCGATATAGGTCCACATCCTGAGCGGCGCCGTGGAGAAGCTGGTGATGCCCTCCAGCGCCAGGTTCCAGAGCTTCCAGCCGTTGAACTTGCTGCTGCCGGCGACCCGGACGGCCCGCTTGTACTCGACGATGGCGACGTTGCCGCCCACCCAGGACAGGACGCCCTTCATGAACAGGTTGCGCTCCGGCAGCTTCTTGATTTCCTCGACAATGGCCCGGTCCAGCAGGCGAAAATCGCCCACGTTCTCCTCCAGCGGCAGATTGCTGATGCGGTTGTGGAACTTATAGAAAAGGGCCGCCGTTTGCCGCTTCAGGTAGCCGTCGTTGCTGCGGTCGGTGCGTTTCGCCAGCACCACGTCGGCGCCGGCCTGCCATTTCCCGATGAGCTGCGGAATGACCTCCACCGGGTCCTGAAGATCCACGTCAATGGGAATCACGGCGTCCCCGGTGGCGTGGCTGAGGCCCGCCATCAGCGCCGGCTCCTTGCCGAAGTTCCGCGTGAAGGACAGGGCCCGCACCAGGGGATCGCGGCCCGCCAGGGCGCAGAGAATCGGCTCGGTGCGGTCCTGGCTGCCATCGTTGACGAAGACGATCTCCACCTCGTAGGCGGCCAGCGGCCCGTAGCCCCGGACCGTCTCGTAGAAGAGAGGGATGGCGTCTTCCTCGTTGAATACCGGGACTACCAGCGATATCCGCGGCACGTCGCTCCCCCCCTTCCCGCTGCCCGCTGCGGCCCGGCGGTCAGCCAACGATGAACTTCTCCCAGACGATGATGGCGATGACGCCGGGAATCCCGAAGATGCCGGCGAACAGGGCCTTCCAGATGGTGATGTTGAGATTGAGGCCGAAAAGGTTCACGATGAACAGCATCACCGCGCCGACGATGCTGTTGGAGACGAACTTCAGCAGCGTCTCGATGGACAGCTTGATGAGCTTGCCGAAAATGCAAACCGCCAGGAGCCCCACTGCGAAAGCCATTACGATTGTCGATTCCATAAGTGTTTCCTCCTGCAGAGGGCCGCGCCGTCAGAGCTCGACCCGGTTTTCCATGGCTTTGGCCAGCGTGATCTCGTCGGCGTATTCGAGGTCGCCGCCCACCGGCAGGCCGTGCGCGATACGGGTGACCCTGATCCCCATCGGCTTCAGCAGCCGGGCCAGGTACATCGCGGTGGCCTCCCCCTCCACGTTGGGGTTCGTGGCCATGATGATTTCCTTTACCTCGCTGTCCCGGAGCCGGGCCAGGAGCTCCCTGATCCGAAGATTTTCCGGCCCGATGCCCTCCAGCGGCGACAGCGCGCCGTGCAGCACGTGGTACACGCCATTGTAGTCATGGATGCGCTCCATCGCGGCCACGTCCTGCGGCTGCTCCACCACGCAGACCGTGGTGTGGTCCCGCTTCTCCGAAGCGCAGATGGCGCAGGGGTTGCGGTCGCTGAGGTCGAAACATGTGTTGCAGAAGCCGATTTTCTCTTTTGCTTCGAGAATGGCCTCCGCCAACGACCGCGCCCGGGCCGCGTCCATATCCAACACGTGGTAAGCCAGCCGCACGGCGGTCTTGGCGCCGATGCCCGGCAGCGCCCGGAACTGCTCAATGAGCTTTGCCAGCGGCGCGACGTGCTGCATCTCAGAACATCCCCGGCGGCAGGCCGAGGCCGCTGGTGAGCTTGCCCATCTCCGACGCCGTCATATCGTCCACCTTCTTGATGGACTCGTTGACCGCGGCCATGATGAGGTCCTGGAGCATTTCGACGTCCTCCGGGTCCACGGCCGCCTTGTCAATCGTCAGCGACTGCACCACCTTTTCGCCGTTGATGACGACCTTCACCGCGCCGCCCCCGGCCGTGGCCTCCACGGTGCGCTTCTTCAGCTCGTCCTGCATCTGCTTCATCTGGGCCTGGATCTTCTGCACCTTTTTCATCATGCCGGCCATGTTGCCCATGCCGCCGCCCATTCCTCCGTACATTGTCCGTTCTCCTCTCCGGCGCGGTGATGCGCGCCTGTCGCTGTGACGTTGCTGTTCTTTCCCTATAAATAGATAAAACCCAACCTTTAGCATAGCAAAGTCTTGCCCCGCCGTCAATCCTCCGGGAGAGATTATCGCGCCCAAAGGTGAACAGGAGAGCGGCCTTAGACAAAACTACCGGAATGTGTTATGCTATAAAAAGCAGTATTGCATACTTAAAATCCATATTCGCCCGCGCCCTTCGGGACTGGCTCATTAAGATTTCACAGTCGCAGTGGTGCACTAAGCCCTGCTTCGTCCTTCGGGCTTGCCGCGCTAAGTGCACTGTGCATACGTGAACTCTAAATTCGCCTGCGCCCTTCGGCCTTGGCTCATTAAGATTTCACAGTCGCAGTGGTGCACTATGCGCCGCTTCGCCCTTCGGGCTTGCCGCGCTAAGTGCACTGTGCATACGTGAACTCTAAATTCGCCTGCGCCCTTCGGGCTTGGCTCATTAAGATTTCACAGTAAGGAGATGATGATGGTGGCAGCTATGGGCGGCACCAAGCAGCGAACCGACCAGATCTTCGATATGATACGGAACTACGAATACTACGACGAGCGGACCGACAACACCGAAAACTATCTGCTGGATCCACAAACCCTTTTGCCTTACGAGAATCGCGACGAGGTCATCCGGGGCGTGGCGGAGAAACTCCGGGGAGACTCCCTGGCGTCCAAAGGTTTCCTTGAGAACATCATCGGCGACGAACGCGAAGGCACGCTGGTACTGGCCCACGACGAGTGGGTGGAGGCAGCCATCGCCAAGGCCGATCAGGTGGCGAAAACGATGGGCCTGGGACTGAAGCCGATGCGCTTCGAATATGCGCCCGCCGAAATCAACGCCGCCGCGACTTTCGCCTACCTCGACGAGCGGTACTACCTCGACCGCTTCTTCCCCATGGGCTGGGAGGATTACTTCGAGAATTACGGCGTCATCTGCAAGATGAAGCTTTCGCCAACCGTCAGCGCCGCCCGCTATCTGCCGTCCCACGCGCTGAAATGCGAGTCGAAGGACCGCAATATTCACCGCTTTCTCATGCGCCTGGGCTTCCAGTCCTGGCAGCTTCCCCAATGAAACGGGCCCCAACGCCGGACGTGCCATCGTCCGGCGTTTCGCTTTCCCCGGCCGGGCAACCGACCAGCCATTCCGCGAGAAAGGAGGGAATCCGCGTGCTCCTCAATACCGGCAGCCGGACGGACATCCCGGCCTTTTTCGCCGACTGGTTCTGTCACCGCGTCCGGGCCGGGGAGGTCCTGTCCCGGAGCCCCTACGACGCCGCCCGCGTCTTCCGCTACCGGATAACCCCCGACGTGGTGGACGCCATCGTCTTCTGCACGAAGAATCCCCGTCCCATGCTGGCCCGCCTCGGCGACCTGGCCGCCTTCCGCCAGGTCTGGCACGTCACCATCACCCCCTACGGGCCAGACGTCGAACCCGGCGTGCCCGACAAGGAGGAGGTCATGGAGAGCCTGCGGGCGCTGTCCCGGCAGGTCGGCCCCCGGGCCGTCACCTGGCGCTACGATCCGGTCTTCCTCACCGCGAAATATTCGGCGGATTTCCATATCGTGGCCTTCGCGCGCATGGCCCAGGCCCTCGCCGGCTTCACCGAAGCCTGCGTCATCAGTTTCCTCGACCTCTACGCCAAGACACGGCGGAACTTTCCCGAGGGGCAAGAGGTATCGCCGGCGGACCGTCTGCGCCTGGGCCGGGCCTTCGCCGCCGTCGCCAAGCGGTACGGCATGCGTCTTTACGCCTGCCTCGAAGGGGAGGACCTGCGGCCCTTCGGCGTCGATACCTCGGGCTGCCTGGCCGCCCCCGCCA
>JAEEGL010892323.1_pt1 | contig 23316 bp, 20 predicted proteins | sample 9134231 | NCBI WGS metagenome assembly JAEEGL01 (sample SAMN16246548, study PRJNA631951) | gut metagenome | biome: gut microbiome; feature: rumen; material: fiber-attached | host: Bos | place: Iran: Karaj | collected 2018-10
AGATTCAGAATCTTATTGGACATCAACGGTTATAAAGATAATAAGTACTCTCGCTTAGTGCGTATGGCTAGAAGATTGGGCCACGATGTGCAAAGAACAAAAACAACTTACACATTTGATCCAATGCCAGCGGATGAAAGAAGAGCGATTCACAATGCCTTAAACAATATGGCAAATGTTCGCACTGAATCCATCGGTGAAGGCGCACAAAGACAAGTTCAAATTATCTACGTTGAATAAAATAAAAAATACACCCTTTAGGGTGTTTTTTGTCGAAGGAAAAAAAGTATGTTTGAAACTATCATAGCTTTAGCAACCGCGCCTATTAAAAGTGCCTTAAGCATCGTTAGATTATCTGGCGATGATGTTTTAGATGTGGTTAGCAAATGCTGCTCTAAAGATTTAAGAGATATCAAAGAACGTACAATCCTTTATGCTTCTATCGTCGATAAAGGTGAAAAAGTAGATGATGTGGTTTTATTAGTTTATAAAGGACCAAAATCATTTACAGGTGAAGACTCCGTAGAAATCATTTGTCATGGTTCTCCACTTATCGCAAAACAAATTGTTGAAGTTTGTATGCAAAACGGAGCGAGGATGGCCACGAATGGTGAATTCTCTTCCCGTGCTTTTATGCACAATAAAATCGACTTAGTTCAAGCGGAAGCTATTAATGATGTGATTAACGCGACCACTAAAGAAGCGAAGAAATTAAACCTTCTTTCTTTAGATGGAAAGACTAGTGAATTACTTAAACCAATCAAAACTAGACTTGCTGATATCCTCTCTTTAATCGAAGTTAATATCGACTATCCAGAATATGAGGATATTGAGGTCGCAAATAAGGACAAAGTAGTAGCCGTGTCTAACGAATTAGTGGAAAAGATTGATTTATTAATCGCCGATAGTGAGAAAGCTCAAATCATTAATGAGGGCGTAAAAGTCGCCATTGTGGGTAAGCCAAATGTTGGTAAATCCTCTTTATTAAACGCCTTCTTAGGTGAAGATAGAGCGATTGTTACTGAAGTCGCTGGCACTACACGTGATGTTATCGAAGGACATGTTAATATTGACGGGGTTGTGCTCCACTTATACGACACCGCTGGTATTCATGAATCTAACGATAGAATTGAATCTATTGGTATCGAAAAATCTAAGAAAACCATCAACGACGCCGATGTTGTTATCGTTGTTTTAGATGGATCAAACGAATTAGATGATGAAGATAAACAAATCTTAGAATATACAAAAGAATTACACCCAATTGTTGTTTACAACAAATCAGACCTTGCTTCACAAGGTGATAGACTATCAATTTCTGCTTTAAACAACAATATAGAGCCTCTAATTAAGAAGATTAAAGAAGTAATCGGGTTAGACGAAATTTCTTTCTCTAAACCTGCTTTAAATAACGCTAGACAAATTGGTTTATTAAAGAAAGCTAAAGAAGCAATTTTAAAAGCCAAACAAGATGCTGAAAATGATCTAACAATTGATTTAGTTTCAGTCTCTTTATTAGAAGCATATACCGCTATATTAGAAATCTTAGGCGAAGCCAATCAAATGGACTTAGCTAAAGAAATCTTCTCGCGTTTCTGTGTGGGTAAATAATGAAATTAATCGATACACATTGCCACTTAAATGACCAACAGTTATACCAAGATTTGGATAACGTTATTTCTCGTGCCTTACAAACAGGCATCGAAAAAATGGTGGTTATTGGTTGGGATAAAGAGAGTAGTAAACTCGCTATTAAAATCGCTGAACAATATTCATTCATATATGCATGTGTTGGATTCCATCCAGAAAACTTAGATGGTGTTGATGAGAAAACCTTATACGAAGTTTTAGAGTTATCAAAACATCCAAAAGTTGTAGGCATTGGTGAAATCGGCTTAGATTATCACTGGGAAAAAGATCCTGCAAAACGTGAAATTCAAAAACAATTCTTTATCAAACAAATCGAATACGCCAATGAACATGGTTTTCCAATTTCAATCCATAGTAGAGAAGCTTTCCAGGATACATTAGAAATACTTAAAAGCCATAAACCATTACATAGTGGTGTGATGCATTGCTACTCTGGAAGCGTGGAAAATATCAAAGACATAATTAACCTAGATTTATATATTGGATTAGATGGACCTGTGACATTTAGAAACGCTAAAACTCCTAAAGAAGTCGCAGCAGAAATACCACTAGAAAGACTAGTGTTAGAAACAGACTGTCCATATCTTTCTCCGCACCCATTAAGAGGCACAGTTAACGAACCATCAAATCTCATTTTAATCGCAGATGAAATTGCTAATATTAGAGAAATGTCTAAGAAGCATTTGCTCGAAGTTGTATACGAAAATTCGTGCAAATTATTTAACTTATGAAAATGTATTTAGATGGTGTTTTAGTGGTCGAAGGAAAAGAAGATGTTTCTTATCTTTCTAACTATATTTCTTCTGAGATTGTTGTAGTCAATGGCTATGAACTAGACCCTAAAACAATTGCGTATTTAAAGGGCAAGAAAGTAATTGCGCTTTTAGATCCAGATGATGCTGGAAAAGACATAAGAAAGAAGCTAAACACTATCATACCTGACCTAATTAATATAGAAATCGATATAAATAGGTGTAATAGAGGCAAAAAGAATGGCGTCGCTGAGTGTGAGATAGAGGAAATTATTGGCAAATTGCAGGCTTTTTCAGTTAAAAACCCTGAAAATACGCTAAATATCACAATTTCTGATTTATATAACTTAGGAATAACTGAAAGCACTGAATTAAGGGAATATGTGTCCGAAAAACTCAATTTAGGAAAGTGCAATAATAAACAATTACTTAAAAGAATGAATCTCAATCAGGTACAATTAGATTTGTTAAAGAAAATAGTGGAAGAATATCATGGAAATTAATCGCTCTAACATCAATGAAATAGTTACCAAAGCTTCCTTAAGACCAGACAAAGATTATGGTCAAAACTTTTTAGTGGAGCCATCTATCTGTGAACGTATCGTGGATGCTTTAAATCTTGATCAAAAAGATTATGTTTTAGAAGTCGGTCCAGGATTAGGAAGTTTGACTCATTTTGTGAGTTTAAAAAATCCTAAATATGACGCTGTCGACATTGATTCTAGAATGGTTAATTTCTTACGTGTTGTTTATCAAGAGAATTCCAATATTCAAATCATCGAAAGCGACATTAGAAAACATGATGTTTCAAAATATAATAAAGTGATTGGTAATTTACCCTACAACATCACAACCGAAACAATACAATTCTTTTTAACAAACGCCATTAGTGCTAAACGCATGGTCTTTATGATTCAAAGTGAAGCACTTAATCGTTTTTATGATGTTAAAGGTAAAGAATATGGACCAGTTTCTGTCTTACTACATTTACTTGGAAATATTGAAAAACTATTCACCGTTAAAGCAGGTTCTTTCTATCCAGCTCCTAAATGTAGTTCAGTAGTTTTCGCTATTAACATCGATGGAACAAAAGATAGAGCATCTGCTATCGGAGCATTCAAATTGGCGAAGTCTTTGTTCTTAAATCGTAGAAAAACAATCCAAAACAATTTGGTTAATACTCTCAAAGATAAGGAGCTAGTCACTAAAGTGTGTACGGACTTAAATATTAATCCGTTATCTCGTCCAGAAGATCTTTCTCCAGAAACATATTTAGCGATATATCGTTATCTCCAAAAGTAATTTCACCTATTAAAAATACTTTTTAAGTAGTAGAATTGAATTGAAGATGAAAAGTTTACACGTTCGTAGTTATGCGAAAATCAATCTTTGCTTAAATATTACTGGTAAGCGTGAAGATGGTTTCCATGAATTAGACATGGTTATGTTACCCATCTCTTTACACGACTCATTAGTGATTGATAAGTTAAACAAATCACCAGATAACTTTGTTACTGTTGATGATTTTTCTATTGGTACATTCACCTATAACTTAGCGACTTTCTCAATTGATAAACTTCAAAGCATTTATAAGTTTGATCAAAAATTTAGAATCCTTATCCATAAGGTTATTCCTATTCAAGCGGGTCTTGGTGGTGGCTCTTCTAACGCGGCCTGCACTATGAAAGCGGTGAACACGTTACTTAATTTAGGGGCAACAGACGAGGAACTTATGGAAATTGGTAAGTCTTTAGGCTGCGATATTCCTTTCTTTGTGAAAAGTGAACCAGCTAGATGCCAAGGTCTTGGTGAAAAGACATCCCCGATCAAAATCAAAAATAACTACTATGTGTTAATTGTTAAACCTGAAGCGGGTTGCTCCACTAGAGAAGTATATGCTGTCGCAGATACTATGAATTTAGTGTCTTGTGATGTTGATACAGTTATTAAAGCGTTAGAAGAAGGCGATGATGAATTATTAGCAAATAGCATCGCTAATGCTTTACAAGCTCCAGCCATCTCTTTAGTGCCTGCTATTCAAGCCATCATTGATGAATTAAAGGCAGAAGGACTTAAGATTGTTCAAATGTCAGGTTCAGGTTCCGCTGTGTTTGCCATGAGCACAGATAAAAAACTATTAAAGAAAGTCTTTAAAAAACTAGAAAACAAATACCAAGTCGAATTGGCTAAGGTATTGAAATAAAAATTTATAATTTTTACATATCATATAATGGAGGTTCTTTTATGAACAAGTATGTAATCGTATTAGCTGCTGGTAAAGGAACAGGAATGAATTCTCGTGATCCAGAGCATTCAAAGGTTTCTTATCCAATTTTAGGAAAACCAATCATTAACTATGTTATTGATGCGGTTAAACCATTAGATCCACAACAAATCGTGACTGTTGTTGGCTTCGGTGGCGAATTAACAAAATCATTAGTGGAAAAAGAATCTGATATCGCTTGGCAAAAGAGATTATTAGGTACAGGCCATGCTGTTTTACAAGCAAAGCCATTCTTAGAAGGCAAACCTGGCCAAACATTAGTTATCTATGGTGATACACCATTAGTAGAAACTGAAACTCTCCGTCAAATCTATCATATTCATGAAAAAAACAAATATGATATGACCGTTGTTTCCGCTGTTTTGGAAAATCCAAAAGGGTACGGCCGTATCTTACGTGAAGATAAGAGTAATAGAATCTTAGCGATTAGAGAAGAAAGCGACTGCACATTCGCTGAATACGAAATTAACGAAGTTAATACTGGTATCTGTATCATTGATAACGAATTATTATTCAAATACATTGAAAGATTATCAGTCGATAATAACAGACACTTATTCTATCTTTCTGAATTAGTCCAATTATTCATCCAAGATGGTTACCATGTTGGTGTTTTCGTGGCTGAAGAAATGAAAGAGGTTTATAGCATTAACAACCGCGTCCAATTAGCGTACGCGACCAAGATTATGCGTAAACGTATCAACCAAAAGTTAATGTTATCCGGTGTCTCTATTGAAGATATCGATTCCGCTTACATCTCACCAGATGTCACAATCGGTCAAGACACCGTTATTAAATCAAATACAACCATTCTAGGTAATTCCAAAATTGGCGAAGCTTGTATTATTGGTCCTAACACCGTTTTAAATGATGTCGAAGTGGGAAACGAAGCAGAAATTGTTTCCTCCAATTTAGATGGTGTTAAAGTCGAAAACTCTGCAAAAGTCGGTCCTTTTGCGGTCAAAGCTGGTAAATAGTATGCAAATTGTCGAGAGTTTTGGTAAGAACGTTTTTGTAGGCGAAAGAATGGTTGGTTATATTGACCGTGAAGGTATTTTTATCAACCGTCAAAAGTTCGCAGATATTACTCCAGAAGGTGAAATATCTTTTGGTGCCAAGAAACTCGGATATGTCGATGATGATGGCTACATCATTATCAAAGATAAAGAAGTCGGTTATATCGATAACGATAATAACTTCGTTTTCTATGATATTAAGTTCTAAAGGAGATCCGTATGATTGCAATCGGCATTGATATTGGTGGTATGTCAATTAAAGGCGCAGCAGTTGATAGCAACGGTCGTGTTTATGACAAATTTTCCATGCCTTTTGTTAAAGGCGAACCGGGTGAAAAAACCATCCAACAATTAGCAGACTTAGTAAAAGATTATATCGTTTCTCAACATTTAGAAGGCAAAATAGCCGGTATAGGTATCGGTTCTCCAGGTACATTGGATGTGGAAAAAGGTATTGTCAACTATGCGAATAATTTAGGCTGGAATGATTTACATGTGGCTGAAATTATGCAACAAACATTATCATATCCAATTCGTTTGACCAATGACGCGAACGCGGCTGCATTAGGCGAAGCGAAGTTTGGTGCGGGTAAATCATATGAAACCGTTATCATGCTTACATTAGGTACAGGCGTTGGTGGTGGTATCATCATTAACGGCAAACTTTATGAAGGCAATCAAGGTAAAGGTGGAGAACTTGGCCATGTTGTCGTACAAGTCGATGGTGAACAATGTTCATGTGGCAGAAAAGGCTGTTTAGAAGCTTATGCTTCTGCGACCGCTTTAATTAGAGAAACCAAGAAAGCTATGTATGGCAATAAGCGTTCACTTATGTGGCAAATATCACCAGAAATCGAATTAGTGGGCGGTAAAGTAGTATTCGAAGCTGCCGCTAAAGGCGATAAAGCTGCTCAAGATGTCTTAAATAACTACATCAAGTATCTTGGTGAAGGCATCTTAAATTACTGCAACATCTTTAGACCAAACGTTGTCGTCCTTTCAGGAGGCATTGCTAATGCTGGAGCAGCGTTATTTGATCCATTAAACAAGTATATCGAAGAGCGTTTTTATGGATATAGAGCAACACCAGAAGTAAAGGTTGTGCCTGCTGAATTAGGCTATGATTCAGGTAAGATTGGTGCTGCAGCATTATTTTTTAAATAATCATCAAAAGGAGATTTTATTATGCAATTAGTAATTATGGCCGCTGGTATGGGTAGTCGTTTTGGTGGCCTCAAACAAATGGAACCAATGGATGACTACAATAACTTTTTATTAGACTATTCCATCTACGATGCAAAGCGTGCTGGTTTCAGTAGTGTCGTTTTCATCATCAAAAAAGAATTCTATGAAGCTTTTAGAGATACCATCGGTAAAAGAGCGGAAAAAATCATCAAAGTTGAATATGCTTTCCAAGATTTAAATGACCTTCCAGAAGGCTTCAAAGTACCAGAAGGTAGAGAAAAACCATGGGGCACCGCTCATGCAATTTACGCGGCACGTGACCTAATTAAGGAAGATTTTATCGTTATCAACGGTGATGATTTCTACGGTAAAGAAACATACGAAGTTGCATTCAACTATCTCAAATCTTTACCAGAAGGTAGTAAAGGCAAATATGCAATCGTTGCTTTCGAAGCTAAGAACACTATGACTGAAAATGGTGCGGTCAAACGTGGTGTGGCCTTCAAAGATGAAAAAGGTTATTTAGAAAAATTAATCGAATCTAGCATTTACGCTAAAGGCGATAAAGTTGTTTGTGAACCATTAGATGGCACTCCAGCATTTGAAACTGAACCATCCCAATTAGTGTCCATGAACTTATTCTGTTTCAATAAAGATCTTATTCCTGCTTTAGGCGAAAAGTTCCCACTTTGGTTAAAGGACAATGTGAATGTTCCAAAATCTGAATTCTTAATTCCAACCGTTGTTGATGAATTAGTTCACGAAAATAAAGCCACAGTCAGACTATTGTCCACTCCATCAGTATGGTTTGGTGTCACTTATAAAGAAGACAAACCAGGCGTTGTTAAAGCTTTAAAAGCCTTAGTGGATAAAGGCGAATATAAAGAAGGCTTATATTAATATTTGTAAAAATATAAATTTTTACTTGTAAAAACGTTCCTCGTATAACTATGATTATCACGTAGGAACTTTTTATTTAAAAGTTGCTAATAGATAGGATTTCGTTCAACCGAATCGGAGGAAGAAATGAAAACACTTATCATGTTATCTGCGATGCCTGGCAGTGGCAAATCCACCTGGGCAAAAGCGTACCAAGAGGCTCATCCACATACTTTGATTGTCTCAAGTGATGCGATTAGATACGAACTCACTGGCGAGACACAGGATTTTTCTAAACAAAAAGAAGTATGGGAGCTTTTTTCTTTAAGGATTCATGAATACGCAAAAATGTATGATGACGTCACTGTAATTTTAGATGCTTTAACTGACTTGAACGTGCTACGAGAAAAGTACGTTAAAGAGAATCCTGAATTCGATGAATATGTTTTGGTTTTATTCCCACGCACAGTTGAACAGATTCGTTTCTATAACAAGCAAAGAAAAGAAACTTCAATTGTGCCAGATCAACAATTAGAGGTTCTTATTAAGAAATGGGAAGAACCTATAGAAGAAATTAGAAAACTATTCAATAGAGTAGAAGAAGTTCATTGGTAAGGAGTGAATTATGAGCGGAGATGTCAGAAATCCAAAGATGGAACGTATCACTAATAGGGAATTAGCGAATGCGTTCATCGAAGAACAAATCAAAGAAATTAGAGCCCAAGTCGGTGACAAGAAAGTGTTATTAGCCCTTTCAGGTGGTGTCGACTCATCTGTATGTGCAGCATTATTAATTAAAGCAATCGGAAATAACTTAACATGTGTTCACGTTAACCATGGTTTATTAAGAAAAGGTGAACCTGAACAAGTCATTAAAGTTTTCAAAGAACAATTAAACGCAAATCTTATTTACGTTGACGCTGTTGATGAATTCTTAGATGCTTTAGCGGGTGTTGAAGATCCAGAACAAAAAAGAAAAATCATTGGTAAAATCTTCATTGATGTTTTCAAAAGAGAAGCCCAAAAACTCAGTGGTATTTCTTTCTTGGGTCAAGGTACCATCTATCCTGACATTTTAGAATCTAAAGGTATTAAAGCTCACCATAACGTTGGTGGCCTTCCAGCCGAGCTCGGTTTTGAACTCGTTGAACCAGTGAAATTATTGTATAAAGACGAAGTTAGACAAGTTGGTGAAGCCTTAGGCTTACCACGTAATATGGTCTACCGTCAACCATTCCCAGGACCAGGTTTAGGTGTCCGTTGTGTTGGCGCTATCACTAGAGATAGATTAGAAGCTGTTAGAGAAAGTGATGCTATCTTAAGAGAAGAATTCGCTAATGCGGGCTTAGATCAAAAAGTCTGGCAATACTTTACAGTGGTCCCACCAATCAGATCTACTGGTATTAAAGACGGCAAAAGAACATTTGAATGGCCAGTGGTTATCCGCGCAATCAACAGTGTTGATGCGGTCACTGCTTCTATTGAAGAAATCCCATATTCTCTCTTAAATAAGATTAGAGATAGAATATTAAGTGAAGTTAAAGGCGTAAATCGTGTATTATATGATTTAAGTAATAAACCATGCGCCACAATTGAATGGGAATAATCAAAATATTTTAATTTTCATTCATCAGCATTAGGAGGACAGTCACATGAAAGCAGATCGTGAGATAGTTTTATCAGAAGAAGAAATCCAAAACATTTGTAATGATTTTGGTAAAAGATTAACAGAAGAACTTAAAAACGAAGAAAAACCTCCGCTCTTTCTAGGAGTCCTGAAAGGCGCTTTAAACTTCATGTTCGATTTAATCAAACGTATTGATAGACCTATCTATACTGATTTCATTCAAATCTCTTCTTATGCTGGTGTGCAATCAACAGGAAAGATCAATCTTAAAAAAGATTTTGATATGGACATCAAAGATCGCACAGTCGTGGTCGTGGAAGACGTTGTGGATACTGGTATTTCTATGAAATATCTTATCGATCATTTAAACGAAAACTACAAACCAAAAAGAATTATTATCTGCTCCTTATTCGATAAAGAATATGCCAGATGTGAAGATATTAAAATTGACTACTGTGGTAAGGTCCTTAAAGAAAACTCTTTCCTCGTTGGTTATGGCTTAGACTATAACGAATTAGAAAGAAATGTTCCTTATGTTTATATCGCTAAACCTGAGGACATTGATAGATGGAATGAGGAGATCCAGAAATAATGAAATCATTGGAGCAACGCATCTTAAAAGATGGCGTTATCATTAATAACGATATTTTAAAAGTAGATTCATTTTTAAATCACCAAATTGATGTTGCTTTAGCAAGAGATTTGGCTAAAGAAATCACAGAAGCATTTAAAGGCTATGGTGTTAATAAAATCTTAACCATTGAAACTAGTGGTATTGCTTTTGCTTATGCGGTTGCAGAAGAAATGGGTGATTTGCCATTAGTGTTCGCAAAAAAGAGTAAATCCGCAACTGTTGGTAATGACGTTTATACAGCCCAAGTTAAATCATTTACTCGTAATACAGTTTCACCAATCACCGTATCTAATAAATATATCAAACCAAGCGACACGGTACTTATTGTTGATGACTTTTTAGCCGAAGGTAATGCTGCTTTTGGCTTATTAGATATTTGCAATCAATCAGGTGCGAAAGTTGTTGGCGCTGCGGTCGCTATTGAAAAGAGCTTCCAAGGTGGTAGAGCTAGATTAGAAGCCAAGGGCCTTAAAGTCTATAGTGGCGCTAATATCAAAGCATTCGAAGATAATAAACCAGTTTTCTAATATGAAATATTTGAAGGTCTTACTTTTTGGTATTTTTGCGGGCTTAGCCATTGGTCTAGGTTCATTTGCTTTTACCATTACTAAATACCTTCTTCCAGGAACTCCTGGCGCAATATTTGCCTCCGCTTTATTCTCAATCGGTTTAATCCTAGTCTGTGTATTAGGATTGCAACTTTATACAGGTAAGATTGGTGTCGTCTTTGATGACAGAAGCAAATTAAAAGAAAACGCGATTAATTTACCAATAATGCTCGTAGGTAATGCGATAGGGGCATTTGGTTTAGGTATGCTATGTCACTTAATCTTTATGAACGTTGAAGGTGTGAATAATACAATCCTAGCCATTTCAAACGCTAAGACAGGATCAGATATGGTCTTCCTAGAAGGTATCTTCTGTGGCGCTTTAGTTTATATTGCAGTTTATTTATTTAAAAACTTACAAAACTGGGGCATGAAGATTATTGGTATTATTGTTTCAGTCACATTATTCGTTTATTGTGGTTTCCAACACTGCATCGCTAATATGTTCTATTTCGGTATGGCGTTTAACTGGAACATCAGTATGTTATGGAATTTATTGATTGTGATATTAACCAATAGTGTGGGCGCTCTTCTAGTTAGATGTATTGTGCATTTAACCGCGATTATAGCCACGAAGAAAGAAAACTAGTTAAATTATATTTAAAGTAATAAAAAAGCCAGGACACGAACGTTCTGGCCTTTTATTTTATAGATTTGGATTATAAGTAATGGATTTCAATGTTAAATCCAGGAGTTTCGTAATCTGACCAGTCAGTTAACGCCACATAGTAGGTATAATCTGGATCGAAATAAACCATATCATAACCAGCGGTATCTGCTTGAGGTGTGAAACCTGCTTCCACTAAAGCGGCTGCATAAGCTTCCATAGCGGCAGGAATTAAAGAAACGTCTTCATACATGACAAAGATTTCAACCCAGTCACTTTGGATTTGAGTATCAAATGTGGCCTCGCCATCAACTACAACTGGAAGAACACCTTCTAATTCTGGATGAGCGGCATATAATTCTTCGGTTGGGAAAGTAGTGGTTACTTGTCTTTCATTAGCGATTTCATCAATTTGTACTGTGAAACCATCTGGTTGATACATCACAGAGACTTCATATTGTTTGTTTGGTGAGTAATATCTCTTGCATCGGCCTTCATCTAATGATTCGAAATATTTGAAGCCCTCTTCTTCTAAAGTAGCGATATAGGCATCGGCAGCCGCTTTGATTTCATCAGCGTCATTTGTATCTAAAACAATATCAATTGTTAATGCACTTAAACCAATTGTTGCATTAGCGGACACGAATTCGCCTTCATAAGCAGGAAGTTCATCTGTGTAGTGATGAACATCTAAGAAATAAGCAATATGTTGCTCTGGCCACTTACCAGCGGTTAAAGCTTCAACGGTATTGATAAAGACGCAGATTTCATCCCAGACATCATCATATTCGACTTCCACAACGATTTGGAGATTCTTGGAAACATAGTATTCGTTACCATCTTCATCTTCCATGATTTTGAAGAAACCATTTTCTTTTAAGGCATTAACATAGTTATTAGCAGCTTCTTCCATATCGTATTCGATTTCATCGCCGTTTTCATCTTCTTCGTATTCGTAATGAATTGTGATCCATAAGCCATCATCGTCGACTTCAAATGCAAAGGTATCAGCGTCAGCATCTTCAAAAGCTGGCACTGTGTCAGTAATATCTTCCCCTAAATAACCAGCGATTTGTGTGCTTGGCCAATATGAATATGGTTCACGCATAATAACGATTTTGAATGAACCAGAATCTTTTTGCATGGAAATAACAATTTCATGATGTTCAGAGAGGTATTCAGAGCTACCTTCGTATCTAAGAGAATAACCATTTTCCACGAGAGTGGCTTTATAGGCTTCGATTGCCGCTAATTCGGTACCTTGTTCGACTTCAACGACAATATATAAACCATATGAATCATCATTTAATTGGAAGCCTGTTGTTTCACCAACAAAACCAGGAACAGTATCAACAAGGAAACCACCTAATGCTTCAGAGATTTCATCTTGTGGGAATTCTGTGGTTGGGAATGGTTCTAAGTAGATGTAGAAAATGAGAGTAATTAATGATTTATTTGGATCGAATGAATAATCTAATCTAAATAAACCTTTACCTTCAACCGCTTTTGTTGCGGAATATGAATCTTTTGAATTTAAAACCTTAAAACCAGCTTCTTGTAAAGTGGCCATATAGTTTTGTGCATCTTGAGAAGTACCACCATAGATTTCTAAGAAGGCCACAACCATATCGATGCTACCTTGTTGATAGAAATATTCATTGGTGTCAGCTTCACTGAAATAGTATGCAGCTCCAACGATATCTAAAGCAGGTAAATCAACATATGTACCGTTATATTTTGCAAAGAACGCTTTAATAGCGGCTTCGTTCCAGAAGTTAACTGGAGAATAACTAATTAATAATGCACCATATTGTGAGTTGTAGACATAAGCAATCATATAGGCGCCATCTGGAGCAACTGCGAGATAGTTGCCATTAACTTTTTCACTTTGTACTGCCCAGCCAGCGTTAGTTAAGATTTCACTATAGCCAGCGTCATCAGTAGTGGCGCTCATATAGGCGATAATGCCAACTGCAGATTGATTTTCAACGAGTTCATAATAATCCGCTTGAATAGCAGGAAGAACAGCTTTAGATGCAAAGTAGTGATCTGCAACATATGTAGCAAAATCAGTTGGGAATGCATAGTAATATGGGTCTAAAGCGACAACCGCGAATTGACCTTTATTGTCCATGAGTGTGACTTGGACAAAACGCTTACCAGCTTCTGTTTGCACTGATTTTTCAAAAATCATTTCACTAGCGTTAACTAAAACATAACCGTTGAAAGATAACGCTCTTGCATAACTTTCAAATGCCGCTTCAGAAGCGGTACCACCGAGAATAACAATCGCGTTATATTGTTCGTTATAGTTAACTTTTGATTCTTCAAAGCCAGTATATGGTAAGACTTCACCATATAAGACATCGGACATTAATTTAGCTTCTTGTTCAGTCCAGGCTGATTTAGGAGCTTTAGTAACAATAACGTTGAAGAAATTAGTGAATCTTCCATAAGCCACTGTAACTGGAATAGCACCAGTGTTATTTAATGTTGCTCCGTTAGCAGGGTTAGTGGTGTAGTTAGTAACTGCTTCTGATGTGTTGTCACTATAATTCGCGGTAACCACTAAACCAGTTAAGTCTAATGCTTCACCTTGAACATATGTTTTCTTAACATTTTCGGTATTTAATGTAATACCAGTTACTGTTGGGGCAACACTGCTAGAAGAGGTGCTGCTACTTGATGATGGGACGCTGCTTGAAGTACTGCTAGATGAGTTACTTGAAGAGGTAATACTGCTTGTAATGTCTGAAGTACTGCTAGTAATTGCAGAACTTGTGTTACTGCTTGATGGTGTAGAACTTGTAATGCTACTTGAGCCAGTATCTTGGCATCCGACCGCCATACCGATGACCACTGCACCAAGGAGTAATGTTTTGATGAGTTTTTTCATATTTCCTTCCTTTCTTTGGTGTAAACGCATGTCTAACATACTATTTGTTTTTCAACGTAAAAACAATAGAAACAAAGCAAATATTTAAAAAATAATAAAAAAAGACCTATCAAATGATAAGTCTTTTTACCCTATATTTCACTATTCTGCTGGAAAATAACTTGTATTACCAGGATAGATATCAATATAGATTTCACCATCTTTTAGATAGTTATGATTTACCCAAACAATGAATGAGTTATCTGGTGAGTAATAAATATATGCATATCCATTCCAGACAATTCTTTCTCTAAAGTTAGCGGTCTTTAATTGATTGACATATGTATTATATGCTGCGGTCGCTAATGCTTCTGTAGCGAAAGTGATTTTCACGCTATATGATTTGTAATAATCATCATATTCACCAGTGAAACTAGCGTTTGTGTCTTCCAATATTGGAAGAACACCTTCTGCTGTTGGGAAATATTCATAAATTGTTTCAGCCGGGAAAGTATCTCCACCTTGTTGGCCACCACCAAGAGGTTTGATAATTATTGAAACGCCTAAGCTATTTGTGCTTACTGTAGCTGAATATTGATTGTTTGGTGACTTATAAACATCATCATAGTCATTAGAGTTAACGTAGTCGTATGTGAAATTGGCATTTGCTAATAAACCACAGTATTCAGTTTTAACTGTGCTCTTATCGTTTGTTTCAATAAGAACAAAGAGACTACCATCGTAGTTTTTGCCTGCTGTGATATCATCACACATCTTGTCGTATGATGGGAGTGGATCTGTATAGCCTTCTGCAAAGAACAATTGAGCGATTTTAGTGCTTGGCCATAAGGATTCAAAAGATGATTTTGGAGTGCCTCTGACATTAATAATGAGTTGTTTATAATCGCCAGTAGAACTTAGGTTGATATAGAAATTTCTATTTGGAGAAACGAAAGTATTATTGTTTCTAGTGTAACCAGCAGTAGTTAATATTTCTTCATATGCTAATCTAGCGTGTTCAGATACACCTTGTTCAAAGTGACAATAAAGAGCAATGGTGTCTTCAGAAACAATGTCATATGAGAAAGTTCTTTGTACGTATGTATCTGATGTATAAGCTGGAACAGTATCATTTCCCTTTAAATACATATTAACTGCAGCAGCAGGGAAGGTTTTTAAATAACCAGTTTTGCTGAATTCAATTGTGACCATACCAGATCCTGGAATCATTGGATTGATTGATATTTCACTATCAGGAGCGCTGTAATTACCATATTGATCTTTAACATAACCAGCATTCTTTAAGTCTGTATCTATGTAGTAATCCATTGTGGCTTGTTCGTTGCCTTTTTCAACGTGTATGACAACAGCGGTACCAAACATATCATTTAAGAACGAGAAGCCTCTTTTTGCGCCGGTATATTTTGGTAAGGAACCAAGGACAATATCGCCTAATACTTCATTTACTTCTGCTTCTGGCCATTCAGTTAAGATGATTGGATCAAGCTTATAATAGATGGTCACAATAATAGCGCTGTACTTTGAACTATATTCAAATTCTAGTCTTGCAGTGCCTTGATTTGGGATTGTTAAGTAGGCTTTGTAGAAACCATCATTGTTGTAAACTTCCCAATTATTATCTTTTAATGTTGTTTCATAACTTGGTAAGGCAGAAGCATCCGCGCCATAGATGTACATGAAAGCGTGAATAGCTTCATATATTTCACTAGCATAAGCGGCTTCATTAAGATTTGATTCTTTGAAAATATATTCGCCTTTTTCAACATTAAATGCAGGAATGTCTACGACATAACCGTTATATTTGTTGTAGAAATCTTCAACTACTTTAGTGTTCCAATAACTTAATGGACCCATGAAAATATCTAAACTACTATATTGTGAATTATAGGCATATTTAACGCAGTATTTTCCATCTGGAGAAATAGCGGTTTTATAACCTTGATCTAGTTCCGTTTCAACTTTCCATGTGGCGGTTTCTAAAGCAGTGGAATAGGCATCTACAGCATTAGCGTTGCTTGTATAGCAATAGATACCGAAGTTACTGTCGGAAACTTCATAGTAGTCAGCGTCAATAGATGCTGGGATAGTTTTCGAATCAAATGCTTCTTTAGCAATATATTCCGCGAATGCGGTTGGGAAAGCGTAATAATATGGATCATATGCTTGTAAGTAGAATGAGCCATCACGATTACCAAAACCCACTCTAATGTGTCTTAAGCCGGCATCAGTGGTTAATGATTTTTCGTAAACATAATTTGTGGAATTAACCCTAGTAAAATTATCCGCGACAATCTTTTCAGCGTAGGCTGCAAGAACTGCGCTAGTGGCTGGACCACCTTTAATTTCGATTAAATCGGCTTCACTATCATAAGAAACTGCTGCGTCTTCTGAACCAGTGAATGGAAGAACATATCCATGTAAGTGATCAGACATGATTTTAGCTTCGGCTTCAGTCCATGCCTTTTTGCTTGGTCTAGCAACGATAACGTTAAAAGAACTTGTAGCAGTTTTATACGCCACTGTGACCGGAATAGCGCCAACGGTATCTAGTTTTGCGCCATTCGCAGGGTTAGTGGTGTAGTTAGTAACTGCTTCTGATGTGTTATCACTATAATTCGCGGTAACCACTAAACCAGTTAAATCTAATGATTCACCTTGTTCATAAGACTTTTTAACGTTCGCAGTATCTAATGTAATACCTGCTAATGTTGGAGCGACAGAACTTGAACTACTTGAAGTACTACTGGATGAGATACTTGAAGAAGTGTCAGACGAGAATGGGCTACTACTAGTTCTAGATTCACTAATAGAGCTTGTATCACTACTAGATGGATTACTGCTTGCTGATGTGGAACTATTTGTTTCTTGGCAACCAACTGTAGTGCCAAGAATCACTGCACTAAGGAGTAATGCTTTGATAATTTTTTTCATAGTGTCTCCTTTCTTTAGAGATTAACTTTATGCCTAACATACTATTTGTTTTTGTAAAACAAAGCAAGCAAATGACATTTATTGAGATGCAATCAATAAAAAACCCTTAACAAAGTTAAGGGCTATTATATTATCGATCTTCTCTAAAGTACGTAACACCAAGACCCGCAGGCGGCTGTGTGTTCTTGCCGTTGAATAGACTTGTGACAATTAAAACGATAATAGTGAAGACATATGGTAATAACAAGAATGCTTGTTTTTGAGCGTTAGAGGAAGATGGTAAATAGTCACCAATTTGTTGAAGAGCACCGAAGATAAATGACGCTCCAATACAGACACTTGGTTTCCACATCGAGAAGATAACAAGTGATAATGACAACCAACCAAAGACATCAATAGCATCTCTTGCATTAAAGTAACCTTTAAGAACGTCTAATTCGAATGCGATACCACCTAAACCTGCGATAGCAGCACCGATGATAGTGGCTAAGTAACGATATAAGTCAACATTGATGCCAGCAGCATCAGCAGCGGCAGGATTTTCACCACACGCTCTTAAGTTAAGACCGATTCTGGTTCTAGATAAGATAATAGCCGCTACAACCGCCACGATAATGGCTAAATAGGTGAAGAATGATTGTGACAAGAAGACATTTCCGAAGAAGTCGTTTTTGTCCCAAGTACCACTAAATAATGATTGAACTGCTAAACCAACATCTTTACCCATTCTATCAGTGTTGATTAAACCAATGAAATAAGCGGATAAACCAACACCAAAGGTGGTTAATGTTAAACCAGTAACGTTATGATTACATTTTAAGGTAACGGTGAAGAAGGCAAAAATTAAACCTCCTAATGCCGCAAATAACATAGCGAATATAATTGGCATGAAGAGAATCATAAAACCATTAAGTGATGCAGTAGCAGGAACGGAACTAATGTAGATACGTTCACCTAGTAAACCACCCATTGCACCCATGCACATGATGCCTGGAATACCCATATTAAGGTGACCACTCTTTTCGGTGATGGCTTCACCGGTACTACCAAAGATGAATACGGCAGCAGATTTAATTGTTTTTGCTAGAAATGCGATAAATATTGCCCATTGCATTATTTGCTACCTCCATTCTTTGTGTTTTTGGCGTAAATTACAGCGAAAGATTTTTTTACTTTCGCCACTTTCTTAGTCGCGTATTTATTCCACTTTAAAGCGAGTTTAGAATCGCTATATTTGTTATTTAAAGCTCTTACTTTTTCATAAGCTTCAGCTTTTTCTTGCTTGTTGTTGAACTTAGCTTGCTTAAATTCTTTTTTAGCGGCCAATAATTCTTTCTTGTTGTTCAAGATAACTTCTTTATTAACTTCGCTAAGTGGTGAAGGAAGTGGATTAAAACCATCTAAATATTCTTTAAATTGTGATTTATCCATGTTCTTGGATTGAGACATCACAAAGGCTCTGCCTTTTTGAATATTTTCTTTGGTCTGTTTAATATCGTTTGATCCATAGAATAATTCGTTATATGTACGTTCAACGTAATCAAGGAAGATTCTTAATTTGGAATCCTTTTCTACAAGGAAACGATAGTTAACAAAGAATTCAGTAGCAATAACGATAAGGAAGAACATACCAGTAACGATTGCGGAGAAGTCTGTTTTAGAAATACCAGCATAACTAGCGGCCTTTGTGCTACCACGTTGGAAGAAGGCTACTAAGAAACCATATAAAATCATTTGTCCTGGTTCAAATTGACCTAACCATGCAATTAAGACACCAGTAAAGCCACGTCCATCCACTAAGGAGGCAGTTAATGTATGTTGATGACCAGCAACTAATAAGAAACCAACAAGACCACTAATTGCGCCACTTAAGATCATGGTTCTAATAATAACTTTCTTAACATTAATGCCAACGTATCTAGCGGTGTTGACGGAAGCACCAACAACACTTAATTCATACCCGTGTTTGGTCTTTTTGAGATAAATAATCATTAAAGCCACGACAACAATGATAATGAAAATACTGCATAAATATTTGATATTGAAGATCCTTGGCAATGAACCAGTATTTAAATATGGGAATGTTTGAGAGCCATTTGTACATATGATGGCAATAAACACAGAGATAAGAGATGTTGCAACGTAGTTCATCATCAAAGTGAATAAGACTTCGTTGGTGTTGAAGAAGGCTTTAAATATTGCAGGAATAACCGCCCAAATAATACCCGCTAAAATAGCGGCAGCTAAACATGTAAAGATGATGATTGGGTCGCTCACATGAGTGTTCTTTTCAAATCCATACGTAATAAGTGCGGTTACTAAACATGAAATAGCTATTTGACCTTCAGCGCCGATATTCCAAAACTTCATCTTGAAAGCAGGCGCTAAAGCGAATGCTACAAGAATCAATAAACCAGCGGTTTCAAAGAAATCGAATATTTCTTTTGGATCTTTCGGATTGTAAATACCATAAGCCATTCTTTCGAAGAAGATACCAAATGTACCTGGAGAAAGAATAGTGCACAAAATTGCCGCTAATAGGAAAGCGGTAAAGAAACCACATACCTTAATGGTCCAGTATTGTGATTTAGGCATATCAAGACGTTTGACGACGTGGAATGGTAACTTGAATCGTTTAGTTTCTGATTTCATCTGCACGTCCTCCTTTTGTCATTAATAAACCAATATCTTCTTTGCTTACTTTTCTTGGATCGACGATACCGGATACTTTACCTTGTGAAAGGACAAGCACCTTATCGCAAAGCGCCATTAAGACATCAAGGTCTTCACCGACGAATAACACAGCGGCGCCTCTTTCCTTTTGTGTATTAAGCAAATCATAAATAAGATAGGAAGAGTTAATGTCAAGGCCTCTAACTGGATAAGCGGCCATGAATACTTTAGGGGAAGAAGAGATTTCTCTACCCACTAGAATCTTTTGAATATTACCACCAGATAACTTACCGACTTGAGTATGAATACTTGGTGTCACAACTTCTAGTTCTTTAACAATTTCTTTAGCGAGGTTTTCTGGCTTTTCTCTATGGAAGAAGATGCCTTTACCTTTACGATAACTTCTTAACATCATGTTATCGGTAATATCCATAGAGCCCACTAAACCCATACCTAATCTATCTTCAGGAACGAAACTTAATTTAATACCAAGGTCTCTAATTTCTAACGGTGTCTTGTGTTTTAAATCAATAATTTCATCTTCATAGAAAATAACTTTTTCGTTATTAACCATTTCGATGATTTCTTTGTTACTCTTTTTGCTTAAATCTAACTTCTTACCATTTTCATCGTGAAAGAATCCTTCGGTAGACATTCTTTTAATCTTTTGTACGGAGTGGTGGAAGAATGTGACTGGCTTTTCTTTCTTTGGATTGTGGAAAATAATGTCACCTGTCTTATAACCTCTTAATCCAGCGATAACATCAAGTAATTCTTTTTGACCAGATCCAGAGATACCGGCAACACCAAGGATTTCACCACTTTTAAGAACGAATGAAACATCATCTAATGCAATAGTGCCATCGATATTAGTAACGGTAATGTTGTTAACGAATAAACGATCTTGTGTGTTCTTTGGTTCGGAACGTTTGATCTTTAAGTCAATCTTACGACCCACCATCATGTTAGTAAGTTCTTTTTCGTTTGTGTCTTTAGTGTCCACTGTACCAACGTATTCACCTTTTCTTAAGACGACAACCTTATCACTGATTTCCATAACTTCATTAAGCTTATGAGTGATGATGATGATGGTTTTACCTAATTTACGCATATTACGTAAGACATTGAATAATTGCTTTGTTTCTTGTGGTGTTAGAACAGCGGTTGGCTCATCAAGAATAAGAATATCCACACCACGATACAAAGCTTTAACGATTTCTAATGTTTGTCTTTGAGAAACGCTCATATCGTAAACTCTTTGAAATGGGGTGATGTTGAAACCAAATTTTTCACAAATTGAGGCAACACGTCTTGCTGATTCTTTTAAATTGAATCTCTTAGATAATTTGATTTCTCTTGCAAGTTCTTTGATTCTATTTTTGAGATTGTATTTATTAATTAATTCTCTTTTTTCTGCAACTTTTGGATTATTTTCGATTTGTCTGGAAGCATATTTTAATCTAGCAACTGTTTCTTTATATGAATCCTTGATTTCTTCATATTTGTTGTTTTCTTCTTCACTAGCTTTTTTACCATGCTTCAAGCCTTTGATTTCTTTTTTGTAGTTCTTTTTTGCACTCTTTAATTCATTGCTAATTCTTTTATTTTCTTCATCTTTAGCGGCTTTGTATTCGCTTATTGCGACTTTTAACTTCTCATCGATATCAGGAATCTTTTCTAATTCTGCTTTGAGTTCTGCGATTTGCTTTTCATTTTCTTCTTTAGTTTCTTTATAGAAAAGAGCATAGTCTTTTTTAGTTAAGCCTAAAACGATGTTTTCTGTCGCAGTGAAAACATTCACTAATTTGAAGTGTTGATGAATCATTCCAATTTTGTATTTATAAGCATCACTAGGGGAGTTGATGTTGGCTTCTTCGCCATTAACGAAAACCTTACCAGTGTCTTGTTTATAAATGCCAACTAAAACGTTCATCAAAGAGGTCTTACCAGATCCATTTTCGCCGAGGAGGGAATAGACTAAACCTTTCTCGATTGAAAAGGAAATATCTTTGTTTGCGGTAACCTTTTTACCAAATGTTTTTGTAATGTTGTCAAATCTAATTGCTTCCATAAATAATAAAGAGACTTGCTGGCCACACGGACCAGCAAGTCAGTAGTTTTAATTAAAAATTATTGGATGTTTGGATTAATACCATCGATATCAATATCGAAGTATGGAGCAGAAGCGAGAGCGCTTTCGTTGAAGTAGGAAACACCATCCTTTGTAACGATAACTTCGGATTCACCTTTGTAGTCACCATCGGTATCAGCTTTGTAAGTTGTTAAAGCAGCACCATTGACTTTGAATGTGGAGCAATCGAAGACTTTAGCAGCAGCTTTTTCTTTAACATCTTTTTCAACAGCAGCGAATTTGGCTTTGTAGTCTGCTAATTTTGTGGCATCAGAAGTGACGTTAGCCCAGTTAACATTGTATTCAACGGAACCAGTAGCGACTGTACCTGTCCAGTTAGCATTGACTTCGCCATCGATATCTTTGCCATTATAAACAGCGTTAACAACGGCTTCGTAATATGGAGCCCAGTTGATACGGGAATAGGCTAAGTATGTATTTGGACATTTATCCTTTGTTTCAATGTTGTATGTAACGTTTGGAATGCCAGCTTGTTCACAAGTACTTGGGGCACCCATGGAGTCAGCGTGTTGAGAAATGAGGACGCAGCCAGCTTTGATTAATTTATCAGCTTGGTTGCTTTCCTTTTCTGGGTGATACCATTCACCAGTGAATTCAACATCCATTGTGACTAAGGAATCATTGTAGTTGTAATCACGGAGGGCGTTTCTAACACCTAAGAACCAAGATGTGTAACCGGATTTAACTTCGGCGTATGGGTAAGCACCAACATAACCAACTTTAAGAGCGGTACCGGCATCGAGTTCAGCTTTCTTGGAATCGACTAATTTTAAACCGGCAGCATAGCCCGCCATAAATCTACCTTGGTAGATGGAAGCGAAAGCGTTGTGGTAGTTTTTGACACCAGCTGTTTTAGCGTTTGTGCCTGTTGCATGGCAGAATTGGACGTTTGGGAAATCTTTAGCGGCGTTGAGCATAGCTGTTTGATGACCAAAGCTATCAGCGATAATGACTTTGCAACCACGTTCGGCTAAATCCTTGGCAGCATCGTAGCAAGAGTTATCTTCTGGGACATCTGTTAATAAGCAGTTCTTTTCGAAGATGACTTTGTCGCCTAAGTTTTTGACGGCTTCGTCCATAGCATTGATGAAGTTGGCATCGTAAGTGGAACTGCTGTCGTGTAAGCAGATTAAGCCAATCTTAACAGCCTTGCTATCGCCATTGCTAGAATTACAGCCGATTAATGTACCGACAGAGGCAGCAGCTAAAGCTAATAATGATACTAAACGTACTTTTTTCATTTTTGTTTTTCTCCTCCTTATAATCTTCTAAAAAATAAAAATGAGCTTCCTATAATTGGAAGCCTCTACCATAAATCAACGGCGAAACATACGAACGATTATTTCGCAAACGGATTTGATTCGTAGTGCTACATTATACGGTGTAGCGTAGAGACAACCCACCAATTAGGGAATTATACGA